>Ga0256405_10005061_pt1 | contig 23509 bp, 19 predicted proteins | sample RumenRJG_02DNA_FD_189096 | JGI IMG/M metagenome (GOLD analysis project Ga0256405, IMG submission 189096) | Bovine rumen microbial communities from Lethbridge, Alberta, Canada - RJG_02 | ecosystem: Host-associated > Mammals > Digestive system > Stomach > Rumen | place: Canada: Alberta... | reverse complement strand
CTGTTAAAGGAAAAGGTAGTCCGTGTTGCAGAGCAGAAGAATGTAATCTTAGAGCATCTGTATCACAAGCCACTGATTGATACTGATGAATTATTAAATACATTACATGAGTACCGCGATATGGTAGCTCCATATGTATGTGATGTTTCCTTATTCCTGGACAAGGCACTCAAAGAAGGAAAGACGGTTCTCTTAGAAGGACAGCTTGGAACATTAAAAGATCCGGATCACGGAATTTATCCAATGGTTACCTCATCTTCCACACTGGCTGCATACGGTGCAATCGGGGCAGGAGTTCCGCCATATGAGATCAAACAGATCATTACCGTATGTAAGGCATATTCTTCTGCTGTAGGTGCCGGTGCATTTGTAAGTGAGATTTTCGGAGATGAGGCAGATGAACTTCGCCGTCGCGGTGGAGATGGTGGAGAGTTTGGTGCAACCACCGGACGTCCGAGAAGAATGGGATGGTTCGACTGTGTAGCCAGCAAATATGGCTGTCGTCTGCAGGGAACAACCGATGTGGCATTTACCGTACTTGATGTATTAGGATATCTGGATGAGATTCCGGTATGTACCGGATACGAGATCAACGGAGAAGTGACAACCGAATTTCCGGTTACTAGTCTCTTGGAGAAGGCAAAGCCGGTACTCACAAAGCTTCCGGGATGGAAATGTGACATCCGCGGTATCAAGAAGTATGAAGAACTTCCGGAAAATTGCCGCAAGTACATTGAGTTTATCGAGGGACAGATTGGATATCCGATCACCATGGTTTCTAACGGACCGGGAAGAGATGATATCATTTACCGTGAGTCTTCTCTGAACAAGTAATCGAAACAAGTAACAGAGCCTGTAAAAAGCAGCGAATCGAATCTGATCCGGTTTGCTGCTTTTAGAGTATAAGAAAGCCTATGCAGATAGAAGTAATAATTGAAAAAAAATCACATAAACTTGATGCAGAAGAAGGAAAAACCATTTTAGAGACACTTCAGGAACATGGAATCCATGTGCTGACAGCGCCATGCGGCGGCAGGGGAAGATGCGGAAAGTGTACCGTAGAGGTGGAACATATGGGAGAAGTACTTGCCTGTATGACAAAAGTAACCGATGGGATGCGTATCACGATTCCGAAAGTGCAGCTTCGCGCACAGAAGTCTAAAATTGCAGAAAACGGAACGGTCACACATTATCCGGCGGATGACGGAGAAGGGCTGGATGCGGCATGCGATATCGGTACTACGACGGTGGTCTGCCATCTGATCGATGGAAAGACAGGAGAAAAGTTGGCAACGGTCAGTGAACCAAGCGCACAGAGAAGTTTTGGTGCAGATGTGCTTTCACGTATTCAGGCAGCCGAAGCAGGAAAACTGGAAATATTAAAAGAACAGATTATTTTTCAGATCGCACAGATGCTTCGGACACTGCAGAAAAAAACAGGGAGAGGGGAACAGATTCATCGTCTTGCCGTGGTGGGAAATACGGTAATGTGTCATCTGTTTGCGGGAATTTCGCCTGTTTCCATCGGGGTGACGCCATTTATGCCGCAGGAATTCTTTGGAAAAGAGTATACCGGAGAGCAGCTGGGACTTACGGATTGCAGATCGGTATACATAGCACCGGCGGTTGCAGGATTTGTCGGAGGAGATATTACTTCGGATCTTTTGGCAGTGATGCAGAAGAACCCCAAAGAGAAAGTGCTTCTTCTGGATATTGGAACGAACGGAGAGATGGCTGTCGGAAACGAAGATCAGATTTATTGCTGTGCCACGGCGGTCGGATCTGCATTTGAAGGTGCGGAGATGGCGATGGGAATGCCGGCAGCGGTCGGAGCAATATCCCATGTCTGGCTTGACCAGCGGAGAATCCGGGTGCAGGTAATCGGAGACGAGGAGGCATGTGGTATTTGCGGTTCCGGTCTGATTGATGCACTTGCGGTTATTTTAGAGATGGGGCTTCTTGATCACACAGGATTGTTAAAGCAGAAACAGTCGGTCTCAGTTGCTTACCGGAAATATCTGGGAGAATATGCCGGACAGCCATGTGTCTGGCTGGCACATAAGGTATGTGTGACGCAGGAAGATATCCGGGGACTACAGCTTGCAAAGGCAGCATTTGCAGCCGGAATGCGGATTCTGCTGCAGGATAGCCACACTCCGTATGAACAGCTGGATCATGTCGTTCTTGCTGGTGGTTTTGGCAGCTATCTGAAAAAAGAATCGGCAGCGGCGATTGGACTGATTCCAAAGGAATTACTTCCGATTACGGAGTCGGTTGGAAACGCGGCCGGAGAAGGTGCGGTATCCGCAGCTATTTCCCAAAAAGCAAGAGAGCAGCTTTTAACAATCCGGAAAAGTATGCATTATATAGAGTTGTCTACCCATCCGGATTTTTCGCAGGAATATATGGATCAGATGGATTTTGACGAAAGTAAGCGATAGAAAGGAAAAAAATGATAGAACTGATTGAGGTATTAAAGGCCGTTTTATTTGGAATTGTGGAAGGCGTGACCGAGTGGCTTCCCATTAGCAGTACCGGACACCTGATTCTGCTGAATGAAGTGGTCAAACTGAAGGTAAGTGATGAATTTTACAGCATGTTTGAGGTCGTAATCCAGCTGGGGGCGATTCTTGCAGTCGTTGTTTTATTCTGGAGTCAGATCTGGCCGTTTGGAAGAAAAAATAACGTGGCACCTTTGGCAAAACGGGGACCGGGCGCATGGATCAAAACAGATATTTTTAAATTGTGGTTTCATATTCTGGTTTCTGTCATTCCGGCAGCGGTGATTGGTATTCTCGCGGATGACTGGGTGGAGAAACATTTTTACAATTACCAGATGGTATCTGTCATGCTGATTCTGTTTGGTATTGCGTTTATTCTGATTGAGAATTCCCATAAAGGGAAAAATGTCAGAATCCATACGCTTGCGGATATCGGTTATGATACGGCACTTTTTATCGGCCTGTTTCAGCTGATCGCTGCGATCTTTCCGGGAACCTCCCGGTCCGGTGCAACGATTGTCGGAGCACTTTTGATCGGGGTGTCCAGAACTGTTGCGGCAGAGTATACGTTTTTCCTTGCCATTCCGGTTATGTTTGGTGCCAGTATCCTAAAGATTGCAAAGTTTGGACTGGATTTTTCGACATCTGAGGTCATTATCCTGTTTGTGGGATGTGTCATTGCATTTGTGGTTTCCCTGATCGTTATCCGTTTTCTGATGGGATATATTAAAAAACATGATTTCAAGGTGTTTGGATATTACAGGATCATTCTTGGCATTTTTGTGCTGGCGTGTGGATTTTTAGGAGCATTACATGCTTAAACTATATATCCGGCCGGTCTGTTTCCAGCGTCCGGAAGAAGAGGAGAATTCGCTGTCTCTTCTTGTGGAGAGCCGCAGGGAGAAAGTAAGAACAATAAAAGGAAAAGAAAACCGCAGCAGATCCATTGCGGCGGGTCTTCTGCTCCGGCATATGCTACTGGAAGAACAGATCCCTTATGCCGAAGAATCTTTTGGGCTGGAAGGACATGGAAAGCCGCGTCTGAAAAAAGATGGGGTTTTCTTTAATTTAAGCCATGCGGGAGCATACGCAGTGGGAGCACTGTCGGATGTCCCGGTAGGTGTGGATGTGGAACAGCAGAACCGTTTTTGGCAGGAAGCCCGCAATCAGAGGCTGGCAAAGCGGATATTAACGGAAGCGGAATGGAACTGGTGGAAAGATGCCGGGGATGATCCGCAGGAACTGCTCCGGTTCTGGACAAGAAAAGAAAGCTATGTGAAAATGACCGGGGAAGGAATGACAAAGGCATTTCATACCGTGGATACCCTGCATGGGAAATACTATAAAGAAATTCCGCTGGGAACCATAAAAGACAGATATCTGATCAGTGTCTGTACGCAGGAAGATAGGACTTGCGATTTTGTATGTAAAATGTTAGATTAATATCTGGAGGCAGAATATGCATGATGAATTAACAAAAAAGGATATTGAAAAAATGGAGGCAGAGATCGAGCACCGGAAGCTGGTGGTTCGGAAGGAAGCCCTCGAAGATGTAAAAGAAGCACGTGCCCAGGGAGACCTGAGCGAAAATTTTGAATATAAGGCAGCCAAAAAGTTTAAAAACGAAAATGAAAGCCGTATCCGTTATCTGGAAAAAATGATCAAGACAGCAGTGATTGTTTCGGAAGACTCTCCGGAAGATGAAGTTGGAATGAACAATACCGTCGATATTTATTTTGAAGAGGACGATGTGACGGAAACATATAAACTGGTGACAACAGTCAGAAGCAATTCACTGAAAAATCTGATCAGCAGGGAATCACCGCTTGGCGCAGCTATTTTCGGGCATAAAGCCGGAGATCGCTGTGAAGTTCATGTAAATGATAATTATTCCTATTTTGTACAGATTAAGCGTATTGTCAATACTGTGGATGACGGCACAGATGAGCTTCGAAAATTTTAACAACAGGAGACAAAAATAAAATGAAAGTATCGGAAATTTTAAAGAAGAATGAGGTGACCATCTCATGTGAGATTTTTCCACCAAAACAGGGAGCACAGCTGCAGAATTATAAGGCAATTGCAGCAGAAATCGCAAAGCTGAAACCGGCATATATCAGCTGCACATATGGAGCAACCGGCGGAACCAGTGATTATACCGTAGAGATTGCAGATGCGATCAACTCTTATGGGGTGCCGGCAATCGCACATCTGACCTGCGTCTCTTCCACAAGAGAGAAGGTACATACTGTAATCCATGAGCTGAAAGAGCGCGGAATCGAAAACATCCTTGCACTTCGCGGGGATATTCCGACAAACACGGATTTTCCGCTTCCGGATCAGTATCACCATGCGATTGAGCTGATTCGTGAGATCAGGGAGGCAGGAGACTTCTGTATCGGCGGTGCATGTTATCCGGAGGGACATCCGGAGGCTGCCAATATGAATGAAGATCTGGATCATCTGAAAGAAAAAGTGGATGCAGGCTGTGAATATCTGACCACACAGATGTTTTTCGACAATAACATTTATTATCGTTTCCTATATAAGGCACTTGCTAAAGGAATTGATGTTCCGGTGACTGCCGGAATCATGCCGGTTACCAATGCAGCACAGGTGAAGAGAACGATTTCCCTGACCGGAAATCTGGTTCCTGCCAAATTTTTAAGCATTGTGGATCGGTTTGGGGATAATCCTGCAGCCATGAAACAGGCTGGAATTGCCTATGCAACCGAGCAGATCATTGATCTGATTGCCAATGGAGTCAACCACATTCATATTTATTCCATGAATAAACCGGATGTCGCAGCGGCGATCATGAATAATCTGTCACAGATTTATGTGAGAGAGCAGGCATAAGAATGAAGAAAAAGGAAGAACAGCTGGTCCGTAAAGTGACCGATATGATACAAAAAACGCGGGAAGGAAAACTGTACTGGGATATTCAGTGCCAGACTACCGAGTACAACGATCCGGCGAAGAAACCAGTGGAAACTGAAGAGGGAGAGACATGGGTGATTGATGAGTGTTTTGTTTCCTATCACTGTATGGATCAGGAAAAAGAATTTCTATTGGTTTCTTATGAGCAGATCTACACCTGCGGAGAGAAAAAGAAGTCCTGCAATTTAATTTTCCAGCCACCGCTTGGCGTACGGTTTTTTGATGTAGATGTTCTGGCACCGTATGCGGTGGAAGCGGATCAGATGCTGATATATGAAGTACATATGTTGTGGTTGACCGTGCTGGAGCAGTACAAAAAAGATCCACAGAGCATGGAACTGGATGTGACAGGGCGCGAGCTGGTACTGCAGCAATAAAAAAATTCGAAAATTTACTGGAATTTTTATAATCAACAAGGCTGTTATTCTATATATTTATTATAGAGTAACAGCCTTTAAAAATATAAGTAAATTTTTCCTTTTTGTGTATTCGATATTCGCAATTACCAAATTCTTCTTTTCTTCTAAAAATGCGATTTGTTCTTCATAAGTAAGAAATTGCTTTTTTCCAAGGTATTCCCCCTTTTGTAAAAATAATGAAAGGCTCCCGTAGGAGCCTTTCAGACTATGGGCTTCTCAAGTTTCCATAGTGCGATCACTAAGTGTATAATAGCCTTTCCAAGTGTGGTTGTCAAGGTTGTTATACATATTTTAGTTTATGATAATTTAAAACAGATCATACATACTTTGGAATGTTTTATCTTAAAATTTTACTTGCCTGAAACAGAACATACAATGTGTATAATAAGTTAAAAAAACCTCTGGAATTTTTAGACAAAATTTCCAGAGGTTTTTTGGTGGTTCTTCCAATTTATTTCGTAAACATTTTCAAGTATAATAAAATACGAAAAAAACCGAAAATTCATTCAATGTATGATGAGAGGGTACTGCATGAAAAATTCGGGAGAAGGTAAAGAAGGGGGAACAAAGATTTGAAAAACGAATGGATAAGAAAGAGAACTGCGAAGGCAACCGTGTGCTGGGTGCTTTCCCTGGGAATGGTGGCTACGACACCACAGTTGTCGATGATTCAGGCATATGCAGCGGAGACGGAGCAGGGAACAGAAACCACTACATCAGTCCGTGAAGATGCAATGAATTTGACACTGCATATTGACAATGCATCGGCTAAATATGAAAAGCCTGCATTACAGTATTGGGGAGATGATGCCACGATTGTTAGTGGTGCAACAGATACAAATCAACCAATTACTGGGTGGGGAGGCGCTGTTGGACAAATTCTTACAAAGGATGGAGATACTGAGTTTTATAGTGTTACACTAAATGGTAATTTCACAGGCTTTCAGTTTTTAGATTATGAGGACCCAAGTAAAAATACAGATGGTCAGGGATTTGAGAGTTCAATGGTAGAATTTAAAGGCACTACACCCACTGATTTGTATTATATCTGCAAAGATGGTACATGGGGATGGTATACGGATGCAGAGGGAAAAAATTCACTCAAGGTTGCCCCTAAGACATATGTGACTATGCATATAAAACCGGAAACAGAGTGGAAAACACCAGTAATGCAGCATTGGAATGATAAGCTGGAAATCTCTGATTCAACGCAGGAGACCGAAATTGAGGGTTGGGGAGTTTCCGGTAATTGTTTAACTCCGGAAAATAATGGATTTTATAAAATTACTGCTAAAGGATCATTTGGAGGTTTTCAGTTTGCTGATGCTGCAAATGGAAATGCTACAAAAACAGGAGATACTACATATGATGCGCTTTTAAGTACATTTACAAAAGATACACCGTCTGATGTGTATTATATTCAAAAAGATGGAACATGGAACTGGTATCTTGACGAAGAAGGAAAGACACTTCTTTCTTCTCTTAAAAAAGTAGAAGATAAGGCGATAAGTAATGCAAACGGAACCATTACGTTTACCGCAGTAGCAGAAAATGCAAACAAAGTAGAAGTAAAGTACGGAAACAGGGCAGATGTAGAAAAAAATGGAGAGAGTGCGTTAACAACAATTGCTTTAACACCGGATGCAAGCGTAAAAAATGCATATACATCAAATGACCTTTTTATCGGCGATGAAGCACTTGATCTTGTTTATGTTATTGTTGTAGATGGTACAAATAAAGAAATTAGCGATGGTGTAACCATAGGCGATACAACATATCTTTCTTATCAGAGAGATCAATATACCGGAAGAACTGTTTGTGTTCCGGGAACATTCCCGGGAAAGAGTTGGGATGCAGCATCCAATCAAATGAACTATATAGGAAAAGGGCTGTATTCTTACACATTTAAAGATGTTCCGGCTGCTAATTATGAGTACAAGATTTCTATGGGAGCATGGGATGAAAATTATGGTGAAAATGGAGCTGCAAGTGGTGCGAACATTGCAGTCACAGTACCGGAAAAACAGGATGTAACGATCTATTATTCCGATTTGAGCCATAATTCCAGATGCAGTGTAAATTATCAGTATGGGGCAAATGTTGGATTAGAGGGAACCGGCATTCCGGAGGGAACAAAGTTCTCTGATGATCGACTGACCGGTGTTTACAGTGCAACGATCAAAAATATGCAAAAAGGAACTTATACAGATACTACCATTGTTCCTGAATCGGGGGATAAGATTACACTTGGAACGTATGAAGTAGAGAAAACAAAAGATGTAACCTTTTATTATGATCCGGAATCTGGTGTTTATTATTCAAATGCATCAGATGTAACTATCAATAGTTCCGCAATCAAATATGATTCCAAAGACACGGCATATAAAAGTGTTTTTGGAGCGGTTGCTACAGGAGAAGAAGTAACATATTCGATCGATACGGGAGAAGATGTCACAGGTGTAAGCCTTGTTGTCAAGGGTAATGCAAAGAAAAATTGTACCATGAAGAAAGTTGATGGTGCGCCAGATGGTCAGCAGAGATGGGCGGTAACTACAAGTTTTGATAAATTGGGTGAGTATCATTATTTCTTTGCTGTATATAGTGGCGCAGCTGCTATTATGTACGGTGATGATGATGGTAATTATGGAACAGGAACAACTTCTGATCTTGTATCCATGCTGCCATACGATCAGATTGTATATCAGTCCGGATATAAGACACCTGATTGGATGAAGAATGCGGTAATTTACCAGATTTTCCCGGATCGCTTCTACAATGGGGATACTTCCAATGACGAAGCAAATACAAGCGCAAGAGGTCCGGTAAATTACGAAAAGATGAATGACTGGTATATTTTACCGGAGAACCCGGAGCAGGAGACAACCAATCCGGGCAGCTATCCATCCAATGCATATAAAGGAGATGGAAACTGGAGTAATGAAATTTACGGAGGCGATTTAAAGGGTATTACAAAACGGATCGATTACTTAAAAGCTCTTGGTGTATCCGTGATTTACCTGAATCCGGTATTTGAGTCCATTTCCAGCCACAGATATGACACCAGTGATTACAAGAATATTGATCCGATTCTTGGAACACTTGGCGATTTTGAAGAACTGGTAAATGTGGCAGAAAAGAATGGTATGCACATTGTATTGGATGGTGTGTTTAACCACGTATCCGATGATTCCGTATATTTTGACCGTTATTATGAATATCTGGAAAAAGGAACAGACACGATTGGTGCATATCCATATTGGGCTTATGTATATGATACCATGAGTGAAAAGAATGTTTCGAAAGAAGAAGCAGAAAAACAGGCAAAAGAATATTTTACAAAGAACTACGGAATTACCAATTATGATTATACCCAGTGGTTTGATATTTTTGACACAACCTTAAAAGATGATAATCAGAAAGAGGTATGTGATACGGTTGGACTTCGTGCAGGTAAGCCGGTATATGGTTATGATGGATGGTGGGGGTATGATTCCATGCCGATCATCAAGGCAACGAATGGTTCGGAATACCAGACAGGAACCTGGGCACAGGAAGTAATCGGAAAGAACGAGACAAGTACAAAGGCAGACGATAGTGTGGCACAGTACTGGTTATCAAAAGGTATGGATGGCTGGAGACTGGATGTTGCCAATGAAGTATCGGATGAGACCTGGCAGCATTTCCGCAAATCGGTAAAGGCACTTGACAGTGACAATGTAATTATCGGAGAAATCTGGACGGATGCGGTTAAATATCTGATGGGCGATATGTATGATTCGGTTATGAACTACATGTTCCGTGGGGCTGCAATCGCCTATGCCAAGGGTGGTACTTCTGAGGATGCAATGAATACTCTTGAGCGTTTACGTGAGCGTTATCCAAAGGAAGCATTTTATGCAATGATGAACCTTGTGGATTCTCATGATACGACACGTCTGTTATCTTACCTGGATGGCATTGATGATGACAGAAATCAAAAGGAAGTAGATAAGGCATTTCCATCGTATGAGACAACTTCGGATGAGGCAAAGCAGAAACAGTATCTGGTTGCATTGATGCAGTTTACTTATGCCGGTGCTCCAACAATTTATTATGGTGATGAGCTTGGTATGGTAGGTGCGGATGATCCGGATGATCGTCGTGCAATGATCTGGGGAGAAGGAAACGAATCTCTTGTGAAGTGGTATGCAAAACTTGCTGCAATTCGTAACAATTATACGGCGCTTCGTACAGGTTCTGTAGAACCGGTGAATGGAACCTCCGCGGAAGTGTTATCTTATGTAAGACGTGATGACAGCGATACGATGCTGGTTGCCATGAATAACAGTGCGACTGCAAAAGAGGAATCTTTTGATCTGAAAGATTTAAAACTGGATGCTGCAACACTGACAGATGTAATCACCGGGACAAATTATACAGTTACGGACGGAAAAGTAACCATCAGCATTCCGGCATACAATGGTGTAATACTGACTGCATCCGATAAGGCAAAGAATGTTACGATCAATGAAAATGCACTCAAACCGGGCTTTGATCCTGCATATAAGATTACGGACAATAAAACAACCAAAGACAATGGAAACTCTTCCGGCGGAAACTCATCCAGCGGAAGCACAACAACCGAAACCAAGCCTTCAGAGGATACAAAGAAGGATGAAACAAAGACAGAGATCGTAATTCCGGCAGATCAGCTTCCGAAAGGAACTACGGCAACTGTAACCGTCACAAAAGATGCCAGCGGAAAAGTAACAGCAGAGGCTGTCGTTAAAACAACCGGAAAAACAAGCAAAACCGGTGTGAAAGCAACAGTGACTGCCGATGTGATCAAAGCAGTGACAGAAGCTGCCGGAACCAAAGATGTGACCATCACACAGGAAGTTAAGAAAGCGGACGGAACAACTGCATACACCGTACAGGTAGTTGCAGCAGACGTCAAAGCCGGTGCGAAACTTGCCGTGATGAAGAAAGACGAAAAGACCGGGGAGCTGGTTCTTGTAAATTCGAAAGCATACAAGGTCGCAAAGGATGGTTCTGTTTCACTGACATTCAAGGGCGAGGGTACCTATGTCTTAAAGACGCAGGCAGAAGTTAAGGCTGCTGCAAAACAGATTGCAAAGACAGTAACACCTGCAAAGAGCACAGTAAATGTCGGTGCAAAAAAGACTGCTGTATTCCAATGGAACAAGAAGCTGAATATGGCCAACGTTGCAAAGATTACCTATAAGTCTTCAAAGAAGTCTGTGGTTTCCGTAAACAAAAACGGAAAGATTACAGGAAAGAAGAAGGGAACCGGAAAAGTGACCGCAGTGGTTACGTTAAAAGACGGAACAAAGAAAACGGTTTCCATCAATGTAAAAGTAAAGTAAGAATATTTCGATACACTACTCATTTTCTGCCATCGGGGCTTATGGAAGAGAAATCTTCCATAGGCCCCGATTTTCGTTGGACTTTCTAAAGCCACTGTGCTATACTCGTTATACCTTACAGGAGGACGAAAAATGAAAAAATCATATGCAGTAATCACCGGTGCAAGCTCCGGAATCGGTATGGCATTTGCAAGACAGCTTGCGGCAGAAGGATACCGTCTGGTACTGGTTGCGCGAAGAGAAAACCGGTTGCAGGCACTGGCAGAGGAATTAAATAAGAGTGGGACAGAAAGCATGATTATCACGGCGGATCTGTCCGAAAAAGAAGCGTGTTACCGTCTGATGCAGCAGCTGGAGCCGGTTCCGGTCGGGATATTGATCAACAATGCGGGATTCGGTGATTGCGGCAGTTTTTTGGAGACAGATGCAGACAAGGAAATGCAGATGATTGATGTGAACGTCAAGGCCATGCATCTTCTGATGAAACTGATGCTTCGCCGCATGGAAAAGCAGGAGGGCGGTTATATTTTAAATATCGCTTCTTCGGCAGGACTGCTTCCGGCAGGTCCTTATATGGCCACCTATTATGCGACCAAAGCCTATATGGCGAGTCTGACGCGGGCAGTGGCGCTGGAACTGAAACAGAGAGGCAGCCGGGTGTATGTAGGGGCATTGTGTCCGGGTCCGGTGAATACGGAATTCAATGAAGTGGCAAATGTTGAATTTGCACTGGCCGGAATCACCCCGGAGTATTGCGCCGGATATGCATTAAAGCAGATGAAAAGACGCAAAGTGCTCATTGTTCCGACGGCTGAAATCAAGGCAGCAACGATATGCGGAAGATTCATTCCGCAAAATCTGCTGATCGCAATTACCGCACATCAGCAGAAGAAAAAGCTTAAAGCAGAGGATATATAAAATGGAAGAAATTAAAATAGGCTCTCATGTGGGAATGGCAGGAAAAGAGATGTTTCTAGCATCCGTGAAGGAAGCGGAGCGTTATGGGGCAAATGTGCTGATGCTTTACACAGGGGCACCGCAGAACACCCGGAGAAAAGAAATCAAAGACTTAAATATTGAGGCGGGCTGGGAGTATGCCACAAAGGCAGGAATCCGGGAAATCGTGGTTCATGCACCGTATATCATCAATCTTGCCAATACGGTAAAGCCGGAGACATTTGAGCTTGCCGTGGAATTTTTGGAAAAAGAGATCCGGCGCACGGCTGCCATGCGCAGTAAAATTCTGGTACTGCATCCGGGATCTGCATTAGACGCGGGGGCGGAGGCAGGAATTGCACAGACTGTCCGGGGACTGAATATGGTGCTTGATGCCAACGGGGATGATGTGTTTATTGCGTTGGAAACGATGGCAGGAAAAGGCAGCGAGATTGGAAGAACGTTTGAAGAGATCAGGGCAATCTATGATGGAGTGCACAAAAAGGAACGGTTAAGAGTCTGTTTTGACACCTGTCATGTGAATGATGCCGGCTATGATCTGGTGCATGATTATGATGGCGTGTTCGAGACTTTTGATAAGGTGATCGGGCTGGATCAGATTGCGGTTTTTCATATCAATGACAGTTTAAATCCCCTGGGAGCACATAAAGACCGTCATGCAAACATTGGAAAAGGAACCATTGGATTTGAGACATTGTACCGTCTGGTCCACGATCCGCGTTTTGTGGAAATTCCAAAGATTTTAGAGACACCGTGGCTTTGTGCCGAGGGAGAGACCAAAAAGACGATTCCGCCATACAAAGAAGAGATTGCACAACTTCTTGCAAAATAATATTAAAGAGGAGAAGGATTATGAACGTTAAACAACAGGGGATTTCCGGCTATTGGTTAAAGGTGATCGCCGTGATTTCCATGCTGATTGATCACACATCGGCCGTTATTTTAGAACAGATTCCGGGACTGGAAAATCCCGCATTTTTCATGCGCATCATTGGAAGACTGGCGTTTCCGATTTACTGTTTTCTTCTGGTAGAAGGATTTTACCATACACGCAGCAGGGCAAAATATGCGGGAAGGCTTTTTTTGTTTGCACTGATTTCCGAGGTTCCGTTTGACCTGGCATTCAGCAGGAGAATGTGGGATTTTTCCAGCAACAATGTCTTTTTTACTTTGCTGTTCGGACTTTTGGTGATCTGGGGTGTTGAAAAGATAAGGCAGAAGTTTGTGGCGGATGTTTACGGGAAAAAAGCAGCAGCCATCCGTGTGATTCTTATCATTGTGACAGTTGCAGCCGGGGGATTTCTGGCACTTCTTTTCCGTACAGATTACGATTTGTCGGGAATTGTGACAATTTTTGCAATATACATGTTTTATCCGAAGAAAGTGAAGGGAATGGGTATCGGTGTTCTGGTTTTAACCTTGCTGGCAAGTATCATTGAAGCGGCAGCATTTTTAGATATGATACCGATTTATTTTTACAATGGAACCAGGGGAAAACAGATGAAGTATTTCTTCTACATATTTTATCCGGCACACCTGTTTATTCTTGCCATGATCGCACGGGCGATGGGACTGAATGGGTAAAGGATACATAAAAAAGAAGCGCAGACGCGCTTCTTTTTTGTGACCGGATTTTTATTTATCCAGATCTTTTTTATCTACATTCTGCAGCATCATTGCACGAACTTTCAGAGGAAGTCCGAACAGTGTGATGAATCCGTCTGCATCGTGATGATCGTACTGATCACCGGTTGTGAAACTTGCCAGAGACTCACTGTAGAGAGAGTATGGAGAAGTTGTGCCGGCTTTGATGATGTTTCCTTTGTAGAGCTTGAATTTTACTTCACCGGTGACATACTTCTGGGTAGAAGTAACAAATGCCTGGATTGCTTCGCGAAGAGGAGTGAACCATTTTCCTTCGTATACAACATTGGCAAGACGGTTGCCCATCTCTTTCTTTGCAGATAAGGTATCGCGGTCGAGAACCAGTTCTTCCAGCTGGTCATGTGCTTCCATAAGGATCGTTCCGCCAGGAGTCTCATATACACCACGGGATTTCATACCAACGACACGGTTTTCTACGATATCGATGATGCCGACACCGTGCTTTCCACCGAGACGGTTTAATTCACGGATGATATCGGAAACTTTCATTTCTTTTCCGTTTACAGTCTTTGGAACACCCTTTTCAAATGTCATGGTTACATATTCGCCTTCGTCCGGAGCTTTCTCAGGGGAAACACCAAGAACCAGAAGATGATCATAATTTGGCTCGTTTGCAGGATTCTCCAGCTCAAGTCCTTCATGGCTGATATGCCATAAGTTACGGTCACGGCTGTAACTCTGGTCTGTGCCGAATGGAAGATCGATTCCGTGTGCTTTGCAGTATGCGATCTCTGCCTCACGGGAATCCATCTGCCACTTGTCATCACGCCAAGGAGCAATGATTTTGATATCCGGAGCAAGTGCTTTGATACCAAGCTCGAAACGGATCTGGTCATTTCCTTTTCCGGTAGCACCGTGGCAGATTGCAACAGCGTTTTCTTTTCTGGCGATCTCTACCAGTTTCTTTGCGATACCAGGACGTGCCATGGCAGTACCTAATAAGTATTTGTGCTCATATACAGCACCAGCCTGTACACAGGGTACGATGTAATCGTCACAGAACTCATCTGTGATATCTTCGATATATAATTTAGAAGCGCCGGATAATTTGGCTCTTTCTTCCAGTCCGTCTAATTCTTCGCCCTGTCCGCAGTTGATACAGCAGCAGACAACCTCATAACCATAAGTCTCCTTTAACCAAGGGATAATAGCGGTAGTATCGAGTCCGCCGGAGTAAGCTAAAACAACTTTTTCTTTCATAAGATTGTATCCTTTCTTTCTATATGGAATTGTACGCTCTCGTACGACTAACCCTACTATACATCAATCCAAATGAAAACACAAGTGAAAAAATATACATAAAATTGCATAAATATACATAAATTTGTGAATATTTGCTATTTACGGATGGAAAAAGATGGACTATTATAGGATAGAATCATATTTTTAAAAGAAAGAAAAGGTAAGAAACATGGTAAAGGTAGGAATTATCGGAGCGACCGGTTATGCAGGAGCAGAACTGGTGCGTATTTTATTGAATCATAAAGAGGCACAGATCGAATGGTTTGGATCAAGAAGCTATATCGATGAAAATTATGCAGATATTTACAGAAACTTTTTTGAACTTGTCGATGCAGACTGTCTGGGTGATAACATGGATGAGCTTGCTTCCCGCGTGGATGTGATTTTCACGGCAACACCACAGGGATTTCTGGCAGGTGTGCTGAATGAGGATATTTTAAATAAGGTAAAGATCATTGATCTGAGTGCGGATTTTCGAATCAAAGATGTTGCTACCTATGAAAAATGGTATAAGATTGAGCATAAAAGCCCACAGTTTATTAAGGAAGCCGTTTACGGACTCTGTGAGATTAACCGTGATAAGGTGACCACCCAGACCCGTCTGATTGCAAATCCGGGATGTTATACGACCTGTTCCATTCTGACAGCATATCCGCTGGTAAAAGAGGGACTGATTGATCCGGATACATTGATTATTGATGCAAAATCCGGTACTTCCGGAGCGGGACGTGGGGCAAAGACGCCGAACCTGTTCTGCGAAGTGAACGAGAGCATGAAAGCATACGGTGTGACAACACACAGACATACACCGGAGATTGAGGAGCAGCTCGGCTATGCGGCAGGAAAAGAGATTACCGTGAATTTTACACCGCATCTGGTTCCGATGAACCGCGGAATTCTTGCGACAGAGTATGCAACCCTGATCAAAAAGCCGGATGGTACCTATCCTTCTTATGAGGAACTGAAGGCTGCTTACGATAAATATTATGCAAAGGAACGTTTCGTGCGTGTATTAAAGAAAGGTGTCTGCCCGGAGACCAAGTGGGTAGAGGGCAGCAATTACGTGGACGTAAACTTTGTCATTGATGAGCGTACCGGCAGAGTTGTGATGATGGGTGCACTGGACAATCTGGTCAAGGGTGCAGCCGGACAGGCCGTACAGAACATGAATCTGCTGTTCGGATTTGATGAGGCAGAAGGACTTTCCATGGTTCCGATGTTTCCATAATGAAATGCATCTGTTTGATGCATTTCCTACGCTCATTGTTTCCGCGTAAGCGGAACTCTCATACAATGAGCTCTATAATGAGGTGAATAATGAGTAAAGAATATACAATCCGTGTGATGACACTGGAAGATTATGATGAGGTGTATGCATTGTGGATGGGCATCCACGGTTTTGGAATCCGTTCCATCGATGATTCCAAAGAAGGGGTGGAGCGGTTTTTAAAAAGAAATCCGACCACGAGTATGGTAGCGGTAGCAGATGGAAAGATCGTGGGAGCCATTCTCTGCGGACATGACGGGAGACGCGGATGTCTGTATCATGTCTGTGTGCACGAAGATTACCGGAAGAACGGAATCGGAAAAGCCATGGCAGTCGCATGTATGCGCGCCCTGCAGGAAGAAAAAATCAACAAGGTCAGCCTGATCGCATTTAAGAGCAATGAGCTGGGAAATCATTTCTGGAAGGATGCCGGCTGGTGTTTCCGGGAAGACCTAAATTATTATGATTTTACATTAAATGAAGCAAATATTACGAGATTTAATCGGTAAGGAGAACGTTATGAGTGAGAATTTAAACGCATTGGAAAAAGCACAGGTGCTGATTGAGGCATTGCCTTATATCCAGCGTTTTAACCGCAAGATTATCGTTGTAAAATACGGTGGATCAGCGATGGTAGATGAGAAACTGAAAAAACAGGTCATCCAGGATGTCACCCTGTTAAAGCTGGTTGGATTCAAACCGATCATTGTGCATGGCGGTGGCAAGGAGATCAGCAAATGGGTTGCCAAAGCAGGAATGGAACCGGAATTTATCAATGGACTGCGTAAGACGGATGCGCCTACCATGGAGATTGCAGAGATGGTGTTAAACCGTGTCAACAAATCACTGGTATCCATGGTGCAGGAACTTGGTGTGCAGGCGGTCGGCATTAGTGGAAAAGACGGTGGTCTGTTAAAGGTGGAAAAGAAATTGTCGGATGGTCAGGACATCGGATATGTAGGAGAAGTAAAGGAAGTAAATCCAAAGATTCTGTATGATCTGCTGGAGAAAGATTTCCTTCCGATTATCTGCCCGATCGGTCTTGATGACAATTATGATACATATAATATCAATGCGGATGATGCGGCATGTGCGATTGCCCGTGCGGTTTCCGCAGAGAAACTGGCATTCTTAACCGATATCGAGGGAGTATACAAAGATCCGGAAGATCCGTCCACTCTGATTTCCGAACTTACGGTTTCCGATGCAAGAAAACTGATTACAGACGGATATATCGGCGGCGGTATGCTTCCGAAGCTGAATAACTGCATTGACGCTATTGAAAACGGAGTATCCCGTGTGCATATTCTCGATGGAAGAATCGCACATTGTCTGCTTTTGGAAATCTTCACCAATCGCGGAATCGGTACTGCAATTTTGGGTGATGAAGAACATCATTTTTACAATGAATAAGAGATAAGAGGTGTGGATAAACAATGAATAAACAGGAATATATTGATACCGCGGAGCAGGAACTGCTGCATACCTACAATCGTTTTTCACTTGTACTGGATCATGGTGAGGGCGTATACCTTTACGATACAGACAAAAAAGCGTATCTGGATTTCGCAGCCGGAATCGCCGTATGTGCGCTGGGCTATAGCAATGAGGCGTATAAAAATGCACTGAAGGATCAGGTGGATAAACTGCTGCATACGTCAAATCTTTATTACAATGTCCCGACCATTGAGGCGGCAAAGAAAGCACTAAAAGCCAGCGGAATGGATCGTATTTTCTTTACAAACAGCGGTACGGAGGCCATTGAGGGAGCCATCAAAGCTGCAAAAAAATATGCATATACCAGAGACGGACATGCCGGCCATGAAATCATTGCCATGAAACATTCTTTCCACGGAAGAAGTATCGGAGCACTTTCCGTAACCGGAAATGCCCATTATCAGGAACCGTTTGCTCCGCTCATGCCGGGTGTGAAATTTGCAGAGTATAACAATTTAGAAAGTGTAAAAGAACTGGTAACGGACAAGACCTGTGCGGTTATTATGGAGACGGTACAGGGAGAAGGCGGAATTTATCCGGCCGATCCTGCATTTATCGAGGGCGTGCGCAGGCTCTGTGATGAAAAGGATATTCTGTTAATCTTAGATGAGATCCAGTGTGGCATGGGACGTACCGGCGAGATGTTCGCATGGCAGAATTACGGAGTAAAACCGGATATCATGACCTGTGCAAAAGCACTCGGATGTGGAGTGCCGGTCGGTGCATTTTTCCTGACACAGCGTGTGGCAGACAAATCGCTGGCACCGGGAGACCACGGAACGACCTATGGTGGAAACCCATTTGTCGGAGCAGCCGTTTCGGCGGTATTTGATCAGTTTAAAGCCTGTGACATTTTAGACCATGTAAAGGAAGTAGCGCCTTATCTGGAACAGAAACTGGATGAGCTGGTAGAAAAATATGACTTCCTTGTAACACGCAGAGGAAAAGGTCTGATGCAGGGTGTGGTTTGCAAGCTTCCAGTTGGAAAAGTGGCAGCCGCAGCACTTGAGCAGGGACTGATCGTGATCACAGCGGGAGCGGATGTCCTTCGTTTTGTTCCACCGCTTGTCATCGAAAAACAGCATGTGGATGAAATGGTTGAAAAGCTGGAAAAAGCATTACTTTCTGTGCAGGAATAACTTACACTTGTAAAAGTAACAAAAAATCGTTAAAATAGAAATGCATTGAGACTCGTTTCGCCCCGGAAAGGGAGAAATGAGATGAAAAAACATTGGATAAAAAAGTGCTGTATGATTCTGACATGCCTGTATCTGACGGGATGTGGCAGGGAGGAAGTGCCATATCTGGATACCACTCAGACACAGGAGCAGACGGTGGAAACGGAACGAATGGAACAAAAAGAAACATTAAAATCCGACCAGACGGTACAGGTATATGTATGCGGGGAGGTAGCAGCTCCCGGTGTCTATCAGCTGAAAGACGGTATGCGCATCTGTGATGCGGTGGAGGCGGCAGGAGGACTGACCAAAGCTGCCAGCCGCGAATACTGGAATCTTGCCGAGAAGCTTTCGGACGGACAGATGATTTATTTTCCCACAGAGGAAGAGGCAAGGGAGCGGAAAGCATCGGCAGAGGCAGCCGGTGCCACTGTGGAAGAATCGGACGGGAGGATTGATATCAATACGGCGGATGCCGCGCAGCTTGTGACCATTCCGGGAATCGGAGAGACACGGGCGGCGGCAATTCTTGCATACCGGGAGAAAAACGGGCCGTTTGCGAAAGTCGAAGATATCATGCAGGTATCCGGAATCAAAAGCGCACTTTTTGAGAAAATGAAAGATTATATAACGATTCGTTGAGGTGTAATATGGCAAAGAAAGTTCTCGTAGTAGATGATGAGAAATTAATCGTAAAAGGAATCCGGTTCAGTCTTGAACAGGACGGGATGGAAGTGGATTGTGCATACGATGGAGAAGAAGCGCTGAATATGGCGAAAGCAAATGAGTATGATATGATCCTTTTGGACATCATGCTTCCGAAGATGGACGGATTCGAAGTATGTCAGGCGATTCGTGAATTTTCTGATATGCCGATTGTTATGCTGACAGCGAAGGGCGACGATATGGATAAGATTCTGGGACTCGATTATGGTGCCGATGACTATATCACAAAGCCGTTTAATATTCTTGAGGTGAAAGCGCGTATCAAAGCGATCATGCGTCGTACCGCAGGACCGAGAGAAAAGAAAGAAGTTTCTTCGATTGTGGAGAAAGGGGATCTGCGTCTGGACTGTGACAGCAGACGGCTGTTTATTTCAGGCAGGGAAGTAAACCTTACCGCAAAAGAATTTGATCTGCTGGAACTTCTTGTGAAAAATGAAAATAAAGTATACAGCAGGGAAAATCTGCTCGGACTGGTCTGGGGAAAAGATTATCCGGGAGACGTGCGTACAGTGGATGTGCATGTACGTCGTCTGCGTGAAAAGATCGAAACCAACCCAAGTGAACCGAAATACGTGCACACAAAATGGGGTGTGGGATATTATTATTACCAGAAATAGACGAGAAGGCAGAAAGGTTTTTCCATGCAGAAGAGTAAACAGTTTCTTCAGTTCTTAAAAAGTTTAAAATTTCGGCTGATTCTTTTGATCGTTGTGATTGCGATCGTACCGAGTCTGATTCTTTCGGCAGCAGTTTTAAAATATTACGAAAAGCGTGCCGTTTCTATCCGGGAAAGTGAAATCTTAAGCCAGGCAAAAATTCTGGCAAATCAGATAGCGACAAGTGAATATATGAAGCTGGGGGCGGATGTATCGTCCAGCAATATTCAGACACAGATTGATATGCTCACGACCATCTATGATGGTCGTGTCATTGTTGTGGATGACAACTGCAAAGTTTATTATGACACGTATAATCTCGATGACCATAAGCTGATCATTGCAGAGGAGGTCATGCGCAGTTTCAAGGGCGAGGATATTGTGCATTATGATTCGGAGAACCATTACATTGAGATGACGATCCCGATCAGCGATCCTGATGATAAAAGTGAAACGGTGATCGGAGTTATGCTGATCAGTGTTTCTACGGACAATATTGTGATCAACCAGTCATATATGCGACAGGTGGCGGTGATCGTTATGGTCATGGTCGGAATTGCAATTGTGTTTTTTGCAATCCTTCTGCTTTTGTATTTCCTGAAGCCGTTGCAGAAGATTGAAGAGGGAATCGCTGCAATCAAAAACGGATACGGAGAGTACAATCTTCAGGTCAATGATTACACGGAGACGGCGGGAATCTGTGAGAAGATCAATCAGATGCTTGGCCGGATCAAAGTCATGGATGATTCCCGGCAGGAGTTTGTATCGAATGTGTCACATGAATTAAAGACACCGCTGACATCCATGAAGGTGCTGGCGGATTCGATCAATAGCATGCCGGATGCGCCGAAGGAACTGTATCAGGAATTTATGGAAGATATCACCAACGAGATTGAGCGTGAGACAAAGATCATCAACGATCTGCTTTCTCTGGTGAAGATGGATAAGTCTGCAGCAGGGCTGAATGTATCTTCCGTCAATATCAATGAACTTTTAGAGCAGATTTTAAAACGTCTGCAGCCGATTGCGGATAAGCAGAAAGTGGAACTTGTCCTTGAGAGTTTCCGCCCGGTTACCGCAGAAGTGGATGAGGTAAAAATCACGCTTGCGATCACAAATCTTGTGGAGAATGCAATCAAATATAACCGGAATGACGGAGAGGGCTGGGTACACGTATCGCTGAATGCGGATCACCAGTATTTCTACCTGAAAGTAGAAGATTCCGGAATCGGTATTCCGGAGGAGTCTCTGGATCATATTTATGAACGATTTTACCGGGTGGATAAATCCCATTCCCGTGAGATCGGAGGAACCGGACTGGGACTTGCGATTACAAGAAATTCCATACTGATGCATCGCGGCGCAATTAAAGTACATTCTGTGATGGGCGAGGGAACAACCTTTGATGTTCGTATTCCGCTCAACTATATTGCATAGGAGGAAAAAGATGAGAAAAAAAATAATTTCAATCATACTCCTTGTGGCAATGGTACTCACAATGGCTGCCGGATGTGGAAAAAAAGAAGATAAAAAAGACTATTTTGTATTTTATGTAAACAATGAGCTGACAAAGGTTGTTGCGAAAAAGATTACCCTGCAGCATACTTCATCCGGCAAAGCACAGGTGAAGGAACTGCTCAAAGATCTGCAGACACAGCCGGAGGATGCAACGCTTCGAAGAACCATTCCACGCAAAGTAAAAATCCAGAATATAGATCTGATCTCTTATCAGATTACGGTGGATTTCAGCAAGGAATATTACGATATGAAACCGACGGAAGAGATTCTGACCAGGGCTGCAATTGCAAAGACACTGTTGCAGCTGAGCCAGTATGTGACCTTTACTGTGGATGGAAAACCACTTGTGGATGCCTCGGGAGCAAATGTAGGTGCCATGAATCTGGACAGTTTTGTGGAAAATCCGGGAGAACAGATCAATTCCAGCCAGAAAGCAACACTGAAACTTTATTTTTCAAATAAGGCGGGTACCAGACTGGTTCCGGAAACCAGAGAGGTACATTACAGTTCCAACATTTCACTGGAAAAACTGGTGATGGAACAGCTGATTGAGGGACCAAGAAAAAGCGGACTCTTGGCAACGATTCCTTCGGAGACGAAACTGATTACGATCACAGTGGTGGATGGGGTCTGCTATGTCAATCTGGATGAAATGTTTTTGAATCAGAATCAGGAAATCTCAGAACCTGTTGTTTTATACTCTATCGTGGATTCCCTGACGGAACTGACGGGAATCGATAAAGTACAGATTTCCATCAACGGAGACACCAGTGGCAAATGCCGTTACACGTATAAACTATCAAAGATGTACAAGGCAGATGACCGGCTGGTCACAAAAGAAAGCGATGAGAAAGTAGAATCTACGGAATAGGAAAAGAAAGCGTGAGGAAAAGACCATTTCTTTTGCTTGCCACAGAGTTTCTGCTGGGGATTGTGTGTGTCAGAGAGCAGCTGCCGGCATGGGGTGTGCTGGCAGTTCTGTTACTGGTATATACCACTCCATGGAAGGAACGGGGGATGCGGAAAGTTCTGTTTGCGGCAGGACTTCCCGGTATGTTTCTTTTGGGGATGCTGCAGATGCAGCGACAGATCGATTTCAGGCAGCAGTACCTGCAGAAACTCACAGATGGCCAGGAGGTTCGCCTGGCGGGAAAGATTGATCGGATAGAACCGAAAACCAGATGCGTTTATTACTATTTAAAAGATTGCACGGTGGAAGCAGAATCGCAGACACTGCCATGCAATGATGTAATCGCATATGTTTCTTCTGCCAGCCATTCGGCTGGACAAATCCTGAATATTGAGGGTACAATTTCATTATTTACAGAAGCATCCAATGAAGGGATGTTTGATGCCCGGCAGTTTTACCAGAGTCAGAAAATTGATTTCGGCATATGGGTCACAAAGATCAGCCGGGTCTATGGAAAACCGGATCGTTACCGGTGCGCACTACAGAATATGAAAAAGCGTGCAAATGACGTGATCCGGCATTCTATCCGGGACGATGGCGTGCTTTCTGCGATGCTGTTAGGGGAAAAGGGGGCTCTGGATGCAGAGATAAAATCTTTGTATCAGAG
>Ga0256405_10005060_pt1 | contig 23510 bp, 16 predicted proteins | sample RumenRJG_02DNA_FD_189096 | JGI IMG/M metagenome (GOLD analysis project Ga0256405, IMG submission 189096) | Bovine rumen microbial communities from Lethbridge, Alberta, Canada - RJG_02 | ecosystem: Host-associated > Mammals > Digestive system > Stomach > Rumen | place: Canada: Alberta... | reverse complement strand
CTGGGTAAGCTCCATGCCATCCAGTTCTTTCCACGTGAGATAATCCTTATGCGGCCAGATGTTTTCAGGCAAACCGCCTCTGTTCTCACCAGGTCCGGCAAAGACCACCATGACCACATCGACGATACTGTTGCCACTCCAGCTGTAGGGCGCAAAGTCTATATTCGCAGCCACACAGGCATCACAGACCATTTGTTTCGGATTGGCGTCGTCACCAGCCTTTCCTGCCTTGTTCTTACCATAATAGTGCACAGTCTCAGGCAGCATGACAGGCCCTATGACATCGAATACGGGCTCGAACAATCCCCCACTCTGCTTCTTGAAATAGTCGGCCACACAGCCGGTTGCGCCATGCTCTGAATAGCCTTCCTGATTAAGGAGGGCATCCCAGTAGGCTCTGATCTCGGTATCGGGAAGCGAGAAAGCCTGATTAGGGAAAGCAGCCAGAATCACAGGGATACGTACGCGGCCTGTGGTCTTCGACACACGGTCACCTTTATAATCAGAAGCGGCACGGGTGCCAGAAGACAGCAGACTACGATCGCAGGGGATACGCTCTTGGGCACTGGCAGACAGTACTGCCAGCACCACAAAAGCGGCTATCGTCAGGAATCGCTTCATTTGGCAGCAGGACACCAGGGCTTCAAGGTCTTGAAGAAGTCGTTGCCCTTGTCATCGACGAGGATGAATGCGGGGAAGTCTTCTACATCAATCTTCCATACAGCCTCCATGCCGAGCTCGGGATACTCCACGCACTCGATGCTCTTGATGGAGCTCTGAGAGAGGACGGCTGCCACACCGCCGATGGAACCCAGATAGAAGCCACCGTACTTCTTACAAGCCTCTGTGACAACGTCTGAACGGTTACCCTTGGCAATCATCACGAGCGATGCACCGTTCGACTGGAACTCATCCACGTAAGGATCCATACGGTTGGCCGTTGTCGGACCCATCGAACCACAAGGATAACCCTCTGGCGTCTTGGCCGGTCCGGCATAGAGCACAGGATACTTCTTGAAGTAGTCGGGCAATCCCTCGCCGGCATCCAGACGAGCCTTCAGCTTGGCATGGGCGATGTCACGGGCCACGATGATCGTACCCTTCAGGTTGACGCGGGTAGAGACGGGATACTTGGAGAGTTCGGCACGCACGGCATCGATACCCTCGTTGAGGTCGATGACGATGGTGTTCTGTCCCTCACCAGCCTTTGCATACTCTGCAGGAATCAGTTCAGAGGGGTTGGAGTCCATCTTCTCGAGCCAGATACCGTCGGCATTGATCTTGGCCTTGATGTTACGGTCGGCAGAGCAGCTGACACCCATACCGATCGGACAAGAGGCACCATGACGCGGCAGACGGACCACACGGATATCGTGAGCCAGATACTTACCGCCGAACTGTGCGCCGAGACCGATCTTATGAGCCTCCTTCAGGAGTTTCTGCTCGAGGTCTACATCGCGGAAGGCACGACCTGTCTCGTCGCCCGTGGTGGGCAGACCGTCGTAGTACTTGATGGAAGCCAGCTTCACGGTGAGCAGGTTCTTCTCAGCTGAAGTACCACCAATCACGAAGGCGATGTGGTAAGGAGGACAAGCGGCTGTACCCAGCGACTTCATCTTCTCTACAAGGAAGGGGATGAGCGTACCCTCGTTCTGGATGGTAGCCTTGGTCATCGGATAGAAGTAGGTCTTGTTGGCAGAGCCACCGCCCTTGGCCACCATCACGAACTTATACTCGGCACCCTCGGTAGCCTCGATATCGATCTGTGCGGGCAGGTTACAACGGGTGTTCACCTCGTCGTACATGTTCAGCGGGGCATTCTGCGAGTAGCGCAGGTTGTCCTGTGTGAAGGTGTTGAACACACCCAGGCTCAGTGCCTCTTCATCCTCGAAGCCAGTCCATATCTGCTGACCCTTCTCACCGTGGATGATGGCCGTACCTGTGTCCTGACAGAAAGGCAGGATGCCACGGGCAGCCACCTCGGCATTGCGCAGGAACTGCAGGGCTACATACTTATCGTTCTCTGAGGCTTCGGGATCGTTCAGGATCTGAGCCACCTGAAGGTTATGCTCGCGGCGCAGCATGAACTCCACATCGTGGAAAGCCTGCTGGGCAAGAAGCGTCAGAGCCTCTTTCGACACCTTTACGATCTGCTTGCCTTCAAACTCGGCGGTGGTTACGCCGTCCTTCGTCAAAAGGCGATACTCTGTCTTGTCTTCGCCCACCTGAAACATCGGGGCATACTTGAAATCTACGTTTTTAGCCATAATTGTATTTGTTTAATGAATGATTATTTAATATCCGAAAATCTCTTCTGTCGTCAGTCTCTTGATGGGGCCGATCTTGCCGAGGGCCTCCATGTCGAGTTCCTTCTCGTCGCCGAGGATGATGTAGCGATAGGCCTTGTTGGCCATCTGTGCTTTCTCGAAGTCGACGATCGTCTGCAGATTGACACCTGGGAGGGCGTTATACACCCGTTCGTTCTGGTCGTAGTCGATACCCAGGCGCCGGGCTATCAGGTAGGCATTAATCACAGCCGACTTCGTGACACGCATGCTGGCGAGCTGCTTGGTCACGGCATCCTTGGCAATCTGGAAGGCCGTCTCGCTGGCGGGCATATCGTTGAGGATGACATGGAACTGGTTCACGGCATCCATCATCTTATCGTTCTGCGTGATGATATATGTCTGGCAGTACTCCTTCTCGTCTTTCTTGGAAGGCGTGATGTAATAAGCCGCAGCACTGTAGGCCAGACCACGGGCCTCGCGCATCTCCTGGAACACGATGCCGTTCATACCGCCACCGTAGTATTCGTTGAAGAGATCCACCACGGCCTCCTGCTCAGGATGCCAGTCGCGGCTCTCGTTGTGATACATCATCAGGTAGATGTTCTTGGCGTCGTAAGGTGCAATCCATATCTCGTTGGTCTTGGCCTCCTGACGCACGTAGGGCTTGCCCTTGGGCACATCGGCCAGAGCCTGGGGAGTCGGATGGGCCTTACCCAGCACATCAGAGAGCTCCTCGGGCGACAGTTTGCCGTAGTACAGCACCGAGTGCTTCAGATTGGGCAGGTTGGCAATCAGCGAGAGCAACTGCTGGGGATCAGCCTGGCGGAGCTGCTCCTCGCTCATCATGTCGCGCTGCGCGTTGTGCTCACCGAAAGTGGCATAGGAAACCAGACGTGCGAAGTTCGAACGCTGATCGGTCTTGGCATCCTCGCGGGATTTTAGGATCAGGCCTACATACTGGTCGTAGGACTCCTTGTCGGCCTTGGCGTTTCTCACCACGCTTTCGAGCAGTGCCAGCGCCTCGGGCATCTGCGACTGCAGACCGCTGAGCGAGATGTTCAGGTTGTCGGCATGCACGTTGACCGAATAGTTGCAGGCCAGGTTGTAGAACTTCTGCTTCACCTCGGCAGCCGAGAGTTTGTCGGATCCCACATAGTCGAGATAGCCGGCAGCGATGTCGTAACGGTTGTCGTCCTGCTGGCCGAACTCATAGCGGAACACGATGGTGAAGAGGTCGTTCTCTGTGTTCTGCTTATAGTAAAGCGGCAGTTTGTTCTTGGTCTCTCCGATGACGAGATCCTTCTTGAAATCCACGAACTTCGGATGGATGGGCTCCACCTGCGACTCCTGAATCTCCTTCACGAAGGCGCTCATCTGGTCACGATTTGCCTGAATCGGGGTGATGGCAGGCTTGTCGATCTTCTTCTGGGTAGAGTCCACGCCCGTCTTCTTATAGATGGTGGCATAGCCTGCGGAGAAGAAACGGTTGGCGAAGGCCACGATCTGCTCCTTGGTCATCTTCGACACACGGTCCAGCTTGCCTATCTTCTGCTCCCAGGTGATGCCGTCGATAAAGGCATTCATAAACTGACGGGCGCGCCACTGGTTGCTTTCGAGGGATCTCTGGTAGTTGAGCTTCATGTTGTTGATCACACTCGGCAGGAGGTCGTCGGAGAAATTGCCCTTCTTCAGGTTTTCGATCTCTGCCAGCATCAGGTCTCTCACTTCCTCGAGCGACTGCTCGGGCTTGGGCTTGCCCATCAGCAGGAAAGAAGAATAGTCCTGCTCGTCTTGCAGACCTGCCTGAGCGCTCAGCACCTTCATCTGCTGGCTCAGATTAATGTCAAAAATGCCAGCCTTGCCATTGTTCAGCATATAGCCAATCACGTCGAGCGTGTCACATTGCAGATCCGAGGCTTTCTTGGCGAGCCAGCCCACCCACACGTTTTCTGCCTGCTGGCCTACGACGACAGTATCCACGGGTGCCGTCAACGGCTTCTGCTCTGGGAACACAGGCTGCGCGACGTCAGCGCCGGGTTTCCAACCACCAAAATATTGGTCGATGATGGCGATGGTCTTGTCCATATCGAAGTCGCCTGCCATACAGATGGCCACATTGTTGGGCACATACCACTTGCGGAAGTAGTTCTTGATATTCGTGATTGAAGGATTCTTCAGGTGCTCCTGCGTACCGATGGTGGTCTGTGTGCCATAGGGGTGCGTCGGTGTTAGTTTCTCACCAATGGCCTTCCACAACTTGTCACCATCATCCGTCAGATAGATATTATACTCCTCATACACAGCCTCTAGCTCAGTATGGAAGCCGCGAATCACCATATTCTGGAAACGGTCGCTCTGGATCTTAGCCCAGTTCTCAATCTCGTTGCTGGGGATATCCTCCGTATAGCAGGTCACGTCGTTCGAGGTGAAGGCGTTGGTTCCTTCAGCACCGATAGCGGCCATCAGCTTGTCGTACTCGTTGGGGATGAAGTACTGGGCTGCCACCTGCGAGATGCTGTCGATCTCATGATATTTCTGCTTGCGGGCCTCGGGATCCGTCAGTCGGCGGTATTCCTCGTAGCACTGTTCGATCTTGTCGAGCAAAGGTGCTTCGGCAGCTACGTTGTTCGAGCCGAAATGGGTGGTGCCCTTAAACATCAGGTGCTCCAGATAGTGCGCCAGACCGGTGGTCTCTGCCGGATCGTTCTTCGAACCTGTACGCACGGCGATATAGGTCTGAATGCGCGGACGCTCTGTGTTCACAGAGAGATACACCTTCAGACCGTTGTCGAGGGTATAGATGCGCGTCTGCATCAAGTCGCCCGGCACCGTTGCATACTGATAATCCTTTGCCTGGATGCTCATCCCGAGCATCATCGCACCAATAGTCAATAATACTTTAGCCTTCATCCTTTTTTCCAAATATTTATACCTTATTTATAATTATAAATGCGCTATGATGACGATTTCCTAGTTCTCATAGTCGATCTCGTGGTCGAGTTTCGAGAGGAAATCCTCATACACCTCCAGTTCCACGTCGCCCATCTGGTATTCCTTTTCGGCATCCTTGCGGATCTCGGCGATCCAGGCACGACGGGCCTTGATGTAGTCATCGTGGATTTGGGGAACGTCTTCCTCCGTGATCTCCTCCAGACCGTAATAGTCGAGGATCATCTGATAAGACCATGCCCAACGGTAGTCGCTGTAGTTGTCGTTGATCTCCACGAAACGGTCGAGCAGCTGCTGGATGTTCTCGATGTCGCCGTTCTTCACGTCACGTACGACGCGCAGTTCCTCACTCTCAGGCAGCAGCAGTCCGCTAAGATCCGTCCAGCGGCCTTTGCCCACGAGACTCTTCGGACGCCCGAAGAAGCCCTCCTTCTGGGCACGCTTCAGCACGGCACCCATATAGATGCGCAGGGCGATATCGTAATACTTCAGTCCCTTGCGGAGGGAAGAGGCATTGATCACGTATTCGTGGAAGTTATAGGTCGACACGTTGTCGCCCGAGGCATCGCGCAGGGCCTTCAGCACCTTGATGCCTTCCATGATCTCACCCACGGTGAAGGGCGAGAGCCAGTCGAAGTTGATGATACTCTTACGCGACTGCTTCGAACGCTTGTCGCGCTTCGGCCACTTCTTGATATCACGATAGAGTCCCACGGTGGTGATGTTACGGCCTGGCACCAGATAGCAGTCCTCGCCATAGGCCATCAGATAGCTGAAGGGCAGATTACGTGTGTCAGGATGGTGCATCAGTTTGCCGAAGCACACGGAGAAAGCACCAATAGTGGCAGGCATCAATACGTATGAGCCCGAGGCGGTCTTCGTGCCGCGCTCAAGGGTGCCGTAGTGCAGGGGTCCCATCTTGTAGGCGTGGTTCGAGAAGTTGGTATTGGAGCCGGCATTATAGAACGAGAACTCACCGCCGATGAGCAGCGAGCTCTTATGGTGACTGGCACAGAAGGGACCGCAGAAAGCAGCACAAGCCTCACCATTGGCCATATACGAGTTGGCGAAGAAGAGCGAAGCCTCTGCCGTAAAGCCGTTTGTAATCTGACAAGCCTCACCCACGAAACAATCCTGCATCTTCACGCTGTTGTTGATCGAACAGCCGTCACAGATAATCGAGTTCTCACAGATCACACCTGTGCCGATGAACACGGGCGCATCCATCGACGACATCACCGTACACTCCGACAGACGGGCAGCACCCGAGATCTCGCAGTCACCCTTGATGATAGTGTTGGTAATATCCTTGGCATTAATGATCTTCACATTGTTGCCGATATAGCCGCGATCTGGACGCGACACGCGCAGCTCGTCCTCGATCATCTGCTGCAGGGCTTTCTTCAGCTGCTTGTCGCGGTCATGCTTTACCATAAAGGCGGCAATCTGACTGTTTAGCTCGCGGAAGATGGTCACGTTGCCGTCGCCCATCTCGTTCAGCACAGAGATGGTGGAGCCTTCACCGAAGGTCGCGTCGTCTGTGGTCTCGAGCGTACAAATATTAGATATGTAGCAGTCGTTGCCGATGGTATAGTTGTTGATATAGTTGCCCACCTTCTCGATCAGACAGTCGTTGCCGACGGTTACGTTGCGAAGGGTGGCATCATTGATGCCTGAGTGCTTGGAGAATCCCTTGGTCACCTCAATCATCTTGTTAAAGGCGCCCAGACGGATATCGCCATAGAACATCACGCGGTGGAAGTTGTAGGGAATGAAATTCTCATCCACCATGACGCGCTGCCAGTCCTCTGCCCAGCATACATTGTTCTCCAGAACTTCAATTTCAGTTTGTGTCAGTTGTCTGTAATTACTCATAATCTTGATATAAAAAATCGTTATATGGATATTTTTGTACGTGTAGTTCGCGCACCCTGCGATACAGGATGTCGCGCAACTCGTCGATATTCTCTTTCTGCTTGGCGGAGATGAAGATACACTCCATGTAGTGCTGGTTCTCACCGCTTCGGGCCATCCACGTCTTCTTCAGATCGTCAAGCGTGTAGTTCTCCTTCGACATGGGTGTCAGGTCGTCTTCATCCTTCTCCACCCACGTATAGGCGTCAATCTTGTTGAACACGAGCATTGCGGGCTTCTCCGAACAGCCCAGTTCCTTCAGCGTTTCCTCCACCACGCGGATCTGCTCCTCGAAGTCGGGATGCGAGATATCCACCACATGCACCAGCATGTCGGCCTCGCGCACCTCGTCGAGCGTGCTCTTGAAACTCTCCACCAAGTCGGAGGGCAGCTTGCGGATGAATCCCACGGTATCTGCCAGAAGGAAAGGCAGGTTGTCGATGGTCATCTTCCGCACGGTGGTGTCGAGCGTGGCGAAGAGTTTGTTCTCTGCAAACACCTCGCTCTTGGCCAGCAGGTTCATCATCGTCGATTTGCCCACATTGGTATAGCCTACGAGGGCCACACGGATCAGGCGCCCTCTGTTCTTGCGCTGGGTGGTCTTCTGCTTGTCGATCTCCGCCAGCCGCTGTTTCAGCAGGGTGATACGCTGCAGGATGATTCGACGGTCCATCTCCAACTGTGTCTCACCGGGGCCGCGCAGTCCCACACTACCCTTTCCGCCACCAGAGCCTGAGCCGCCGCCCTGTCGCTCCAGGTGGGTCCAGAGCCGCTGCAGTCGTGGCAGCATATAGCGATGCTGCGCCAGTTCCACCTGTGCCTTGGCCTCGGCAGTCTGGGCGCGCATGGCGAAGATGTCGAGGATGAGCGAAGTCCGGTCGAGGATCTTCACCTGCAGTTCCTTCTCGATGTTACGGATCTGCTTGGCACTCAGTTCATCGTCAAAGATCACCATACCTACAGGCTGGGGAGCGTTCGATTCGTCCAACAGGCCCTCGGCAAAGAGCGAGGCATCTTGAGCATCCAACCAATCATCATACGCATCCTGGCATTTCTTGATATAGTCCTTGATCTCCTGCAGTTTTCCACTGCCGACATAGGTGGTCTGACTCGGACCACCCACCTTCTGGGTAAAGCGCTTCACGGTCACGGCACCGGCCGTATCGGCCAGAAACTCCAGCTCGTCGAGATATTCCTTGGTCTTGGCTTCGTCCTGCTCCTTGGTGATGAGTCCCACCAGTACGGCAGTCTCGGCCTTTGCCTCTGAGATTACAAATTCTTTCATATTGGCTACAAAGTTAATGATTTCTACGCGCGTCAGAAAAAAATCCGTGTTAATCCGTGTTAATCTGTGCCTAAAAAAAATTTTTCCTTGTATTTTTGCATCCAAATTTATTTAAGAACCAAAAACAAAAACATTATGAGAGTAATTATTCAGAGTGACTATCAGAAAATGTCACAGTGGGCTGCAAGCCATGTTATCGAGCGTATCAACGAGTTCAACCCTACACCTGACCACAAGTTCGTGCTGGGTCTTCCTACTGGTTCTTCTCCCGTTGGCATGTACAATGCCCTCGTAGAGGCTAACCGCGCCGGAAAGGTGTCGTTCAAGAACGTCATCACCTTCAACATGGACGAGTATGTCGGCCTGCCCGAGACCCACCCTGAGAGCTATCATGCCTTCATGGCCCGTAACCTCTTCGACCACATTGACTGTCCGAAGGAGAATATCCACATCCTCAACGGCAATGCCCCTGACCTCGTCGAGGAGTGCAGGCACTACGAGGAGATGATTGCCGAGGCTGGTGGCATCGACCTCTTCATCGGAGGCATCGGCCCTGATGGTCATATCGCCTTCAACGAGCCCGGCTCATCACTGAGTTCCAAGACCCGTATGAAGACACTGACGACAGACACCCGCATCGCCAACAGCCGTTTCTTCGGCGGCAAGCCCGAGAACGTGCCCGCTCACGCTCTCACCGTCGGCGTCGGCACCGTCATGGCTGCCCGCGAGGTGATGATCCTGGCCAACGGCCATGCCAAGGCACGTGCCCTGCAGGCTGCTGTCGAGGGAGCCGTCAACCACATGTGGACCATCTCTGCCCTCCAGATGCACGAGCATGGTATCATCGTATGCGACGAGGAGGCTGCCGACGAGATCAAGGTGAGCACATACAAGTACTTTAAGGATATAGAACAAGACCAACTGCTGTAAGCATGAAGAGACGATTCATCCTTTTCACACTACTGACGTCATCAGTCCTGGCTTGGGCTGGTGACGTTAGCGTTTCTTCGCCTTCCGACAAACTGAAGGTGACCGTCAGCGATGCTGGCGGACGATTGTACTACACGGTGGCGCTCGACGGGCAGGAGGTGCTGCAGCCCTCTGCCCTGGGACTCAAGACCTCCGTGGGCGATTTCACCAGGGATCTGTCAATCGTGGATTCCAAGACCGGCGCCGTCGACGAGACCTATCAGATGCGCGGCACCAAGGCTTCTTCTGCCGTTTACAAGGCCAACACCCTGACGCTGAACCTCCGGAACAAGGACGGCCGCACTTTCAGCATGCTCTTCCAGGTCTCCGACAACGATATCGCCTTCCGCTATCTGATTCCCCGTCAGAAGATCGGTCAGATAGAGTATAAACGCGCGCGCATCGTCTCGGAACTCAGCAGTTTCAACTTCCCCGACGGCACGACCACCTTTATCTCGCCGCAGATAGGTCCCGAGACGGGCTGGGAACAGACCAAGCCCTCTTATGAGGAAGGCTACTCGGCTGATGCACCCATGGCGGTGGAGTCGCAGTATGGTCACGGCTACATCTTCCCTGCCCTCTTCCATCTGCCCAACGGCTGGGCACTGGTTTCCGAGACGGGCGTGGGCTCCAACTACTGCGGCGCCCACCTCTCCGACTATCAGGCTGGCATGGGCTACACCGTGGCCTATCCCGACAAGGGCGAGAACAACGGCTTCGGAGCCGACTTCGCCGGCATCCCCCTGCCCGGTGAGACCCCCTGGCGCACCATCACCCTTGGCAACAGCCTGAAGCCCATCGTCGAGACCACCATCAGCTACGATGTCGTCAAGCCGCTCTATGAGCCCTCCTGCGACTATCAGCCGGGCCGCTACACCTGGAGCTGGCTCATCTGGCAGGACACCTCCATCAATTACGACGATCAGGTGAAGTTCATCAATCTCGCCTCGGCCATGGGCTTCGAGTACTGTCTCGTCGACAACTGGTGGGACACGCAGATTGGCCGTGAGCGCATCGCGGAACTCTCCAAGTACGCCCAGTCGAAGGGTGTCCGCCTCATGCTCTGGTACAACTCCAACGGTTTCTGGAACGACGCCCCGCAGGGCCCGCGCAACTGTCTGAATACCGCCATTTCCCGCGAACGCGAGATGAAGTGGATGCAGTCAATCGGCATCAAGGGCATCAAGGTCGACTTCTTCGGCGGCGACAAGCAGGAGACGATGCAGCTCTACGAGGACATCCTCTCCGATGCCAACCGCTATGGCCTGCAGGTCATCTTCCACGGCTGCACCATGCCCCGCGGCTGGGAGCGCATGTATCCCAACTACGTCGCCTCTGAGGCCGTGCTGGCTTCCGAGAACGTGTTCTTCAACGAGGGCGCAGCCATCAAGGAGCCCTTCGACCTCACTCTCCACCCCTTCTGCCGCAATGCGACGGCCGCGATGGACTGGGGCGGCGTCATCATGAACAAGTATCTCTCGCCCGACAACAAGAGCCGCCATCCGCGCCACACGACGGATATCTTCGAGATGGCCGCCGGCATCATCATGCAGACTTCGGTACAGTGTGTCGCCATGCAGCCCAACAACCTCGACGAGCTGCCCGAGTTCGAGCTCAACTTCCTGCGCGGACTGCCCACCACGTGGCAACAGACACGCTTCATCGACGGCTACCCGGGCAAATACGTCATCCTCGCCCGTCAGGCCACTGACGGCCAGTGGTACATCGCAGGCCTCAATGCCCAGAAGGAGCCCCTGACGCTCACCCTCGACCTGAAAGCCTACGGCGGACTCACGCAGTACTACATCGACGAGAAGAAAGGCGGCCCCACGCGCCTGCCGCTGAAACTCGACAAGAAAGGACAGGCCAAGTTCACCATCCAGCCTAACGGCGGACTGATCATCACGCAATAAACCCTACGACAGATATGAAAAGACTAGCATTATTCATTACCCTCCTGGCCGTTGTCGCGCTGGCAAAGGCCGAAGACGGCCACCAGCTGTGGCTGAGATACCAGCCCGTCAACAAAGCGCAGGTCACGGGCCCCGAGTGCCTCGCTGCCACAGAGTTGCGAACCTATTATCAGGGCGAGAAGGCCACGCTGGCTCTCGACCCCAAAATGGCCGACGATGCCTACCGCATCAGCGGCTCCACCGTCACGGCCAAGAACGCGCAGGGACTGCTCTACGGAGCCTATGCCCTGCTCAGGGGCGAACAGGGCTATTCCGCCCCTTTCTACAAACTCCGCATCCTCAACCACTGGGATAACCCCGACGGCACCGTGGAACGCGGCTTTGCGGGAAAGAGCATCTTCCTCAATCCCGATCCGGAACGCATCAGGATGTATGCCCGCGCCAATGCCTCTGTCGGCATCAACGGCACCGTGCTCAACAATGTGAATGCCAAGCCGGAGGCACTCTCTACAGAGAGTCTGCAGAAGACGAAGGCCATCGCCGACCAACTGCGCCCCTACGGCATCCGCGTCTACCTCTCCATCAACTTCGCCTCGCCCATCAAGGTGGGCGGCCTCGAGACTGCCGACCCGCTCAATGCCAAGGTCGTCGGCTGGTGGAAGGAGAAGGTGAAGGAGATCTACCGTCTGATCCCCGACTTCGGCGGCTTTCTGGTGAAGGCCAACTCCGAGGGTGAGCCGGGGCCTCAGGACTTCGGGCGCACCCATGCCGACGGTGCCAATATGCTCGCCCGTGTGCTGAAGCCCCACAAGGGCATCGTGATGTGGCGCGCCTTCGTCTATGCGCCCCAGAGCCCCGATCGCGCCAACCAGGCTTACGAGGAGTTCATGCCCCTCGACGGCCAGTTTGCCGACAATGTCATCATCCAGATCAAGAACGGCCCCATCGATTTCCAACCCCGCGAACCATACAGCCCGCTGTTTACCGCCCTGCAGAAGACGCAGATGATGGTCGAGTTCCAGATTACCCAGGAGTATCTCGGCGCAGCCAACCATCTGGTCTACCTCGCCCCGATGTGGCAGGAGTTCTTCTCGTTTGTGAAGCCCGGCAGCCTGAAGGCGATGGCAGGCGTGGCCAATATCGGCGACGATGCCAACTGGTGCGGCCATCACTTCGCTCAGGCCAACTGGTATGCCTTCGGCCGTACGGCATGGAACCCTGCGCTGACCCCCGAGGACATCGCCAAAGAATGGCTGAAAGCCACATTCGATACCCCAATGGTCAATGCCCCCCTCCTCAGCATGATGCTTAGAAGCCGCGAGGCGTGCGTCAACTACATGATGCCCCTCGGCATCCACCACATCTTTGCCGGCACCCACCACTACGGACCCGAGCCGTGGTATGCCCCCAAGGGAGTGAGAGTCGACTGGACCCCGCCCTACTACCACAAGGCCGACTCTATCGGCATGGGCTTCAACCGCACCCTCACAGGCACGGCCAACGTCAGACAGTATCCTGAGCCGCTCTGCAGTCTCTACAACGACATCAGCACGTGCCCCGAGAACCTCATCACCTGGTTCCACCACGTGCCCTGGGACTACAAGATGAAGAGCGGACGCATCTTCTGGGACGAACTCTGCCATCAATACGACAAGGGCGTGCACGAGGCCCGCAGCTTCCTCAACGTCTGGGATGCCATGCAGCCCTTCGTTGATGCCCAGCGTTTCAGCGAGGTTCAGCGCAAACTCCGCATCCAGGCCCGCGACGCAGAGTGGTGGCGCGATGCCTGTCTGCTCTACTTCCAGACCTTCTCCCGCCGCCCCATCCCGCAGGACATGGAGCATCCCGTCCACAACCTCGACGAGATGATGCAGTTCAGCATCCCCATCGGCATGTACGTGAATCCAGACCACGGATACACCAAGTAGCATAAACACCCTCCATGTGTGATAATAATCCCCGCCGGAGTTAATTCTCTGACGGGGATTTTTATTGGTAAAAAAAAGCCCTAGAACTTGCACATTGGCACATCGGCCCAGTCGTCGAGGTTGCCGAACATGAATCAGGGCTGCAAGCAAATCACCCAACCTCTAGCAACGATTCCTATCCGATTTTTCCCTTTTGATTATCAATTTCGGTCTTTTTGAGGCATTTTTACACTATAGGACATTTTTAAAGACAAAACGAATAGTAAAAATTGGATATTTATGCCGAAATTTGCAGCCAAAAATAGTAAAAATTGAACATTGTATACTTTTCTGGCATCGTGGATATACAGAATTTAAAGCCTCGAACGGGGAGCGACACTTATCGGATAGGCGACAGCGACGATTTGGTTGTGATGGAGAATCTGGGCACTATACCCTTAGGGAGCGTGTGTCTGCAAAATCATGGTGTGCTTATATTTTGTACTGAAGGCCGGGCACAGTTCGAATATGACGGCAACGTGATTCAGCTACAAAAGAACGACTTTTTTCTCTACATGGTCCACAGCACGGTCGGCAACATCCTGACTTCATCGGATTTCAATTGCCGGCAGATTTGGTTTACACGCGATGAGCTATGGAATATCGAGATCTATAATATGGTCAATCTGGCAGACATGTCGCTGCTCAAACTGCATCCAGTTGTTCATCTCACCGATGACGACATCAAGCTTTGCGACACCTATTTCCAGTTGCTGTGCAGCAGGATGAAGTCATCAACATCGGCACTTACCCCCTATATCGTACGTTCGCTCTTAGGCACCATGATGCTGGAATTGCTGTCCATCATGCGACGAAGTTCGGAACAGGCAGCTAGACAGGGTCGGCAGGAAGGGGTCAACTCCAGCATTCACAAGAAACGGATTATCGACAATTTCATGAGGTTGGTGGAGGAGAGCGACGGTCGTATCCGCCGGGTGGATGAATTTGCCAACAAGCTGAACATCACACCGAAATATCTCTCGACTATTCTCAAAGAAGTGATGAACCGCAGACCGAGTACCTATATCCTGCTCTATACGCTGAAGGCTATTGAGCGACGTCTGCGTTTCACTGACATGACGATGCAGGAGATAGCGAACGACTTGAAATTCCCCAATGCCTCGTTCTTTGGCAAATACTGCAAAGAACACTTGGGTATGACACCGCTGGAATATCGGAATAAATATCACGCCGGGAAGTAAAAAAGAGAAGAATTCTTATAATATAAAATATTAGGTGTAACATGAAAAATTCCAAAAAGAAACTAACTGAAATGGCAAGAGCGGTGACGCTCGGGCTATTTGGGCTATTCTTTGCAAGCGAAGCGGCCTATGGGGCTGAGCAACCGTCAGAGGCGGGAACACAGCGACTATTGACGCTCGACAGTTGCAGGGCGATGGCACTGAGGAACAACAAACAAATGGGCGTGGCGAAGGTAAAGCAGGAGGTGAATGCCAATCTGCGGAAATCGGCACGCACGCAGTATCTGCCGAAAGTGAACGCTGTGGGTGGGTACATGTGGATGAGTAGAGAAATATCCTTGCTCAATGACGACCAAAAGGAGGCGCTGAGCAACCTGGGCACGAATGCCACTTCTAAGCTGCAGAGCGCCCTAGAGCCAGTGACGTCGCAATTACCGGCAGCAACGCAGGCGAAGATGGCAGGCGACATGGGGCAGTTTGCGGGTGCACTGAACCAAGTGGGCGCGGGTCTTGTAGAAGGTTTCAGGACGGACACTCGGAATATGTTCGCCGGAGCAGTAACAGTGACGCAGCCGGTGTTCATGGGTGGCGCACTAGTGGCTGCAAACAAGATTGCCGACATCAATGAGCAGATGGCTGCGAACTCGTTGGAGATGAAACGGCAGAACACCTTATACAATATAGATCAGATGTACTGGCAGGTGGTGTCGCTGCGCCATAAACAGACACTGGCCGAGAGCTATGTGGAGCTGGTGAAGAAACTGAAGGGCGACGTGCAGAAGATGATCGACCAGGGTGTGGCCACGAAGGGCGACGGCCTGAGTGTCGGCGTACGCGTCAACGAGGCCGAGATGGCACTGACACAGGTGCAGGACGGTCTGGCGCTGTCGAAAATGCTGCTGTGTCAGTTGATCGGGCTTGACGAGGACGAGGCGATTACGCTGGCGGACGAGGAGAGCGCGGGACTTGGCACGGAGATTGCGGCAGAGCCACAACATACAGGACAAGCTGACGCGGCGTTCGCAAACAGACCGGAGTTGAAGGTACTACAAAACACCGTAGACCTGAGCCGACAAACAACGAACGCGCTGAAGGCGGGGAATCTGCCGACTGTGCTGTTGACGGGCGGATATATGGTGTCGAACCCGAATACGTTCAACGGCTTCGAAAAGAAGTTCGGTGGCGTATGGAATATAGGTGTCGTAGTCCGAGTGCCAGTGTGGAACTGGGGTGACGTGAAGTATAAGGTGCGCGCCTCGAAGGGAGCAACCACGATGGCGAACCTCGAACTGGATGACGCGCGGGAGATGATCAGCCTGCAGGTAAGACAGAGCAACTTCAAAGTAAATGAGGCTCAGAAGAAACTGACGATGGCGCAGTCTAACGTGGCGAATGCCGACGAGAACCTGCGCATGGCGAACTTGGCTTTCAAGGAGGGAACAGCGTCGTTCACGACGGTGATGGAAGCTCAGACGGCGTGGAATGCGGCGCAGTCGCAGCTCATCGATGCGGAGATTGGCGTCAAGCTCTCAGAGGTGGAACTGCAGAAGGCGCTCGGAACGCTTCAATAAAAAAAGGAAAAAGTAAAAAAGCAAAAGAAATATCATTATGGCAGACAAAGCAAAAGAACAGCATAACAATATCCTGCTGGCTGTGGCAGGTTTCTCAGCAGTAGTAGTCATCGTGGCACTCATTGGTTTCCTGGCTCTGGGGCGTGACCCCGAAGTGATACAGGGTGAAATGGAGGTCGAGGAATATCGTGTATCGGGTAAGGTGCCCGGACGTATTCTGGAGCTCCGAGTGAAAGAAGGCGACATCGTGAAGGCTGGCGATACGTTGGCAATCATCGAGGCTCCCGAAGTGGAGGCCAAGATGGTACAGGCTCAGAGTGCAGCCGATGCCGCCCAAGCTATGGAACAGATGACAAAGAACGGTGCCCGTAAGGAACAGGTGCAGGCTGCTGCACAGCTTCTGGAACAGGCTAAGGCCGGACTGGAGATTGCCGAAAAATCCTACAATCGCATGAAGATTCTCTTTGAAGAGGAGGTTATCAGCGCCCAGAAATATGACGAGGCCGAAGCCATGTATAAATCAGCCCAGGCACAGGTGAAGGCAGCCCAGAGCCAGTATGAGATGGCCGTCAACGGTGCTCGTGCTGAAGAGAAGCGCGCAGCATCGGCCACAGTGGGGCAGGCTCGTGGTGCTATGCAGGAGGTGAACAGTTATATCCGTGAGACCGTACAGATAGCCCAGATAGCAGGTGAGGTGACCGATGTCTATCCAAAAGTGGGTGAACTGGTGGGCACTGGTACTCCCATCATGAGCATTGCCGTATTGGACGACCAGTGGGCAACGTTCAACATCCGCGAAGACCATTTGAAGGATATCAAGGTGGGGGCAGAACTGACTGTTCATATCCCAGCTCTTGACAAGGAGACGAAGATGAAGGTGACATCCATGAAGGACAAGGGCTCGTTTGCCGTGTGGAAGGCTACGAAAGCCAGTGGTCAGTACGACCAGAAGACCTTTGAGGTGAAGGCTCGCCCAACAGAGAAGATAGCTGATGTGCGTCCTGGTATGTCAGTGATACTTAAGAAGTGAAAAGAGAGAATTGAATGAATTATATTTCTCAAATCTATAACATTGCCCTGCGCGAACTCGACATTCTGTGGAAGAACCGCATCTACGGATTCTGCATGTTGGTGTTCCCTGCGCTGCTGGTGGTGTTCTTCACAACAATGCTCGACGATGGCGTGGCAATGGATTTGCCCGTAGGCGTGGTTGATCAGGACAATAGTGCCATGTCGCGTGGCCTTACCCGCAACCTCGACGCCATGCAGAGCTCGCGTGTGGTCTATCGCTTTGCCAATGTGACAGAGGCTCGCAACGCCATGCAGGAGGGTAAGGTGTATGCCTACCTCTTGATACCGGAAGGTACTGCTGCCAAGTTGTTGGCAGGTCGTCGGCCAAAGATATCCTACTACTACACCATGACGTGTATGACGGCAGGTTCGATGGCAATGAAGGACATGAAGACCATCGGTACGCTCGGCTCGGCTGCTGTCGGTCAGGCTACGCTGTCGGCCAAAGGTGCCTCGAAGGAGCAGATAAGGGCCGCCATGCAGCCTGTGACTGTCGATGCCCACATGATAGCCAACCCCGAAGGCTCGTATAACTACAGTCTGACAACGGTCTTCGTGCCAGGCATCCTGATGCTCTTTATGGCACTTCTGTCAGCCTATGCGCTTGGTACGGAGATGAAGTTTGACACAGGCAAGGAGTGGCTGGCCATGGCCGACGGCAATATATTGGTGGCCATAATCGGCAAGTATATTGTTCACGCGCTGGTGTTCCTGCTCGTGATATTCCTCTATGAGTATTATATCTTTGAAGTGCTCCATTTCCCGAGGCTCGGTGGCACATGGAAGATAGTGCGTCTCACGCTACTGCAGGTGTCGGCAGGTCTTGGCTTCGGCATCTTCGCATTCGGTCTGATGCCATCGCTGCGCATGTCGATGAGTATCTCGTCGCTGTGGTCGGTACTCAGCATCTCGATGTGCGGTTCGGCCTTCCCCGTGGCAGGCATGGACGCACCGCTGCAGGCCATGTCGTGGCTCTTCCCTCTGCGCCATTACTGGATGATCTATCAGGCAACGGTGCTCAACGGGTTCCCCGTCATCGATGTCTGGTTCCATTTTGTGGCTCTCATCGCTTTCACGCTGCTGCCTTGGTTCGTACTCCGTAAAGTTAAAAATGCAATGCTGAATTATGTCTACATTCCATAAAATGCTCCCGTTCGGCCATCAGAGAGCGAGCTCTCATGGCTCTCACTTACTCGCATTTTTCCTTAATCGATTACGTGAGCACTTTACCGATGTGCTCCATATTTTCCGCCACGAACTGGTGAAGGTCGTCAAGGACGAGGGCGTGCTGATGTTCCTTGTTGTAGTGCCGCTGGGCTATCCCCTGCTCTACTCGTGGATATACAACAACGAGTCGTTGCATGAGACGCCGGTGGTGGTCGTCGACCAGTCGCACAGTGCACTCTCGCGCCAGTTTATCAACGACTGCGATGCCTCGCCCGACGTGCAGATCAAGTACTATGCCGAAGACCTCGACGAAGCCCGTTCACTTGTCAGCCGACAGTTGGTACGTGGCATCTACCTGATTCCTTCCGACTTTGCCGAGTGCGTCAACCGTGGCGAACAGGCCCATGTGAGTGTCTATTGCGACATGTCGCTGATGCTTGCCTACAAGGCCGTCTATCAGACTGCCATGGTCGAGGCCGGACGTCTTGGTGCAGGCATGAACATCAAGAAAGCGGGTAACTATACCAAGCGTGAGGATGCCATTACTGCGCAGCCTCTGGCAGTCGACGATGTAGCTATGTTCAATCCGTCTGGAGGCTATGGCTCATGTGTGCTGCCTGCCGTGCTCATGCTTATTCTGCAGCAGGCACTGGCCCTTGGCATCGGCATGGCTGCCGGTACGGCTCGTGAGCGTCACCGCAATGGCCAGCTGATTCCCGACGACGACCCGCACTATCGTGGTGCCTACCGCATCGTCTGGGGAAAGGCGCTCTGTTACGGCATGATTGGCGCCGTCGCTGCAGCCTATCTCGCAATGGCCGTTCCCGCCATGTTCTCGTTCCCTCAGTTGGGCACTGGCTGGACGCTCTTCTGGATGCTACTGCCCTACACGATGGCCTGTGTCTTCTTCGGCCTGACGGTATCCTGTCTGGTGCGCTATCGTGAGAACGTCATGCTGCTGATGGTCTTCGTCTCGGTTCCCCTATTGTTTATGACTGGTGTATCGTGGCCGCAGTCCAGCATCCCCGGCTACTGGCAGGGCGTGTCGTGGCTGTTCCCCAGCACCTTCGGTGTGCGCGCCTTTATCCGGGTGAACAGCATGGGTGCCAGCGTCAGCCAGATCCTGCCCGAGATTCGCATTCTCTGGATTCAGGCTGCCGTCTATCTGGGTATGGCCTGCCTCGTCTTCCGCCACCAATTCCGACTGATGAAGAAATATGCAAACAATTAAACACCGCAACGACTATGGTTTCTTCTTCAACAACCTGAAGCAGAACATTGCCGACCGCATCAAGGCCGCGTTTCAGCGAGAGGAGAGCGATGCTCGCATCGACTCTTCCGAGCAATAGCGGGCTCGACCGAAGGTCATGGCGTTCGTGGAGAAGTAAGAATCTATGAAAAAGATAATATTGATATTAGTTGCTGTACTGACGTTTGGGATGGCAAATGCCCAGGAAGACAGCGCGTATGTGAACAGAAAGAAGGTAGCGGTCGTGCTGAGTGGCGGCGGTGCCAAAGGCATGGCGCACATCGGTGTGCTGAAGGTACTTGAGAAGGCGGGAATCCCCGTGGATATCGTGACGGGTACGTCGATGGGCAGCATCATCGGCGGGCTCTATGCCATCGGCTATAACGCCAACGCGCTCGACTCGATGGTGCGTGTGCAGGACTGGGGCTACGTGATCAGCGACAAGGAAGACCTGCGCAACCAGAGTATCAGTGACCGCAAGAAGCAGAATACCTATTTTGTTTCCACAGGCATGAGGATTGGCAAGAAAGACATGAATGCCGGTGGTATTATCAAAGGCAAGAACCTGGCCGAATTGTTCCAGAAGCTCTGTGTTGGCTATACCGATTCACTCGACTTTTCCAAAGACCTGCCCATCCCGTTTGCCTGCGTGGCAACAGATATCATCACCAACGACGAGTATGACTTCCATAGCGGGCGGCTGTCACAGGCCATGCGCGCCTCAATGTCGATCCCCGCAGCCTTCTCGCCCGTGAGGCTGGGTGATATGGTCTTGGTAGACGGTGGTCTGAAGAACAACTACCCTGCCGACATTGCCCGCGAGATGGGTGCCGACATCATCATCGGCGTCACCGTGCAGGGACCTCCGAAGGTGGCCGAGGACATGGGTGGCACGATGAGCATCATCAGCCAGATCGTCGATGTGAACTGTAAGAACAAGTATGACGAGAACCTGGCAATCACCGACCTGCATATGCCTGTAGATACAAAAGGCTTTAATGCCGCCAGTTTTACGCCGGCAGCCATCGACACGCTGATACGCCGAGGCGAGGAAGAGGCCATGCGCCACTGGGACGAGATCATCGCCCTGAAACAGCGCATCGGCATCGACGAGCATTTCCACCCCGTCATCCTCCATCCGCTGCGTCCGAAAGTGCTTACTGAGAAACAGCGCGTGACGGGTTTCACCTTCGAGAACATGACGCCGCAGGCAGAGCGTTTCGTACGTCAGAAATTTCATCTTAACAAGGTGGACAGCATCGACGCCAAACTGGAGCAGCAGCTCACCACGACGATGCGAATGGATCTCTTCTATCAGACGGCAGAGTGCAGCCTGGTTCCCGAGGGCGACGGTGTGCGCGTGGTTCTCTCGGCTGGCAACCGCAAGTCGATGCAGCTGCATGCCGGCTTCCGTTTCGATTCCGAGGAGTATGCGACGGTGCAGGTAGGACTCGACATTCCGCTGAAGACGGCTATCCCCGTCAGCACCGAAATCACTCTGAGACTAGGCAAGCGTATGTTTGCACGCGGTGAGATTACTGCCCATCCGCGCTTCTTCACCCGTCCGAAACTGAGCTACACCTTCTACCGAAACGATATAGACGTGTATGTCGAAGGTGAGCGCGACTATAATATCCGCTACAACCAGTCTCAGGCAGAATTCACACCCATCAATTTCGACCTGAGCCGCTTCAACCTGCAGTTCGGTCTGCGCTGGGACTATCTGAACTACCGCAACGGACTCGGCTCTGAGACGTCCAGACTGGTGACACTCGATAACGAGCACTTTATCAGCTATCGGGCCCGCATGAACTATAACAGTGAGGACAACTGGAATTTCCCCACCCGAGGAGCGCGCTTCAATGCCGAATACGCCTTTGTGACCAACGACTTCGCCAAGCTCAGAGAGCGGGCTGCCGACGGTACGAAACTAGGCTGGAAAACGGGCATGAGCGACGTCAGTGCCAACTGGCGTATGTCGTTCACCCTTGGCAGCCGCTTCACCATCCAGCCGATGATCTATGGTCGGATGCTTTTCGGAACGGTGGTTCCTGTCGTACTTGGCAATACCCTCGGTGGCGAGTGGTTCAGTCACTATGTTGAGCAGCAGATGCCGTTTGCCGGCATTGGCCACATGGAATATATCGGCAAGCAGTTCGCTGCCGCCCAACTTCAGTTGCAGCAGCGCATCGGCGCCAATCATTACGCACTGCTCCGCGTGGCTGCAGGCCAGCAGTCCGACAAGGCAAAGGAACTCTTCGACCACCGCACGATGGTAGGTGTGCAGGCCGCTTATTATCTGAACACGATATTCGGGCCCATAGGGGCTACGCTTGGTTACAGCAACCATACCAAGAAGGCCTATCTGTTCGTGAATCTCGGTTATGAATTCTAAAAATCTATCTAAAAATATTAATGATAAATGAAAAAGGTATTATTTAACACAATTCTACCTGCCGTATTGACTGTCCTTATCTCGTCGTGTAGCGGTTTCGAGTCACATCCCTACGATGTGAACATCAAGGGGGAGACAGGTATCAATGCCAAGCAGATGGCAATCATCGAGAAAGAGTTTGCCAACAAGGAAGAACTTCGCATCGCGTTTATCAGCGACACCCACCTGTGGATTGGCGATGCACGCGACCAAGTGGAAGATGTGAATCGTAAGAACGTCGACTTCGTGGTACACTGTGGCGATCTGACAGATACCGCTACAGAGAAGGAATACGAGTGGTCGCGCGACGTACTGATGGGCCTGAACTGTCCGTTTGTGGCATTGATTGGCAACCACGACTTCCTCGGCACTGGCAACCAGACTTATGAGGTGATGTATGGCGCCTGCGACTTCTCGTTTATTGCAGGCCGCGTCAAGTTCATCTGCCTGAACACCAATGCTGTAGAGTACGACTACCTGGCCTCAGTACCCAACTTCGATTTCATGGAGGAGCAGTTTACGAAGGATACCGACAAGTTCGACCGTACTGTCATCGTAATGCATGCCGCACCATACAGCGACCAGTTCAACAACAATGTCTGCAAGGCATTCCGCCGCTATCTTGATTTCGCTCCAGGCCTCATGTGCTGCATCTACGGGCACGACCACAACGACACTGTCTCCGACATCTATGGCGACGGTCTGATGTTCTATGCCATCGACTGTGCCAGCCACCGTAACTATCGTATAATGACTATATCACCAAAATTTGAGAAGGGTTATGAAATTGAACAGATTCGTTATTAGTATGGCAATGCTGACATGTACATTGCATGTCATGGCTGGCGATAGCCTCGATATACAGCAGAGTAAGTTTGAACGGCGGCTTGAGCGCAAGCAGAATGCCTGGTTGTCGCTGATACCTACCCATTTCGTCATCCAGAATGCCGGTAACATGGGTACCCTGTCGGCAGGTATCGGCTGGAGTTATGGCAAGAGCAGAAAGTGGGAGACGGAGTTGCTGGTAGGTTTCATCCCTAAGCATGATTCCTCGCGTCCTAAGGTGACAACAACCCTAAAGGGTAACTACATCCCATGGAAGATTGACCTCTCGAAGATCATCGGAAAGATACCCGAAGACCGTTGGAGGTTCTGCCCGCTGACTGCCAGCCTCTATCTCAACACCGTCTATGGACATGAGTTCTGGAAGAGCCAGCCAGGCCGTTATCCCGATGATTATTATCAGTTCATGTCAACCAAGTTCCGTCTGAACCTTGCATTAGGCGAGCGCATCGAGTTCAAGATACCTGAGAGCAAACGCAGAAGGCATAGCCGTATCGCACTATTCTATGAGTTCAGCACGTGCGACCTCTATGTCCGCTCCATGTTCCAGAGTAGCGATGTGAAGCTGAAAGACATCATCGGACTCTCCATCGGTGCAAAGTTCTATACCAATTAGTTACTTCTCCGGAAAGAAATCGTTGATCACCACACGCTGTACCTGCGCATTTCCCTTCACCACCTGCAGAGA
>Ga0256405_10005059_pt1 | contig 23513 bp, 23 predicted proteins | sample RumenRJG_02DNA_FD_189096 | JGI IMG/M metagenome (GOLD analysis project Ga0256405, IMG submission 189096) | Bovine rumen microbial communities from Lethbridge, Alberta, Canada - RJG_02 | ecosystem: Host-associated > Mammals > Digestive system > Stomach > Rumen | place: Canada: Alberta... | reverse complement strand
ACCAAGTTTTTTGAGACTTTTCTTCCAATTTCCGCCCAAAATATGTTTCACAAGCCTTGTGGAAGGTTATTTTTATTATTTTTTTGGATAAAGCGATACATATTCCTAAAAATTTTGTATCTTTGCAGTGTTTTCGGAACCGTACCAGTTTGCTGGCTTACTGCCATCGGGAAGTAAGAATGCCGAAGCCCAAGGGTGGAGGCTGCGGGACGGGAACCTATATATAGGAAAGGCGTTCTTGTAAAGGACAAGCGCGTAAACGCGAGTTCTTGACGCTTTGTGCTTGACTCTCAGGAATCTGGCAGTTCCCAAACAGTTGTCAAACATCAAAGCAACAATGACGTCCATGGATATGTAGTATCCGACAAGTGATTTGCTGACAGCCATTATTGGCTTCGATGCAGTCATAGTCGTTTATATACATATCGGCGTGGGCTTCGGCGTTGCTCGTTTCGACAACTGGGCGATGCCAGAGCCTCTGAGAGTGGGACGAGTGACAGGAGATTCCCACGCTTCTTTTATGTGTAGTCATCGATAATTATTTTATATCCTGCTTGGGAGTCGGGGATTAATATTGTTGCAATGGACAAAACGATTATTGGACGTATTGGAGAAAAGTCTATTCCTGAGACTATTCACAATTATCAATCAAATATTCTATAGCAAGAACTCACTGCGAAGAAGAATATTCGTAACAGGTTTGCTGATCAAGGGTATGATCCTTATGAAGTATCATTTGATTAACTTAAAAAGCCACAATATGTTTAAAGATTATTATTTGATTTTGGGTATTGGCAAGGATGCTACGCCCGAAGAAATCGAAAAAGCATTTAAAGATACTTATGCCAAATTTAATGGCAACTTATCCTCTGTTGAGCTTCAAGAAGCGAAAGAAGCTTTTTCTGTATTGTCACATCAAGAGACGAAAATCTTGTATGACAAGGAACTTGATGTCTACAACCTATCGGATGATTTTACCAATTATGAAATTAAAGATAAAAGATTAGCAAACATTATATCTTCCTTGCAGACAAAGCCGGTGGAAAGAGGCAACACCTCATCGGGCTGTGGTTCAAAGATTGGAAAAGGTTGTATGTGGGCTATAATCATTGTAATCGTTATGATGCTTCAAATGTGCATTGGTGCTATTATGAAACAAAAAGGCCGTAGTGATGTAAGATATCGCAATACTTATGTTACACCTCAAAAACCAGCAGTTAGCCATGTTTACCAACTATTATAAACTGATGAATATTTCCCCTGCTGCAACAGAAGAGGAAATAAATACTGCCTTGGAACAGAGCACCCTGTCTGGTGCATTGGTCGAGGAGATAAAAATGGTTTTGCGAAACAAATCATTGAAAGATCTATATGACGAAGAACTGAAACTATATGAGGCGGCGGAATCGAAACAGAACTACGAAATAAGCAATGCTATTCTTAACCGTGAAATAAAGAAAGTCAAGACCTACATTTCAAACAAGTCCCGTGAATCTGCAACTATTGAGGAAGAGCCGAAGAAGAATAGTAATACTTGGCTGTGGATAATTGTATTCATCGTCATAAGCTGCTTAGGGAAGTGTATATCGTCCTATAATCGTGGCAGGTCACTTGAAGAGAACCGTCAAAAATATCTACGTGGCGAATATGACAACATTTCTATTAACCGACCTATTCTTGACATTACCCATTTCTTTAAACCTATACTTAAATAGCTTATGAAACAGATTTCTATTACTTTGGTACTCTGCCTTATGTTGATGGGCATTGCAAGTTGCGGTTCATCCAGCCGTTCTCCTGAAAACAAGATTGTGGCTGATGCAATGGCTTCTTTAAGGAATGAACTGCCTATTCATTTGGAAGGACTCGGTAAAGTGCGCGAAGTTGACTATGAAGGAAATAGTGTCATCTTCCGAATGCGAATCCAGGAAGATGCATCTTATGGTATGAGCGTGACAAAGATTAGCGAGAATCAATCGCTGGCCAAAGAGATTGTTTCAGCACAAATCGGGATGATGAATGCACAGCAGAAAGAAGCAATCAAGGTTATTGCCGGAGAATCGTTTGGCCTGAAAGTCCTAATTAGCGGTTCAAGTTCAACCCGTGACGGCATAATAAACCTGACCTCAGATGAAATAGAATCGGCCTTAGCCAATGCTCAGGACAAATCGGCTGATGATTTCTCTCTTGAAATGGTGGCGATGACAACGCGGCTGATGCTGCCTGCACGGGTTGATCAAGTAACGACATGGACTGATACCCGTTTGACTGACGAAACATTTGAGTACATTTATCACATAGACGACGGCATCATCAACCTGTCGGGCATTGATATGGGCGCGTTGAAGAGTGAGAAATTAACAATGCTCAGTCAGAATATGGATGTTATGGGAAATGTTGTGAAATGTTGTAAAGCTACACATCGTAATCTTGTCTATAAATATATAGGAAACAATTCAAACAAGACAATTCTTGTGGTGCTTACTCCTACAGATTTGGACAATGTGTAACTATAATTTAAGAAGGTTATGAGAAAATTTATATTATGCGGTGTGGTCTCTATGCTGATTTCCATACAATTATTGTCGGCACAATCGCAGCTGGTAAACGAGATGTCTAATGCGGTGACGGAGTTAACGGGGTCATTTATGGACAATCCTTACCATCATTCTAATACAATAAAGCTATACGACCTTACACAACAATTTAAGAATACTGCTGATGAGGTATATTCTGAAGCACTATACTCAAATCACCCACAAGCAAGTTCCGACTTGCCATATTTGAGAAATATGAAGGGGATTCTTAAATGTCTTGATTTCGTTGTTGCCAATATTGCAGGGTATTCAAGGGGTGGCATTGATGCTGCTGAGTGGGAGGGAATGTTCCACTATATTATGCCAGGATTTGGTTGGACTTATAAAGTCATACACTCTACTGAAGATATTGTCTTTTACGAATATAGCAAAGACAACTTTAGGATGGTGCTAGCAAAGAACATTAGGCCAAAGAAAGATGGTGGTGATTATAATGCCAACTCTTTCTCTTGTTATACATGGCAACCTGTTTACAAAGAACACTATGCGTTTACAAGCAGAGTGGTTTTTGGTGGCAACTATCAGTTTGTTGAATACGGTGATGACGAGACAAAATACAAGAAAATTTCAAAAGTTTCGTCAAAGAGAGGCACTGATTTTTAAAACTTAACTATGGATATTCAAAGATATTTAATCACGTTTGTTTTGGGTTTTATCTGCTTGACAAATGAAGCTCAAACAACAGTCTATTCATGCAATGGGAAGTATAGAATAGAACTGCCAAATAAGTTGGAACTCCAATCATCGGAGTTGAATAGCGTCAAGAGGATTAGTGAGCAAGGAAAGAAATCTCAAGTAATTATTACCACGCAATCTGGCCACATTACATTCCAACAAAAAGGCTTAAATGCTGACGTAAAATCAGCCTACAACAAATATTGTCGGGTCATCATTGAATATTTCAAAGAAGATAGAAGCGACCCCACTTATGGTAGGGGTGATCCCATCATCGTTGACAGGGATGTCCTATATGCTATAAATGATGCTGCAAAAGAGAACTGTCGAGTTTCAGGAACGCCACTAATGAAGATTATATCTACAGAATCTATGGTGATAAATGGTTTTCCTGTACTATATTATTCCTATAGACGCATGGGATGGCTGAAAGATGATGGTAAACGACAGCCACCTGTCATTGTTAATGTATATACAATCTTCAATAAATACGAGTTTGTAAAACTGACCTTATCATACAGAGAATCAGAACGAGAGAGTTGGAGAGATATACATAATAATATAGTGAAGTCATTCACCTTTTTGCACAAATATTAATATGGTAGAGGAAATATTAGCACAGGCCAGCACAGAGGATAAAAAGGTGTTTATCCACTATCGGAAAGGAAATGGAGAACTTTCCGAACGTGTTATTGGGGGCATTATTCCTTCGGAAGAATACGGAGAGGGGTACATAGAAGCTTTCTGTTACAAGCAAAATGACAAACGGACATTCAGAATAGACCGTATTCTGGATGCGAGGATTGTAGATGAACAAGACTTTGTGCCCACAAAGTTGAGTGCGGCTCCTCTGATAAATATTGCGCCACAACCTCATACTGAAAATACGATGCCGACAATTCCTAATAACCAAATATCAATTCCTGACATGGACTTTGCAGATCCTAAGCTGAAACGATTGTGTAAGTACTACTTGAATTGTCTTGCACTTGAAAATGCCAACAGCGTAAGTGTGCCGAAACTCATTGATGAAAACAATCCGAAGTTTATTGAAATCAGTACTCCATATATCAATGGATCGAACAAAGATGAGATAGTTGGCTTCATCACCAACAACACTAGGCAAAGAAAGACGGCATTGGTGGGGTATCCTGTTATGGTGACTAATGACAAGATTGTGCCTTTGCTGCTTTTCCAAGTAACTGCGGATTATGGCATTGTTGATATGTCTGCCACTCCTTTTGTGAATAAAGCTATCGTGGATTTGTACATCAGCGACGCAGACGAGCAGATGCAGGAGTTACTCTTTTTGGAGGAACAACTGGGGTTGAATGATGACAATGTGATAGTGGATGTAAAGTCGGCAGCGACATTGCTAAAAGTTCTGCGGCCAAACTGGGGTTGGAAGGAAGAAACTAATCCTGATCTCATGCAGCCCAACGAATCGGTTTCGTATATAGATATTCAAGGAATCTATAACCGTTGTATTCTCCTCCAGACCGATTTAGGCAATTTCACGATGGGACTTGAAATGGAATTGAACGCCTTGTCGAAGATGAGCAAGGACAGCTATAAAGACACCGCTCTGTATCAGTGGCTGTATGGTGAAGTCGGACAGGCAAGTCTGTCTTCGATTCAAAACGAGGAATTGCTTGAAGTACTCAGCCTGAATACAGAACAGGACGAGGCTATACGACATGCTCTACATGCGCCATTGACAATAGTGACAGGACCTCCAGGAACAGGAAAGTCACAAGTTGTTGCAAACCTTATTGTGAATCTTGCGCACAAAGGGAAGAACGCCATCTTCTCCAGCAAGAACAACAAGGCAGTGGATGTGGTGGAGCAACGTACAAATGCCTTGGGAGAGAGACCTATCATGATAAGATTGGGAGGTAGGCGTGACTTTACACAGATTGCTGAGTATTTGAGAAGACTGTTGCATGCACCTCAACCGACTCCAGCGCAACAGCAAGAGTTTAATAGCGCGAAAAATCAATACGAGGCACTGCTCTTGGAAAAGTCTGCTATTCTAAAACAACAGGAGTCTGTGATTAAAGCAAGCAATCATCTGACAAGAACGGAGAAGCTGATCGTCGGGGTAAAAGACAAATGGACGGGATGGCAGGAATTCTGTAGCAATACGACCGAAAGGAGTTTCACCCGGCAGCTGGAGGAACTGAAGAGGAATTGGGATGCGTCGCAGAAGGAGAAACAATCCTTTTGGGCAAAACTCGTATGGATGTTTGTCAAGAAGGAGAGAATACAGAATTTTGAGAAAAGTCTCGCCACATACAACACATTGTTAGGAAGTATCAAACGCCAAGAACTGGAGAGTGCGTCGTTTGATGAAGGTGTCTTATCAGAGCAAGAGGTGGTTTTGAAAGAATATCGTCAACTATACAGTTATAAGGTAGAGTTGGACAATTATAAGGATAACCCATCGTTTGAGGATTTTGATATAAAGCTTGCGGACATTAATAAACGTCTTTCTGCAGCTGCCAAAAGACTATGGAACAAATGGCTGGTGACATGTGCTCCGCAGATACCAGACGGATATCGTTCACAGATAGCTTCGTTCTTGGCAAGTGTGGAATTGAACAACGGAGATGTGGCGAACAGTCAGTTGGCATACGACTATAAGAGAATAGAAAGTATGCTGACTCGATTGATGCCTATATGTGCGGTAACGTCACTATCAGCAAGAGGACGTTTGCCTTTCTCTGACGGATGCTATGATCTGGTTATCATAGACGAGGCCAGCCAATGTGACATAGCTTCAATAATCCCCTTGCTTTTCAGAGCAAAACGAGCAGTAATTATTGGTGACCCCAATCAGTTGAAGCATATTACGACAATGACTCGCCAGCAAGACAGAGAACTTGTGGAGAAGCATGAGGTAGATGCCTTATTTTCTTATTGTGTCCATTCTCTATTCGACTTGGCAATATCTGTTGGACATGGAGATGACTTGGTTCATCTGCGTGACCATCATCGTAGTCATGCAAGCATTATCGACTTTTCCAACAGAGAGTTCTATAATGGATTGCTGAGGGTTGCCACAGACTATTCAAGGTTGAGGTTCCCATACGGCCCTGACAAAAGCGTGATTTGGAAGAATGTCGCAGGAGAAGCGGTAAGGCCACAAGCAGGCAGCGCATTCAATCAGATGGAAATTGATGCTGTAATAGAACAATTGAGAGAACTGATAGATAGTAACTATGCAGGAACTATTGGCGTTGTGACTCCATTTAAGCGACAGGCAGAGTTGATAACATATTATCTGAGAGAACGACATTCAAGGTTGCATGATGAATTGATCAAGAATCATGATTTTATCGCAGCTACAGCACACAAATTCCAAGGTGATGAAAGGGATGTAATTATCTTCTCGCCTGTCGTATCAAATGGAGTGTCTCAAGGTACATTGAATTTCTTAGGGAGCACACCAAACTTGTTTAATGTTGCCATTACACGTGCTCGGGCAAGTTTGATTGTCATTGGCAATAAGGCTTTCTGTCAGAATTCGAACATTCATTATTTGGTTCATTTTGCTGATTATGCAGATTCGCTACATACATATACTGGTGTCACCAATAATGCGATGCCTCAGTTGGGACGAGAGTATCCTGATATTGATACAACAGAGTTTGTTTCTGATTGGGAGAAGAAATTATACACGGCATTGTTTGACAAGGGAATCAAAACAATTCCGCAATATGCTGTTGACAAATATCGTGTAGATTTGGCATGTGTAGATGAGAAAAAACTTGCAATAGAAGTTGGTGAAGATGAAGAGTATAATAGCGAGCAGAGCTATGCTATTCACTTGAGGAATGCCCGTTTAATAGAAATGAGCTGGGATGTGATTCGCTTTATGCCCTATCAGATTAAGGATGATTTGGGATGGTGTGTCAAAACTGTGCAATCGAGATTAACGAAGTCATCTAACAGGTCATGAAACAGGTCTATCTCATTCTTGTAGCGTTGATGCTGCTGTGTCTTGCTCCGATGCCGTATGGCTATTTCCAATTGGTGCGGTTTGTGGCGATGGTGGCGTTATGGAACTTATTGCCACAACGGCTCATTCTGATACCCTCGCGGGAATCCCATGGCGGCAGGGTCAACAACAGGATATTTCGTGAGCAGAGCCTTGATGTCTTTCGTGAATGTGTTAGACGGGGTGATGCTGTTGAGCCAATAGGCGATGTAGGACAGATGGGGATAGAGTTTGTCGGGTGCTATTTGCTTGTTGGTTATCCATTGATTTGGCAGACGATTAGGAAGGTTGGGCTTAACCACGATGTTGGCATTCCAAAGGCGGGCATGGTGGGCACAAATGTTACGAATGACTGTAATGCAGCGAAGCCAGTTGCGCATATACTCGAACTTGGGAATCATGAAACTGCGGCTGACAGCTTTCTTTGCAGCACTGTCGTTCATGTTGGCATAGAGCTTGGAGAGTGTTCCCATCGAAGCCACTTCGAGTGTTTTCCACACAGGAGGCATGGAAGGTGTGTCGTATTTGCGGAAGTGTTCCAAAATGAACTCGTCCTCAGAACGATTGAGTTCTTCTTTCAGGTTGATGAGGTTGCTTTGGAACATGGTACTGCTATCAGCAAGTGTCGCATCCATAAACCAAAAGGCTCCATGTCGCTCAGAGAAAAGGCGGATAAGACGGGTACGCACTGTGACCTCTATTTGCTGAATGGCAGCAAAAACAAGCATACGCAGCTCTTCATCAAAATGATAGAGACTGATAATCTGAGTGAAGTGCGAGCCTGGCTTGAAAACATGATTCAGCTTGTCATTCTCCATCAGTCGCCAATAGCCAGCAAGACGAAAATAGCTGATAGTGTCAAGTATAGACTTGGCTTCTGCCTCGTTGTCGACAATAAGTCCACGCTGTTTCAGAATGTCTATCTGTTGTTGGAGAGTCAGCAGTTGCTTGGTATAGTTCATAAGCGTATAAACAAAAAATGGCCCGCCCTGGTACGCTGCATTCCTTGCGGACGAGAAGCGGTGGCGGGATCTATTGAGTACAAAGGTACGAGTTTTATTCGAGGCGACCAAATGTTTTGGAGAAAAAGTGCATAAAATGATGAAAAAAAGTTTATGATGAAACAGGTTTATCTCATTCTCGCGGCCTTGATGCTGCTATGCTTGGCACCGATGCCGTATGGGTATTTCCAGTTGGTGCGATTTGTGGCGATGGTGGTATTCGGTTTGATGGCATACCAATACTATTGTCGCAATAAATCAATCGCCGCAACGGTGTTTGGTGTCCTGGCATTGTTGTTTCAACCGATATACAAGATTGCATTGGGACGTGCTACATGGAATGTGATAGATGTGCTGGTGGCGGTGCTGCTTGTTGCACTGTTTGTATTGGAGAAGCGGTTGGAAAAGAAGACCGCAATTAGCTATCAGCCGCTACCACCCCAAGATCATATAAAGATTGAGGATAATACAATTGAGTTCAAGTTAGACGGCAAACTATCACCCAAGGAACTGGTGTATGTAGCAAACGAAGAGGATAAAACACTATCAGAACTGTTTGAGAAACATCCAGAGGTATTGGAAGGTTGGGGACAGATGATAGGTTTCCATATCATCTATCTACCTCTTCTCATTAAGAAACTGAAAGACAAACGAGTACTTCAATACAGGGCACCCTATCTCAACGATGTAGAACTTTCGGAAATATCCATTGGGAATAACTTTCTGCTTCAGTATCTGGAGAATCCTTCAGACAAAGAAAAGATAAAACAAGGATTCATTCGGACTGAGGATATACACCGAGGGAGGGACGGAAAGGATAAAGCCACAAATCGTTTCTATCCCTTGTCATCGAAGAGTGGAGAGCCTTTGGCTGACCAACTCCATAAGATAGGTAAGCAAATTGCAATAGAAAAAGAACGGCATGACAAACTTCTGGAAAGCTCGACTCAAAGTTATGATGAATGGGGAGATGCCGAATGCGATTCTACCAATTTTGCCGATGATAACTTTAGCCCAGAGGAGCAAGAAGAAACCATTAACGAATTGATGGAGGAAGTGCGAGAGCGAATCAGCAAGTTGCGCCAGCGTGGTATTGCAGAATATCTTTTGGAACAGTTGATTCACCCAGACAACCGCCTGAGCCGTCTTGTTATTACAAAGGATTGGCGTATCCTTCTCCCAGACTATAACAATATGGAGATAAAGATGGAACCATTGGTAAAGGCTGTCTATCTGTTGTTCCTTCGTCACCCAGAAGGTATTGTATTTAAACAGTTACCAGATTATCGGGAGGAACTAACAGAAATCTACAATCAACTAAAGACATCTGGATTGACCGACAAGGCTCTACAGAGCATAGAGGATGTAACAAACCCCATGCTCAACTCTATCAATGAGAAGTGTGCCCGCATCAGGGCTGCCTTTGTCGGGCAGTTTGATGAATATATGGCGAAAAGCTACTATATAGATGGACTACGTGGAGAGGCTAAGAAGATAGCATTGCCAAGAAATCTTGTGACCTGGGAGTAAAAATATACTTTCACAAGGCTTGTGACAAAACAGATATCTCTATTTGAGAATAATTTTGTACCTTTGCAGTCGATATGTACACAATAAAGGAAATATGTAGCGGGGGATCTATGATGGTGCGGAGCGTGTTGGGCAGGAAACGGGAGTATCGTATCCAATTCAACAAGGAAAAGAATGGTTGTTGGTATGTGGACTTTCCTCATTGGCCTTTCTCTCATGACAACCTGGCTATGGTATCTGGTGCAGATAAGATGCTGGAACTGCTTTCTGATGGTAATCTGTTCGCGAAAATGAGTGTGATTCCTGCAAATGAGCAAGAAGAGCATAAGGGATATATAGAACTGGAGCAAACAGAGCATTCACTTTTTGGCGGTAGTACCTATCAAGTGAAGTATGAGCCATTCATAAAGCGGTATAAGCGAGATTCGTTGTGGATTTGTCCAGTCACGCTGTTTGTGTTGGGGCATTATCCAAAGTTCATATACATTAAGAGCTTGTAATAAATGAAGACGTTTATATTTGGCTTTGCCGCTCTTATTCTCATTGGGATTGTTGTCGTGTCCCTTCCCAAACAAGGAAATGGGGACGGTAAGCAAAAGGCGGTAACCGTAGAAGACAGTGTTGATGACGATAACTGGCTCTATATCGAGACATTATCCAATAAGGACATCTATTTCAAGGCAGACACATCGCTGCCTGACAATCCTATTATCAACGATATGATGGATGTAGCCAACGGCTATGCTATCTTGAGGGCGGCATATTGTGATGTGGAATTATGGTTCAGGTTTGGCGAGGTAGTCAATGATACAATAGGACTGCTAAAGATCAATGTCATCAAGGATAGAGGTATGAGGGCAGCAGCGGAACAGTACGTTAAGACGCTTGTGAGCATCTTGCCAAGAGATACTGCCCTATGGAATCAGGAGGATTCCGTGTTATGGGATCATGTGTGGTCTGCCTATAAGGCATTTGCCGACAAACTATCGAGCCGATTTGCATTGAACCATTATGGACAGATTACAGATAAGGACGTTGAGAAGTATATGGATATTAAGCAGTTCATTCCAAACTATGACTCAGTCTGTAACCTGCGAAAGATACAATCAGAAGAGAGTAACAGCTATCTGAAAAGGATGTTGTATGAGACCAGTAGTTTTGACAAGGAATGTCTTTTCGCTATTGAGATCGCCCACCAGAATCGGCACGAAGAACCACATCCCGCCATCCCGCTGTTGGAACATCTGATGATGAAGGGTAAGTTCTCACGCTATCTACATGAGATGTGGCGTACGTGGCGTGTTCTTAAGCAGGTGGCAGAAAGTCCATCCCGTGACGGTATGATTCTAAATTTGGAGTACAATCAAATGCGTTACCGTTGCCTAAACACTATCCTCAAGCAAATCGTCAAGAATCCCAAAGACATCTATGCAATCAATGACTTCTGTTTCTTGGCGACCTACGACAATATAACCCGCTATAGCGAATATATGTTTGGGAACTCAGCCCCATTGGAACACATGATGCTGTTTCCAGAGATACTTGAGGATGCCGATGAAGAAAATGAAGACAATGGTGAAACTGATGGTTAGAAATTGTGAATAGCATTTGGTTATTTCAAAAAAATGGGCGCAGGGGAAAAAGTCCGTGGATGCCCCAATAGCAGTGTTTGTCGCTTGCATACGCGCGTACGCGAGAAGACTCTTACGGCTCACCCGTGAGATATCACCCGTGAGATATCAATGCCATTGAGCCATCCACGGACTTTTTCCCCTGCGCCGCAAAAATGGCAGGTGGACATACGCTTACGAAGCTGATGGTGAGCGTCACTATGGTGTGTTTGGCGTCCTTGCACTTTTGTGTTAAATATCTGTGGTAAATAGTAAATTTTGTGCAGAATAGTATTGCGAATTGGAAACTTATCGTTATATTTGCACTCAAATTGTAGAATGATGGAACAAAAGGTATTTCTGATATTATCGGCTGAAGCACAGCGGAACCGACTCTTTTGTGCCGTTAACAAAATAACGAAAAACGACTATGAACAGGATTAAGACAATTGGTGTTCTGACCTCTGGCGGCGACTCGCCAGGTATGAACGCAGCCATCCGCGCCGTGACGCGCGCAGGCATCTACAACAATTTTACCATCAAAGGCATCTACCGTGGCTACGACGGACTCATCAAGGGCGAAGTGAAAACCTTCACCACCGAGGATGTCAGCGGCATCATCACGAGAGGCGGTACTATACTGAAGACTGCCCGAAGCAAGGAGTTCATGACCCTCGAAGGTATGCAGAAAGCTTATGAGACCTGCCAGAGAGAGGAAATCGACGCCCTCATAGTCATCGGCGGCAACGGCTCGCTCACCGGTGCCCGGAACTTCGGTATGGAGTTCGACTTCCCCGTCATCGGACTGCCCGGCACCATCGACAACGACCTCTACGGCACAGACTCCACCATCGGCTATGACACGACGATGAACACCATCATGGAGTGTGTCGACCGCATCCGCGACACGGCCAACTCTCACGAGCGCATCTTCTTCATCGAGGTCATGGGCCGCGACGCCGGTTTCCTGGCACAGAACTGCGCCATCGCCTGCGGTGCCGAGGCCGCCATCGTGCCCGAGGAGGCTACTGATGTCGACCAGTTGGCAGCCTTTATGGACCGCGGCATCCGCAAGTCGAAGAAGTCGTGCATCGTCATCGTCTCTGAGAGTCCCAAGTGCGGCGCGCTCTACTATGCCGACCGCGTGAAGAATGAGTTCCCCGGGTTCGACGTCCGCGTATCCATTCTCGGCCACCTGCAGCGCGGCGGTTCGCCGTCGGCCCGCGACCGCATCTTAGCCAGTTGCACCGGTTTAGGCGCCGTTGAGGCCATCATGCAGGGCCAGCGTAACGTCATGGTCGGTATACGTAACAACGATGTGGTCTACGTGCCCTTCTCCGAGTGCATCCGCACCGACAAGCGCTTCGACAAGCGACTGTTGACGGTATTAGACGAACTAAGCATTTAGAGAAAGAAAGCTGAACAGTAAGCCTGCAACCGGCATTTACATTAAGAATGGAAAGAAATATAGCAATAGTAAGTAGAATTTCATAACAATATCAGTTTATTTTTGTATCTTTGCAGCCAAATTGCAAAGTGAAATGAAAATACTGATTACAGGAGCCAGCGGCTTCATTGGCTCGTTTATTGTAGAAGAGGCACTGAAAAGGGGACTGGAGACGTGGGCAGCAGTGCGCGGCAGTTCGTCGAAAGCTTATCTGCAGGACGAGCGCATCAACCTGATAACGTTGAACCTGTCGTCGCGCGAACAGCTCGTTGAGCAGTTGCGTCCCCATCAGTTCGACTACGTTGTCCATGCGGCTGGAGTCACGAAATGTATCGACAAGCGTGACTTCCGCCGCATCAACACCGAGGGTACTAAGAATCTGGTACAAGCGCTCCAGCAGCTGCAGATGCCGCTGAAGCGCTTTGTCTACCTCAGTTCGCTGAGCGTCTACGGTGCCATCCGCGAACAGCAGCCCTACGAGGAAATCCGCGAGACCGACACGCCGCAGCCCAACACCGAGTACGGCCGCAGCAAGCTTGAGGCCGAGCGGTGGTTAGACGGGCTGAAGGACTTCCCCTGCGTCACCCTGCGTCCCACGGGCGTCTACGGTCCACGGGAGCGCGACTACTTCCTGATGGCAAAGAGCATCAAGGGCCACAGCGACTTCGCCGTAGGCTACAAGCGTCAGGACATCACCTTCGTCTACGTCAGCGACGTGGTCCAGGCCGTCTTCCTCGCCATGGAAAAAGGACAGCCGGGGCGCAAGTATTTCCTCAGCGACGGCCAGGTGTACCAGTCGACCACGTTCAGCGACCTCATCCACGAGGAACTGGGTCGCCCGTGGTGGATACGCATCACAGCCCCCGTCTGGGTGCTGCGCATCGTGACCTTCTTCGGCGAATATATTGGGCGGCTGACGGGCAAGATTTCTGCCCTGAACAACGACAAGTACAACATCCTGCGCCAGCGCAACTGGCGCTGCGACATACAGCCTGCCATCGACGAACTGGGCTACCGCCCGGAGGTTGACCTGAAGGAGGGCGTTCGCCGCAGTATCAAATGGTATAAGGAGCAGGGCTGGCTGTGATTCGGGAATTGTTTGCTATAGAGAAGAAGTCGCAGCGCGGACTGATAGCTGCGGAGTGGGTGGTCGTTGGCTACGCTGTGCTGACGACGCTGATGATGCTGTTCCTGTGGACGAAGCTGCCCGATGCCGGCGCGATGCTCATGGGGCGTTTCCGTGCCCTGGTGACGATGGCCGCCCTGTGGGGGGTCTACAGGATGGTGCCCTGCCGTCTGACGATGTTCTGTCGCGTGGCACTGCAGCTGGCCATGCTGTCGTGGTGGTATCCTGACACCTACGAACTGAACCGCGTACTGCCTAACCTCGACCACCACTTCGCCCAGATGGAGCAGACGCTCTTCGGCTGTCAGCCGGCGCTGCTCTTCAGCCAGAAGCTCACCTGGCCCGTATGGAGCGAGCTGATGTACCTGAACTACTCCAGCTACTTCGTACTCATCCTTACCGTCACGCTCTATTACTTTCTCTGCCGCTATCAGGAGTTCCAGCGCGCGTCGCTGGTCATCATAGGCTCCTTCTTCGCCTTCTACGTCGTCTTCGACCTGCTGCCCGTCACAGGACCGCAGTACTACTATTTGGCTGCCGGTCCCGACAATATCGCCGCTGGCGTGTTCCCCAACGTCGGTGACTACTTCCTCACCCACAACGAGATGATGACCATGCCGGGCTATCAGGACGGCTTCTTCTATCAGTGTATGGTTCACGCCCACGCCGCCGGCGAGCGGCCCACGGCCGCCTTCCCCAGCAGTCATGTCGGCGTCACAATCGTCATGCTGATGCTGGCTCTTCGCACCAAGTCGCGGTGGCTGTCGTGGTTCGTCGGCGTCATGCTGGCACTGATGTGTCTCTCGACGGTCTACATACGTGCCCACTATGCCATCGACGTCATTGCAGGCCTCGCCGTAGGCTTCATATTCTATACCATCATGATGGCTGTCTCTGCCAGGGGCGTGTCGAAGGCGGGTAGACAACATTAATTCAAGAATTCTAAAGAAAAATTTCTTTTTTCTTTTAGTTTTTGTCACTTATTTTGTAACTTTGCAGCCGCAATTTTCAAAAGACTATGGTTGAAATACGAAAAGTAACAACTAAGCGTGAACTGAAACAGTTCATAGAGTTTTACTACGAATTATATAGAGGCAGCAAGCAGGCTGTTCCCTATCTGTACTTCGACGAGATGGCTACACTCCGTCGCGAGATGAATCCGTCGTTCGAGTGCTGTGAGGCCGACTACTTCCTGGCCTTGCGCGACAATAAGGTGGTGGGGCGTGTGGCAGCCATCATCAACCGTCGTGCCAACGAGCAGTGGCACGGAAGGCAGGTACGCTTCGGTTGGTTCGACTTCATTGACGACCAAGAGGTGTCGGCAGCGCTGCTGGGGGCTGTCGAGGAGTGGGGACGCCAGCGTGGCATGACGGAGATGGCGGGCCCCTTGGGCTTCATCGATACCGACCGTGAGGGAATGTTGGTTGATGGTTTCGACGAACTGTCGACGATGTATGTCAACTACAACTACCCGTACTATCCGAAGCACATCGAGGCAATAGGTGGCTTCCGCAAGGACAACGACTATGTGGAGCTTCGCATAAAAGTGCCCGAGGACGAAAACCATAAGTTCCACAAGATAGCCCAGATGGTGGAGAAGCGCTACGGACTGAGCGTCCACAAGTTCACTCGCCATGAACTCATCGACGAGGGTATGGGGCGCGAGGTGTTTCGCCTGCTGAATGCAACCTATAAGGATCTGTATGGATTCAGTCAGCTGTCGCAACAACAGATAGACAAGCTGGTGAACGACTACATCAAGATAGCCGACCTGAATCTTGTGACGGCTGTTATGGATGGTGACAGTATGGTGGGCTTCGGCATCACGTTCTCGTCATTGAGCCGTGCCCTGCAGAAGACGCGCAACGGACGGCTGTGGCCTTTCGGCTGGTGGCACGTGCTACAGATACTGAAGCGGCATCGTACCGACACCGTCGACCTGTTGCTCATCGGCGTACTGCCAGAATACCGTTCGAAAGGTGCCAATGCCCTTATCTTCGACGACCTCATCCACCAATATCAGCGATACGGCTTCAGCTGGGCAGTTACCGGACCGCAGATGGAGAGTAACGAGGGCGTCCTCGCGCAGTGGCAGTATCTGGACAGCGAGATTGTGCGCCGCCACCGCTGCTACCGCAAAGAGCTGGCTTCCGTTTAGACGGCGCTGTAGCCCGTGGTGGCAATAGTGCGCATCACGTCGCCGATGTTCAGCTCCGTGTAACCCTTCTCTTCGAGCTGGCGACGGTTCTGTGCCAGGATCTCATCCTCCTGCGCGTTATTGTTGTAGGTCACGAACTTTCCTTTCCCTTCGGCAATCATCCAGCCGACAAGTGCTACGGCGACAAAGACCGCAATGGCAATGATGGTAGTCATATCTCTTTATTGTATTATTTTTGTTATTATGATGCTGCAAAGTTACGGCAAAAAGTTCAACCAGCCAAATCTTTCGCTATTTCTTTGTGGGAGAAAATAAAAAAACGTATCTTTGTAGGCTGAAAACGCTTTTTGAATATGGGACAAGCAATCATCGTAGCAGTTATTGCCATCATTATCGTGGCAATGCTCGTCTACAGTTACGAAAGTAAAATCAAGGACTTGAAGGAAGGTTTCGTCAGGCAGATAAGCCTGGTGAAAGAGGCTCACGAAAGTCAGATAGCTGCTCTACGCCAGATGAACGAGGAGCAGGTGAAGAGTCAGATGGAACTCATCAGGGAGCAGATGCAGACCACCTCGGAGAAGGTGCTGAAGCGCCGGCAGTACGAATTAGGCGAGGAGAACCTTGAACAGGTGTCGAAGATTATCGACCCCCTGCAGCGCAGTCTGAAAGACATGCAGGAGGCCCTGGCCAAGAGCAAGGAGCAGCAGGCTGAGGCCTTGACGCGACTTGACGAAACCATCAAGATTAACATGCAGCGCAGCGAGGCCATCGGCGAGACTGCTGACAGGCTGACACGGGCTTTGACGGGCGAGGTGAAGATACAGGGCAACTTCGGCGAACTAAAGCTGAAGCAGCTCTTAGAAGACCTTGAACTACGCGAGGGTGAGCAGTTTGACACCCAGGAGACACTGCGCGACAAGGCTGGCAAGTCCATGAAGGGCGACGACGGACGAGGTATGATTCCCGACTTCATACTCCATTTCCCCAACAACCGCCACGTCGTGGTAGACTCCAAGATGTCGCTCACCGACTACGAGCGCTATATGAATGCTGAGGACGGCACCCCGGAGAAAAGCCAGTTTCTCAAGGCACACATCGACAGCGTCAGGGCACAAGTCAGACGACTAGCGCGCAAGGAGTACACTCGCTACCTGCCCGAAGGTTACAACCGCTTGAACTTTGCCATTATGTACGTGCCCATAGAGGGGGCGCTGAACCTGGCGCTCGTCAACGATGCTACGCTGTGGCGTGAGGCTTACGACGAGGGCGTCATGATATTGGGGCCGCAGACAATGTATATGAACCTGCGCGTACTCGAAATGATGTGGACACAGGTGCGCCAGCTGACCAACCAGCAGGCTATGATGGACGCCGCCAATACCGTGATAGAGCGCGTACAGGACTTCGGCCAGCGTTTCTCGGATGTCGAAGCCAGTATGAACGATACGCTCAAGAAGATGGCGCGCCTGAAGATTACCACTGCCGACGGCGGACCAAGCATCATCACCGCTGCCCGCAACCTGCTCAAAGCTGGGGCGCGAGAGAACAAGAAAAAGAAACCGCTGGCTGAGATGGACGACTCGCTGTTTCTCGATGCCGACGGCGTGAATAATTGATTTACTCCAGTGGAATCTCTGGGTGCTGCACAGCTAAGGGGAGCCCTTTCTGTGAGAGGTAGAACATATAGAGGATGACGGGTTTCGTGCCACGGTTCTCGCCGTGGTGGATGGTGTTCACCATCTCGACGACAGCCTCTCCCTCATGCACCACTTTCTCCTGGCCGTCCTGACCGATGATGGTCAGTTCGCCCTGCGCCAGAATGCCGTAGTTCATGACGGGGTGATGATGCCAGCCCAGTTTCTTTCCGGCAGGGAACTCGTACTTCACGGCCACCAGTTCGGGACGGCCCTGCAGGTAGTCGGGCAGTTCAACACCGTCCCAGCTCTTGTCGGTGCGTATCAGTTCCTCACTCTTCACCTCCTGGGAAGTGTTCTCGACTTGCTGATTCTCTGTCTGTACGTTCGCTTTCTTGCAGCCTGTCATACAGGCCATTGAGCCGCAAACGAGGGTGGCGGCCATCACCCAGTTAATCATCTTCTTCATCGCTTTGTATTTATTATCTTATGATATCCGACAGTACATGAACGTCCGGCCGGATGATAACACCGGAAGTTAAATTTTGGTGCAAAGATAATGCAAAAAGTTGATTAACAAAAGTTTTTCGGATTTTTTTTTACTTCTCCGCTGCTCGGCTGGGTAGGATTTGCAATCCGTCATGAACGACGGATTTGAGGTTAATACCGATTGTTTTCTCCCTAAAGTTTGGTCAATTGAATTATTCTTTGTAATTTCGCGGCATAATCGCATATTATGAAGTTTACAGAAGAAATCAACGAAAGCTACACCATGGCCGAGGCCATCAAGGAGGCTCAGCGCTGCCTGCAATGCAAGGTGCCGCAATGCAAGAAAGGGTGTCCCATCAGCAACGACATACCCGACTGGATACACGAACTGAAGAAAGGAAATCTGGGCAATGCTATCAGCATCATCCGTACCAAGAGCAATCTGCCCGCCGTCTGTGGTCGCGTCTGCGCCCACGAGAAGCAGTGCGAGGGCGGCTGCGTGCTGGGCAAGAAGGGCGAGCCAGTGAACATTGGCAAGCTGGAGCGCTTCGTGGCCGACTTCGACTCAGAGAACCAGCTGACCCACGAGGACATGGCTGAGAAGGTGCGCGGCAGGGTGGCCGTCATCGGCGCCGGCCCGTCGGGCATCACCGTGGCCGGCGACCTGTCGCGCATGGGCTTTGCCGTCGAAATTTTCGAGATGGAGGCCCAGTGCGGCGGTGTGCTGCGATACGGCATACCTGAGTACCGGCTGCCCAAGGAGGTCGTGGCTCGCGAGATACGCTACATCGAGAAGATGGGCGTCGTCATCCACCGCAACACCCATGTCGGCGTTGAAATCACTATCGACAGCCTCTTCGCCCAAGGCTTCGATGCCATTTTCATCGGCACCGGTCTGGGCAAGCCCAAGTCGCTGGAGATACCCATCTGGCAGCATGGCCGCCTGATTTCCGAGGGCGAGGAGGGCGTCAAGTGCGGTCAGCTGAAGCGCATACGCATGGCCACCCACTTCCTTCGCCGCGTGGAGCTGATTTCCGAGGGCTACATGAAGCGCGACGAACTGCCCGTCGACGACGGCGCCCGCGTCTTTGTCATCGGCTGTGGCAACACGGCTATGGACGCCTCACGCACCGCCCTGCGCATCGGGGCATCCAGCGTGGACGTCATCTACAACAGGGGCATCGACACCATGTCGGCCTTGCGTGCCGAGTACGACGATGCCGTCAAGGAGGGTGTACACTTCAACTGGTGGAGCGCCATCACTGAAATCCATGTCGACGACAACCTCGACATCACTGAGATTGTGCTGGAGACCACTGAGCCAGACAAGGCTCCTGTGCGCCAGACGCTGCCCGCAAACAATATCATCATGGCCATAGGGGCCACGCCCAACACCAAGATTGTGCGTACCACGTCGGGCCTCCAGAACGACGACCGCAAGTTCCTCGTCACCCGCGAACTGCCTTACGGCATGACCACTCGTACCGGCGTCTTTGCCGGAGGTGACGTGGCCAACCGCCAGGCTACCGTCGTCCACGCCATGCAGGATGCCAAGAAGGTGGCACAGGGCATTGCCCAGTACGTGGATGCCGTCAAGCTGATGAAGACCATCAATCTCTATGAAAATAAGTAGCAAGATGAAAAAGATGCTTTTTGTCTTTGCGCTCTGCCTGATGGCAGCGTGCAAAGGGGAAAAATCGCCTGCTGGCGTGAATACTGCAGAGGAGCTGGCAGCCTTTGTCAAAGAGACCTACACCGATGTCTTTGCAGCATACGCAGAGGCTAACAGTCAGGGCACCGTGCCGGACATATCGGTTTTCGACAAGAAATACCTGACCCGGAGTCTGCAGGATTCGCTCAATAGCGAGGAGTTCATTGACGCAGATTATTGGCTTCAGGCCCAGGACTTCAGCACGCCTGTCTTCGACATCGTTGATAGCCGTGCCACCGACGAGAACAGCGGCTACGTTGACATAGCCATCAAGGTCTTTGGGCGGGACAGCGAGTCAGTGCAAGACTGCCGTGTGATGGTAAGAAAGGAAGATGGCCAGTGGAAAATCGGCGGTTTCCAGAGCAGGTGAGATTTGCATCGGTGAGGAAAATGTGGGAAAAATCGGCAGATGTGGAGAAATAAAGAAGTGCTGTAAGTATTGTCTTACAGCACTCCCTCTTTTGTTGTACTCTTCAGTACCCAGAGCCGAACTACAAATATTATATTCAACTATTTTATAAACTATCAGCAAACCCTTTGTTTATAGGCTTTTCTAACTTTATACAATCAATGCAAAGGTAATGAAAAGTATTAAAATAACCAAATTGTTGCACCAATGTTGCACCAAAATGTTGCACCAAACATTATTTTTTGTAACTTTGCACTTGGATATTTAATTTAATTAGTTATGGCAAACAAAGGAAACACAACATTTGGCTTTATGTTAGCCAACCATCCCAACAGATTTGGTTTTTATCCCGTAATGCTCCGTATTACAAGGGATAGGAAAACAAAGAGGGTAAAGACAGATCTAGAAGTTAAGAAAGCAGATTGGAATCAAAAGGCTAAAGGCTACAAGCACTTTAGAGATACATTCCACAATGCAAGTGTGTATAATGATATGCTCCTTGATATTCTGCAAAAGTACAAAGACACCTACATAGAATTAAAGGAAGATGGCAATGCAACAGCAGGAAACATTATAGAAAAAGTAAAGTCTGGGGATATTAGTGAATCATTCCTACAATATGCCAAAGACCGAACACAAGCCATCTATGATGCAGGAGGCATAAGGAATTGGAAAAAATATAATGGTTTCTGTAATAAACTGGAAGCATACCTAAAGAGCATAAGAAAAAGTGATTTGCTCTTTGCCGAACTAACACCATCCTTTCTTTCCAAGTTTGATGCTTTCCTGCATAAACTACCCAACGAAAGACACCCAGAACAACTGTTGCACCAAAACACTATTGCAGTAGTGCTTAATATCTTCAAGACCTTAGTAAATAGGGCTATCACAATAGATGATAAGATGAAGCCCGAACAAAACCCTTTTATGAAGTTTAAGTATGGCTCATTAAAGACCGAAAAGGAAAAGTTAGATGCAGTAGAATTAGACACCATCAAGGCACTTGATTTGCAAGAGGGTAGTTTGATTTGGCATTGCCGTAATTACTTTTTCTTTTCTTTCTATTGTGCTGGAATCAGAGCAGGAGACCTTATACAACTAAGATGGTGCAACATTACCCAAGAGGGAAGATTAAACTATCAGATGGGGAAGAATCACAAAGTTAGGGATTTGAAACTTGTGCAGCCTGCCTTTGATATATTGGCATACTACAAGAAAGAGGGTGCAAAGCCCACTGACTACATTTTCCCATTACTTGATGATAGTGAACAATGGTGCAAGTATATCACACAAGAGCAGAAAGACACAATGCCATCCGACCTAAAGAAAAGAATGTTTGAAGTGATTGGGGCTAAAAATGCACTTATAAACAAGGAACTTGCTAAGATACAAAAGTTAGCAGGATTAGAGAAAAGAATATCTTTTCATATTAGTAGGCATTCATTTGCAAAGGCTGCAAAAGATGCAGGGATAGATAACTTGGAAGTTAAAGCCTTGCTTGCACACACAAATCTTTCTACTACACAAAAGTATATGGGAGAATTTGACACCCAACAGAATGATGCAGCCCTTGACACCATCTTCAAGAAAAATGATGAAGAAATGCTATTGAAACAACTTCAAGGTGTAAATCCCGAACTATTGAAAAAGGTACTTGAAAAGTTATCTGTAAAGTGATTGTGCTATGGGAAATGAGGATAAAAAGAAAGGGCTTCAAACCCTTGTTACATTCCAAAAGGAACTAACAAAACAAGTGGATGAAGTTAGGGGCAATTTGTCAGTATTGGACAAAGATAATGATTTTCTGAGTTTGCCCCAAGATAAACAAATGGAATATCTTGCTATTATGCTTGATAGGCTTGAAGATGAAAGAAAACAAACTTTTTTGTGGCTACAAGGGTATGCAGATAAATATGGCATTACCTTAGACTACTCCAAGTTTGAAGATAAATATGATGTTCTCAAGGATGATATTAAGCCATACCAAGAACAATGTAATTACTTTCTTGATTTGGCAAATATTGCAATTATGGTAAAACATAATACCTCTACCAAAGAGTTTAAGGTAAAGAGTAAATTAATGAAAGAGAAACTTGCGGCATTCTTGCAGAATGAAACATCAAGTATTGGTTTTATGGATTTGCCTAAAAGAGTAAATAAAGTCGAACTTAAAAAGGAGTTTGATAACTATATAGCCTCTAAAAAACATAAAGAAAGAGAAGATTTTTATTACACCATAAATAAATTCTTCTTCCCTGAATACTGCAAGAATGATGCAGTGGAATGGCTGCGCAATATCATTCAAGGAAAAGAATATAGTGTTGTTAAGATAGGAGCATTTGTTTATGATGTATTAAGCCAAATAGGTATCTTTAATAAAAAAGACTACCAATTAAAGCCAAAAGAAAAGTTTGATTTAGTTAAGAACTATTTTACAAGATAATAACCATTTGGGGAAAAGTTACTTGCTTTTCCCTTTTTTCTTCCCCAAAAGCCTTAAAGAAATCCCACTACCTTTGCATCAGAATTTTAAAGTAATTTTTTTAATTATAAAAATAATGCTTATGGAAAAAGAAACAATGATGCAACAGACCACAACAATGGTTATGCTTCCACAAACAGAGTGGGAGGGTATGAAATCAGACCTGCAAGAACTTAAAGAACTTGTAAGGGTAAAGAGTAGTGAAGAACTTAATGCCCAGTGGATAGAATCTACTGAAGCAAGGAAACTCTTAGGTGTGAGCCAAAAGACTTGGCAACATTACAGAGATGCACGGATTATTCCTTTTACCCAAGTGGGCAGGAAAATCTATGTAAAGAGGGGAGACTTAAACAAGTTTATGCAAGACCATTATGTAAATTCAAAATGAGAAAGGGGTAATTATGAATGCAAAAGACTTTATAGATGGAATGCTTGCAGATGCAAAGGAATATGCAGGTATAAGTGTGCCACCATTGGCAGCTGGACAAAGTGCCAAAACTTATCTGTTGGGAGATTTAACCCAAATCGGTCGTTAGACTGAATTTGAGCCTTTTCTAATGGCCGCCATTAGAAAGTAGTCTTTGTATTTGGTTGTTATTCAGTTATTTATTAACTTTGCCACGGATTAAGAGCCAATGTTATGA
>Ga0256405_10005058_pt1 | contig 23515 bp, 17 predicted proteins | sample RumenRJG_02DNA_FD_189096 | JGI IMG/M metagenome (GOLD analysis project Ga0256405, IMG submission 189096) | Bovine rumen microbial communities from Lethbridge, Alberta, Canada - RJG_02 | ecosystem: Host-associated > Mammals > Digestive system > Stomach > Rumen | place: Canada: Alberta... | reverse complement strand
CGACAAAAACCAGTTTTGTCGTAATCTGTTTTGTCGGGGTCAGAAAATACCGACAAAACCTTCTATGTACAGTAAATACGCGGGTTCCTAAAGGCCCCGCTGTTTTGTCGCTCTCCTTTGGGGAAAACCTCCATATTTATGTATATATTCATTATAAAGATATTCTATTTGTTTCATCACCACCTCAAGGCTCATCCCGGATTGGCTGTAATCTGTATTTTCTCATCTTTCAGTCCCTTCTTTCTGTATTAAAAAAGCACGCCTAAAGCGTGCGGGTTTTACAATCCTGTCATTCTTGATTTCTTATGCTGATTCTTCAGTTTGTTCTTCCTGGTCCCCGTCATATTCAAATGTCTCAAAAGGAGCGTCTACAGGAAGTGAGAGTTTCCTGTTCATATATTTCTCGATATCAAAGGTATTCTTCTTGTCAGAATCGGCAAGGTACTTATAGTTTTTGTGTTTTGTGATATCGAACTTGTCACTCAGAAAGGGCCTTACACCCCGCAACTGCAAGATACATTTCTCGCCATCCATGACCGCCAGTTCGTCGCGGCTCATAAGCTCCTTGCCTGTCTTCTGATAGTTCAGGCCATAGGACCGGCTCTGTCCGCGTGTATCAGATGTGTTGTAAAGGTCAATCGTCTCCTTTCCGAGAGTCTCCGACAGCTCCTTCAAGGTGCTGCCTTCTTTGCCTCCAAGGAAAAGCATGCTGTCACAATTCCCTATGATCGTCTCAGAAGCATCCTTGTAAATCGTCTTCAGCTGGCTCTGGGACTGCAGGATGATCGAGGCAGAGATCTCGCGGCTTCGGATCGTTGCGATGAGTTTGTCAAATTTGGGGATCTGTCCGATATTCGCAAACTCGTCCAATAGAAGCCGCACATGGCAGGGAAGCCTGCCGCCATATACATCGTCCGCTTTATCACACAGCAGGTTGAAGAGCTGTGTGTACATCATGGCCACGATGAAGTTGAAGGTATCATCTGTATCGGAAATGATCACAAAGAGGGCCGTTTTCCGGTCTCCGATGGTGTCCAGTTCCATCTCGTCATAGGACATCAGATCCCGGATTTCGGCGATATCAAAGGGTGCGAGCCTGGCGCCGCAGGAAATCAGTATAGATTTCGCTGTCTTGCCCGCAGCCAATTTGAAGCGTTTATATTGGCGAACGGCGAAGTGCTCAGGCTCCTCGTCCTCCAGTTCTTCGAAGAGCAGATCGACCGCATTTTTGAAGGTCTCGTCCTCTTCACGGGTCTCTGAAGCATTGATAAACTCCAGCAGCGTCGAAAAGTTCTGTTCCTCCTCCGGCGCCTCATACCAGATATATCCGATCAGGGCGCAGTAGAGCAGGCGTTCCGCTTTGGTCCAGAAATCCTCGGAAGACTTTTCTCCTTCTCCCTTGGTATTGACCATGATCGTATTTACCAGCTTTAGGATGTCTTTTTCAGAACGGATGTAATGGAAGGGATTGTAGCGCATGCTTTTGCGGAAATTGATCGTATTGAGCGTTTTGATAACATATTTTCCGCGCCTCACCAGGAGCGTGCCTACCTCGTTCAGGACTGTACCTTTTGGATCAGTAACCACGAATGAAACCGGGTAAGTTGAGCTCTCGCACTGCATCAGATTCGGTTTCACATACCCCCTTGTTTTACCGGATCCGGAACCGCCAATGACGATGACATTCTTGTTCCGGGCATATTTGGGATTCTTCGGGCGTGAGCTCATGGTCAGACGTTCAGTCTTGGTCAGCAGGATGTTGTTTTCAAATACCGGATCAATGAAGGGGGCTATGTCCTTTGGAGTCCCCCATCTGGCTGAGCCATATTCCTCTCCCTGGCGGAACTTTTTTGCATTATTCTTCCTGTAAAGGAGAAACGCATAGAGCGCAGCCGCACCTGTAAGGCCTGCAGCCATGTCGGCTGGATGCAGGCTTGGAAGTGGGGTCCTGAAAGCATACTGGAAATTCATCAGCATAGTGATGGCCTTCTCGACTGCCGAATTGCCCCGGCAGTGCCGATAAAGCCAGGAGCCTTTTTCCACGAAATAAAAAAAGAGGACATAGGGCAGTGTCCTCAGGATCATTACGCCCATGTCCTCTTTGAATCTTTCCTTGGCTGTTTCTCTGAATCTGCCAAAGATTCTTTTGATTTTATTTGCTCGATCATTGAGAGGCCTGCTTCCATCCGGCCCCTTATTATTCCCTTTTCTTTTCATCTTTTCCTTCACTCAGGCACTGTCCGTAAAAAACAATGCCTTTTTCTGCAGTTGCCGGCTCCGGCCTTCAAAACATCATTGCAATCTCAGAACGCTAACACGCATTGCAGCTGACTGCCTTCTTTTATCATGTTCCCATTTTCGTTTATAAGGACGGTTCATGTGCCTTTTCGTGTGTCTTCTCACGCTCTCTGTGTTTTGCCTTGCGCTGCTGGGCAATAACATTCTGCAGTTTTTTCCGGATGGAGGGTCTTGCCTTCCGGTTCAGAGTGACCCCTGTATATTCCCGGAATGCAGCCTGCATGACGTTGACATCCCTTGCTTTGAAAAAGACCAGATAGCGCGGCGGGTCGTGAGACTTATCCTTCATAAGGCTGAACTGCATACTGTATTTGCGGGCAATTTTTTCAAAGGACTTGATATTTTCATCAGATATCTCAATGTTGGACAGTTCGCTCCCTTCTTTCATCATTTTTCTCAGGGAAGTCTTCCCGACCTGTGAAACCTGCTTCTGTTTCTCAGATGTTCCCTTGCCATCCCTGCCGTTTGATCCCCTGTTCGAAGTCTGGCGCAGGAACATCTTCATGGCGTCTTTCAAGACCACTGCGGTCACTTTCGTGCCGCGTATGATCAGTGAAACGGTTTTTTCATTCATTTCTTCCTGCATCTGTCATCCTCCCGTCCATACTGGTAATGATCACATCGAGAGAAAGCATCCTCACATGGAGCTTTTGAAGGAAGGGCATCTTTCGCCGTCCGGGTATCCTGCTTCGCATGGCCTGGACAGTTCCTCCTCCCACCAGTCCGGTTCTTCTTCTTCCTGACTTTCCTGTTCATGGATCCGGGGAAACGAAAGATCCGGAAACAGTTCCATTTCCACCGTCACTTCCAGATCTTCCATCCGCTTTGCCAGGTTCCTGTACTGCACGTGATTGATAATGCCAATGACGCAGGCGGCAGCAATGCCGAAGACAGCCATTTTTTTATCTCCATTCATGTTTAATCCTTCACCGAGTAAATTTCTTCTCATATTTCTGATTCTCCTTTCTTTGACAGGGCACTCCAGGCTCACTCGAGGCGGGTTTTGGATGCGGTCGAGCAGTCTCCTGTCCCGCCGGGCTTAACTCAAGGGGCTTTCTCATATAACAAGTATGAGCGGTCAGACCAGATCGCTGCCCTATGGTCTATCCGCTGAATCACATATAGCAATCGTATTGGGCACCACAAAACATAATAAGGAGGAAAATTATGTTTAACAATCTGGAACTGTTGGCATTCATCCTGGTCCTGGCCAGGTATACGTGGGTGTGTCTGGGCGTTATAAGCGACGGTCTGTGCATGCTGATACGAGGTCTTTGGGACCGTGATCCCGCTGTTAAAAGAGACGGATGTGTGAGCATGGCAATTGGTGTCTGTGCCTTATGGGCCACCTACCACATTGGCATCCCACTGCTTCTTTACTGGCTATCTGCCTGACGGGCATATGCAGATAGCCCCGTAAAAAAGGGTGAAATCCATCAAGCGGCACCTGCAGGTGTTACACTGCAGGTGCCGGAATGGTTGGGATGCATGCACATCCCGTATGGATCTGTTCAGCTACCATTGCCGGCAGATGCTGCTGTCAAATGACTAGCATCAGGCTGGCATTACAGCTGACAGACAGTAGGCGTTATCAGTCCTGTTTCCGGATCTTATAGATGGCCAGGGCACTGATCCCTGCGGCAGCGAGCAGCATAGGGAGCAGGACCAGGAACAGATTTGTATCGTCTCCGGTTTTGGGGCTGGAAGAAGACCTTCCTCCAGATGTATTCCCGCCTCCGGAACCTGTTTTCTTGCTGTTCTCTGTTTTTTCCAGAGTGACTGTCTGCGCCTCATCCTTGATATCGGTATGGCTGGCAACAAGGGTATTGCCCAAATAGAGTTCCTCAAATGCGACAAGGTTCTTTCCGCCATGTTCATCTGCCTTAAACGTGAAGGTCAGCTCAATACTTCCGGATGCCTGATCCGGCGTAAACTTCGCCTGGGCAGTAAGTTCCTTCTTGTCGACAATGGCAGCTTTCCCAGTCTTCTGGTCCATCAGCTTTCCGCTGATGATGTATTCTTTGCCGGGGACGAGGTTCTTGTAAGTCACCTTATCAACAACCTTCACCTCACCCTTGGCGGTCATTTTTTTCATTTCGGATTTTGTATCCGCCGCTTTTTTATCCGCAGTACCCTTCGTTTTGTTAGTCTCAAAGGAAGCATGGGTAGCGATTTCCGGGAAGTGAACTGTCTGGTCCTCATCATCGAGGTCAGCATGGCTGCAGACCTTGATCCCGTTGAAATAGAGGTCCTCAAAGACAACAGCTGTTTTCCCTGCAAGAATGGTGGAATCGACCTTGAAGGACAGTTCGACTGAGCCATCTGCTTTCTCCGGCACAAATTCAGCCTTCGCAGTGATGCTCTTGCCGTTCTTTCCTGCCAGTTCATTGCCGCTGGGCTTGTCCATCAGGACGCCGGAAACAGTGTATTTCTTTCCGGGAATGAGGTTGGAGTAGGTCACCCTGTCGACCACCACGGCCTGCTTGTTTTTCGATCCGACATTGGTGGATGTCCTAGAATCAGCAGCATGGGTGCGGATCCTGGGATAATGGACGCTCTGGTCCTCATCATTGATGTCTGTGTGGACCGCGACCAGGATATCATTCTGGAACAGGTCTTCAAAAGCAACGACTGTCGTCCCTTCAAGAAGGCTGGAATCCAGGGTAAAGGTCAGTGTGACCGTCCCCTGCGCCGCTTCAGCAGTAAATGTTTCCTCAGCAACAATGTTGTTCCCGGATTGGTCATAGAAGATTTCGCCGGTCGCCTTGTCCATCAGGGTTCCAAGGACCGTATATTCCTTCCCCGGAATCACATTGGAGTAAGTGACAACATCTTTGATCGTGACTTTCTCATCGACCGTACCTGTGTGGTCCTTTGTAAGGCCATCTTCGGCATCAGTGGTGACTTCAGGGTAATAGATGCTCTGGTCTTTGTCATTGATGTCTGCGTGGGCGGCAATCTTCACATTGTTATGGTACAGATCTTCAAATGCGACAATCGTTTTGCCTGCGAGCAGTGTTGAGTCGAAGGTAAAAACAAGCGCCACATCGCCGTATGTTACTGTGCCGTCTTTTACGGCGCCATCATCCGTTTTTTCAGATCCGGTGTCCGCAGAAGCCGCAGGAACAGTTTCTTCCTCTTCATCAGGGAAGAAGTCAACTACCGGTTCTTTCGGAATATCCAGAGGGTCGCCCGCCATAAATACTGCTTCTGCCGTGACAGCCTTTCCGGAAGCGTCTTTCAGGACTTCTCCGGTCGCCTTGTCCATGAGTGTCCCCTTCACCGTATATTCCTTGCCGGTAAGCAGGTTCTCATAATGGACGATATCGATGACCCTGGCCTCTTCCGTGTGGGTGCCCAGATGGGATCCAGTCGTATCATCATAGGCATTTGTGGAAATCTTGGGGTAATGGACACTCTGGTCCTCGTCCTTGATATCGGTATGGACGGCGACCTGGATGTCGTTGTGATAAAGTTCCTCAAAAGCAACTACAGTTGTTCCTGCCAGCAGGCTGGAGTCAAAGCGGAAGGTCAGTTCGACCGTACCGTTTTTCTTCTTCGGTTCGAAGGTCTCGCTGGCGCTGACTTCTTTGCCGGCAGCATCCTTCAGCGGTTTCCCGTCTGCCTTGTTCATCAGAGTTCCCTTTACTGTATAGGTCCGTCCGACAACAAGGTTGGAATAGGTGACGACATCTACAAGGGTGGTCTCCTTATTGACAGCACCGGAAGGATCCCCTGTAAGGCCGTCTTTAGCATCGGTCGTGATGGTGGGATAAAAGACTGTCTGGTCCGCATCTTCCAGGTCTGCGTGGCTGGCTACTTTAACGTCGTTATTGAAAAGATCCTCAAATACAACGCCTACGTTGTCCGCCAGTTCCCCGGAAAGAATGTCTGCATCCAGTGTGAAAACCACTTCAATACTTCCTTCTGTATCCTTGGCATCAAACTCCGCAGATGCAGTGATCTCCTTGCCGTCCTTACCCAGGACCGGTTTGCCGGTTCCTTTATTCATCAGGACACCGGAGACTGTATAATGGTCGCCGGGCACTAGGTTTTTATAAGTTACCGTATCGATCACAGTCGTCTCAGCGGGCACAGTGCCGACTTCATCTTTTGTTTTCCCATCACGGGCATTGGTGCGGATCTCGGGGTAATGTACGCTCTGATCCTCATCATTGATGTCCGCATGAACAGCAACCCGGATCTTATTGTGGTAAAGGTCCTCGAAAGTGACAACCGTCTTTCCCGCCAGAAGGGCAGAATCAAGGGTGAAGGAAAGTTCCACGGAACCTTCTTTCTCCGAAGGTGTGAAGGTCTTTTCGGAAGTGATTTCCTTCCCTGCAGCGTCTTTCAGGGACTCCCCGGTCTCCTTATTCATAAGGACACCAGATACTGTGTATTCCTTTCCCGGAATCAGGTTGTGATAAGTGACAATGTCTTTAATGGCAGTTTCTTCCGCTACAGTGCCGGTATGCCCTCCGGTCAGGACGTCTTCGGCATTGGTCTCGATGGAAGGAACATGGATGGTTTCAGCCTCATCGGCGAGATCCTCCCTGGATGCATAGGTCCGGCCGTTTGTGCCGGTCACCTTCTGGAAGGCTACAGCATCTGTGCCGGGGTAGTCGGGAGCTGCGACAAAGCTGAACTCGATCTCCACTTCGCCGTTTCCGGATGCGGAGGCGACAAATTCCCGGCTGGCTTTCACCTCGTCTCCGGAATTGTCTTTCACAGGTTTCCCCGTCTCCTTGTCCATGAGGGTTCCCTCCATTGTGTAGCCCTTTCCAGGCTGGAGGTTGGTGTAAGTGACTTTGTCTATAACCGTGACCGAACCGGTAGAAGCTCCGACCTGGTCCCCGGTCTGCTTGTCCGCCGCCCTGGTATTGACTGACGGGAAGTGGACCGTCTGCTCTTCATCGGCCAGGTCTGTATGGGAAGCCAGCGTCATATCGTCCAGCTTTACGTATTCGTAGCAGACGACTGTCTTTCCGGCGAATGCGGATGCGTCAAATGTAAACTTCTGTTTGACGGATGTGTTGGATGATTTGATGGTCTTTGTTGTCTGGGCCTCCACAGCCTTGCCGCCGACCTTGATTGGGGTTCCTGACTGTTTATCCATGAGGACGCCGGAGACAGTGACTTTCTGTCCGACATAGCCCTGGAAATTCTCCATATAGACAGTGTCGGTCAGGACTACGCCATCTTCTGCTGGGATGTACTGCTCGTCCCCTTCCCCTCTCAGTTCTGTCAGGATGGAAGGTTTCTGGTGGTTTTCAATGTTCCCAAGGGTAATGGTCTGCATGTCCGCGTAGATGGAAAAATCATCCTCGTACATTTCCATCCCCTTATTGTTTTCTCCTTCAAGCTCTACGATATGGTAGTCGCCGTAGGGAAGGGCTCCAAGGGAATCATCTTCCTTTGCATCCACGCCAAACCAGATGCGGTCAACGTTTTCCTTCTTTGCAAAGGATGCAGTGCTCTCGAAGATGCCGTTTTTATCTGTCGTGAACTTATGTGCTTCGATCTCCTTGCCGTCACGGTCAAGGGCGGTCACGGCAAAGGTCACGCCCGCCATGCGCTTCTGGCTGTCTCCATCGATCTTGCGGATCGAGAAATCACCGCGCATGACCTGGTTTTTAATGGAGTCTTTTTCCTCTGTCAGGTCAACCATGACTCCATCCTCCCGGATGGAGAAAGATACGGGCTTTGCACCCTTGATCAGATAGCCTTCCGGCGTTGTTGTCTCGACGATCTGGTAATCGCCGTAGGAGAGTGCACGGTTCCCTGTCTGGGCGAGTCCTGTCTGGTCCGTCGTAATGGTCATGGCAGCCTCACCTGCGGGGACCTTCTTCTTATCCACGTAAACCGCATTAGTGCTCTTGTTGTAGATGGTAAAGACTGCGCCTGCGATGGTCGCGCCGCCCAGAGGCCTGTCTTTTCCTGTCTCCAGATCCCGCTTTCTGATCTTCACCCCTCCGAAAATGGGAGTGTCGGTGGAGTGGATATTGATGGTCTCTGTCAGAGTGTTGATATTGGCGCTGTAGATCGTCGTATCCGGCAGGTAGCCTTCCGGCACCTTTGTCTCTTTCACATAGTAGATCTTGCCGCCGAGGACCTCAATGACGTTGGATGTCCCGTCTGCCTTTACTGTGAAGTTTCCGATGGCATCCTTTCCGGCTTCCGCGTTCTCTTTTGTCTTATAAAGTGCATAGACCGCACCGGCGATCGGGAGTGTATCTGGATCCTTGCCGTTTTTCTCCATGGAAGAGACCTTCAGCAGGGTGATCTTCCCGGGAATAGGCTCTTCAAGGCTCTTTACGGTTTCTGTCTGACCGGCTTTGATCGTCACTGTCTGATCCTTTGTGTCCAGCTTAAATCCACTGGAGGCACTCGTCTCTTTGACAGTATATATACCCACGGGCAGGGTCAGGGTATTGGAAGTCCCATCCTCCTTTGTGGTAAGTGTCCCGACACTTTTGCCGGCTTTGTCAGTCACTGTGTAGACCGCACCTGCAAGGCTGTAGAGAGAGCCTGCGGCTTCCGGATCTGCGGAAGATTTGATGAGTGTCAGCTTGCCGTTTTCCGGCTCATCAGTGACATTTGTCCACTTTGTGGCCGTCAGGCTGTCAGCGACCTCCAGTTTGCGGACAGCAGTGTCCAGCTTGTAGCCTTCCGGGGCCTTTGTCTCCCGGATGTAGTACTGCTTGCCAGCCAGGACCTCCAGGGTGTTTGATCTTCCGTCTGCCCCGGTGGTAAATCTGCCGACCGGATCGTCTTCATTTCTGGCGTCCTCAATGTCGGAATAGAGTGAGAACTGGGCACCGGCCAGTCCTTTGCCGTCGGTGGAATCTTTTTTTACGATACCTACATGTGCGTATCTGGGCGTATTCTTGATCTTGATCGTTTTTCCCTTGCCTTCATCAAGCGTGTAAGGGCCGAAAGGTTCATCATGGGTCTGATAGCCCTTGGGTGTCGTCAGTTCCTTGAGGTAGACCGTCCCAGGTTCGCAATAGAAGACAGTCTTGTTATAAAGGCCGCTTATGCCGTCCTTTCCAATCGGGATGGGGTCCAGTTCTTTTGTCCTTTCCGCGTCCGAATAAACTTTGACTCTCTTGGTGCATGCCTTGTCGGAATACATGCGGAAATTGACTGTACCGCCGGAGGCTGTCTCATGCAGGGAATAGTAGGCGTTGTAAGCCCACCTCATATCCGAGTCACTTGTAACCTTCTGGAGAACGATGTTTGATGATTCTTCATCGGCAACACGTCCGAACACGTAAGACTGGCGCCAATGTCCGTCTTTCTTGATGCGTCCGCTGGCATAAATAAATACATGATCCAGATCCGGAAGGGGCTTTGACGCCACACCGGACTTATAGGCATTGATCAGTGCCCGCAGATTGCTTCCTACATTGGGCCGGTCGTACTCGATGCCGGCAAGCTTCGCAAAGCGTTCGCCGATCGCTTCATGGCAGGCAGCGATTGCGACTTCTCTGGAATTGCTTCCAAAGCCCCTGGATCTGGCCAGCTCTTCGCCGTAGCTGTCCAGCATAGTATAGTAGTAGTACTTGATGATCAGGGAATCCGTCACACGAGTGACTTCAGGAAGTTCTGTTCCTCTGCTCCATCCTCTGTCATCCGGCACTGCGCAGATTCCCACATAGGTGTTGCCTTCGTTATCGACAACCTTAATGGGTGTCGTATGCCCGAGATGGCCGGAGACATCTTCCCCGATTCCCAGGTCCTCATAGTCAATTTCGTCTTCCTTACTGACGATCTTCGCGCCGGCCGCATTATCTGCGGAAGCGGACTTATTGACAGAAGCAGATGCCGCGAGGGCCGGAGCCGTCACCTTTTCAAATGCGGTCTCAAACTCCTCAACTGTCATGGCGATTTCCTGCACGGATTTGCCGGATTCCTCCGCAGGCGCTTCAGCAGTATCTGCCGGGGCAGCATTCTCAGAAGTAGCATCCTCAGCAGCGATTTCAGTTCCTGCCGCAGTGGCATCCTCAGCAGCTACATCAGTGCCTGCAGAAGTAGTATCCTCAGCAGCAATATCAGTACCTGCCTGAGTGGTATCCTCAGCAGTTGTATCTGTGCTTCCTTCTGCGGCTGTTTCATTCTCAGAAAGCTCTGCCGCAGCATCACTCTGAGTAGATGACTCATCAGAAGCATCTGCCTCTGTGGATGATTCGCTGGCCGCATCTATTTCTGATGCCGTTTCACTGGCCGCTGTATTTCCTTCCGCTGAGAAGCTGTCATTTTTCCGGTTTTCCTTCTCGGCGTTCATTTCAGCACTGGCGGAAGCTTCTTCACCGGCTGTCCTTTCTTCCCGTAACGCTGCTGCTTCATCCGCCGTGCTTCCGTTTTCGTCATCTGAGCGTAACAGGTCTTTTTTTGACTCATCCATTTCAGGGTCATCAGCTTCCTTAGCTTCATTCGAAGGCACCTGACCGGCACTCTCAGTCTTGCCGTCAGGATCCTTCGGTTCATTTCCTTCTTCTGCATCATCGGCGGCCGCCTCCTTTTCAGAGGAATTCTCACCATGGCTCTCTGCATTTGAGCCTGTCCGGTTTGAAGCAGCGGAAGAAGAGGCTTCCTTTTTTACTTCCTTCTTTACCACAGTGATCCTGCGGCTGAAGCGGTATCCGTGATTCCCGCTTTTGGGATCTGCATGGTAGACAGGCTTATAGCTTCCTTCTTTTGAAGGAGAAAACCCATCATCATCGTAAAGGGAAATCTTGACCTTTTTTGAAGAATATTCGATCCCTTTGAAGTCTTTCCCAATCTCAAAATCCTCGTCTGCATCAACAGTAATGTCTTCTGCTTTAACGATCTCATCTTCATCGAGTATGTCCCTGACATCTTTCAGATCCGGATAATCCTCCATATATTCCGAGTCTGCATCGGAATCCGCCGCCATAGCGGGAACCGGCCCGATCACCGCTGAAAGAAATGTCACAACGGAGAGAAAGCCGGCAGCAATCCTTGCAATTGTCTTTTTTCTGTTCACTTCTTATCCTCCACAAATATTTGGATTCATTCAATTATGATTTTGTCCGGGCAGCAGTACCGCCATCACATCGGAATATGCCCATATATACCGTCACCTCCTCATAAATGTTCACAGAGTACCCTGCCCGTTTTTCAGCTCATTTGTCCCTGCATGGATTCCATCCTGAAAGGTATCTTTCCCCGATGTTTTCCCAAAACGGACAATCTGATAACAGCACATTCATGCGGCAGGACACGCGGCCCTGCCGTATGGTATCTGCTGTTATTCATGAGCGTTTATGCCTGTTCATCCCGGTCCCGTTCCAGTCCCTTTTTTTCGGGACGTTTTCTCTGCAAGCCGCGCGAATCATGCGCAGTCAGGCAGGTATCCATCCGGGCAGGCTATTCAGTTTTCAAGGTGTAAATGTGTGCATAGGCATGGCCATTATTGCTTCTTACACCTATTGGGCTCCGGAGGACCGGAATGTTTCCTGCTCTGAAAAAAATATGGAATTTTACGTCTGTACCCTGGATCCCCTTTCAATTTATTTCCTCATCATCAAAAGCCATTTTCTTCCTCTGTATTTCCCCGAGAACAAATGAGGTGACCAATACGGCAAAGGAAACAAGACCCGGCAATAAATAGAGGATGAGATCTGTTTCGTCTCCAGTCTCAGGCGAGCCGGACCGCTTTCCCTCTTTTCCTTCCTGCGAGATGGATGTCGGGGCTTCCGGTTCGTTGGATTCAATGATCTTGCCCTGCATTGTCTTTCCCCTGGCAAAGGCTTTATTTACGATCTTGCCATTCCTGATGTCGTCCGAGGTAATCTCATATGTCGCATATGCAGTCACCCTTTCACCGGGTGACAGATAGCCTTCCCCGGTCCTGCTGTCCGTGCTTTCCTCCCAGTTGTATTCGATCCGGGAAAGTCCTTCCATCTGGTCAATGACCTCAATATCCCGAAGCGTCAGGTTTCCGGAATTTGTTACGGTAAAGAAATACTGGATGGCCGCGCCCGCTCTTGCGTCGCTGATCTGCTGGACAGCAGCCTTCTTCGAAAAGTCAATAGAAGCGGTTCCCTTCAGGATCACTTCCGAAGTCTGTTCGTCCTCCACTTCATCTCTGTCATCGGTCTCAGCGCTTGCCTCAGTCTTGCGGACCAGTTTTCCAGTATCGATGTCGTCCTGTGTAACGGTATAAGTCACTGTAACCGGGACTGTTTCCCCCTCAGAAAGTACATTTCCCTCTGTATCAGGGTCGGAAGAACTGTCCCAGGCCACGGTCAGCTCCGCATCATCGTCCAGGATCTCGCTGACTTCAACATCCTTGAGCAGTTCAGAGCCGCTGTTTTTGACCTTCATGGAAACCTCTACTGTATCGCCCGCGGACATCCCGGCCGACTTTTCCGGTTCCTCTTCATAGCTGATCAGAATTGCCGCCCTGGATGCGTCGGACTCAGCCATGGATTCCCTTGTATCTGCATCTGCAGCGTTTTCTGTATCTGCACTTTCATCTGCGCTACTTTCAGGATTTGTCGAATCATCTTTATCTGACGTCTTCTTTTCAGACGGTTTTCCAGACTTGATCATGCTGAAGTCTGTAAAAATATCTGTGGAGCAGTTCGTCCCGCCCCAGGCAAACTGAATGTTCGCACTGTTTACAGGAAGGATCACAGCACCCGGCAGTCCATTTCCTTCCAGATAACCTGAGGGTGAAACTGAAACAGTAGAATCCTCGCAGCAGAGTGCTTTGCCTGTAAAGCCTGACAGCATCGCCACACGTTCATGGTCACATGTTTCACTTGCAGGATCTCCGAAGACTTCGTCCAGATCGGGAATAAAGAGGAATGTCCTGGGTTCATCTACGTTGTTTCCTTCGTGCCCGACGATACGAGCAGACCATTTTTCCGAGATTCTGACATCCAGAACTTCCGCCTCGGTTTCCCTGTCTGCGTCATTCTCTTCCGCACCGGCTGGAATGCTCCGTGCCTCAGCCCTGATAGTGTGATCATCGGAAACAGAGGAGACAGCAATCTTGCAGGAATCACCTTCCCCGGACTCTTCAGGAAGTTCAATTCTGGCCTCATCGAGGGTCAGGATCAGATCCACCTTTTCCCCGTCTGATGTACTTCCGGCATTTCGGATGACGTACTCTACGACGTTTTCATATACGCCAGTTCCATCTTTTATAGATGCCGCCTCTATGGCCACCGCGGTTCCATCCTCCGTCTTCTCTATATCGAAGCTGCCATTCTGGATATTGGCTGAGTATTCTGTACCCTTTAAGTCGAAAATAATAGGCGTTCCTGCCTCAAAGAAGTCTTTTTCCCTTTCCAGGAAGCTGTCAGCCGAATCACCAAATCCCTTCCACTCATCTGCCGAAATCGTGACGATCTCGGGAGTGATCGCCCCGGAGAAATCATTGCTTCCATAAGTGCTGAAAACATCGCTGTTTTCATCTTCGTTATCCTGTTCTTCAGGATCTTCTGTTGATTCCGGATCCGTGTCACCCGCGCCGGATGTCTCCTCGTCAACCTTTTCCTGATCCTCTGATCCGTCATCTCCAGCTTCTTCACTGGCAGCGTCTCCATCTGTATCCTCTTTGTTTGCGTCAGCAGAATCCGCATTGTCCGCATCTTCCTGATCTGCGGCAGATTCGTCCTGTTTTACGTCTTCACCTTTAGTATCTGTTACAGTCTCCTTCAGATCTTTGCATGCGTTGGTATCAGCGGTTTTGGATTCATCTGCATCCGTATCAGAATCAGGGCTTGATCCATCGTCGGTCCTTCCAGAAGAGGATTCCTCTTTTTGAGAATCCACTGAAGGTGATTCTGATGCGTATTCGCTTTTTGTCACGCTTTGAAAAGCGCCGGCGTCTTCCACAGCAGTTTCCTTATCACTGGAGGCAGGAAGTGCAACAGCGTTCTGTGGATCAGCAGCTGCTTGTGTGCTCCCTGCCACAGCAGCAGTGCTTCCGGTGCTGCTGTAATATGCCGTAAGGGGAAAAGGACTGTCTGCCTGTTCAGAATCTGATATGCGGTATTTTTCCTGTGCTATTGGATCTGCGAGGCTTCCAGCTGCGCTTATTACAACCGGGGAGAGGATCAACAGCGCTGAAACGGCTGCCATACCTGCCCGGATCCGCAGCTTTGAAAAATCCATAGCTGTATCTTCTTTTCTGATTTCTTTGTTGTTTCTCCTGAAAAAAAAATCATTCTTTTTGTGTTTTCTGCTCATCTCACTTCACCTGTTCACTTTCTGTTATAGCCTTCACTTTCTACCGGAATTGCTTCCCTCTAAATGTCAGGAGTCGGCAATGCCGGCAGCGTCCTCCCGGAAAAATCAGCAAAGCCAATTTCCCCAGGAGGCGTTTGAAGCCCGGGATCTATATCCCGGCCTCGGTATGAAAGGAATGCAGTACTGCATTTCTTTCATGATTCATCACAGTTTTCCGCCTGGGCACAGCTGAAGAAATGGCAGGGTTTTGTGCTGCCGTACATAAAACCCTGCGCATTTTTAGTAGCCAGTATATGAATTAGATATGGTGTGAAAGATGTGGTCTCCGACAGTCTGTGCCAAAAGCGTAAAAGAACTGTGTGATTAACTCTTCCGAAAAAGCCACTCGCCAGAGTGGCACCCCGATGAGAAATTCGCGAAGGCGATTTCTCATCGGGATCACAGGAGGTTGGCCGCTTGCGGCAAAACCTCCAGATCGAAAAATAATGCATCGGCATTATTTTTCGATCTTTAGTGCTTTCTGTAATACTGATGTTCAAACTGACAGTGGATCGTCAGGACTCCCAGGTTTCTTTGTAATCTCTTCAAACGGTCCTTTACCCGTTTTTCCATTTTTTCCACCCTGGCCCGGCTGATTCCAAGCATCAGTCCTGTGTCCTTGCTGTTCAGTCCCTTGTAATAGCGGTAATAGATCAGGCTCTGTTCCTCATTGGAAAAGTTGCCCAAAGCCCGCTCGAACATTCTTAACTTCCTTTGAATTTGTTCACTTCCTTCTGGTTCCTGCTGCCTGCCTGGTGGCGGCGGCGTTTTCCCCATTTCCTGTATTTGCTCTGTTTTGTTTTCGTCATGATTTCCTCTCTGCAGCCAGGACAGGAACAGCTCCCGCCGGACCTCGATCCTGGAACCGTCCTCCATTTCAAAAAAATAACTGCTGCAAACTCTGGGCTTTTGACCCATGTTGTTCTCCTTATCCAGTGCTTCACTGCCTGTTATTTCGTAGTTCCGAAGTCAGGACCTGCAGCGAAATAATCTGTTCATTTTGCTTCAATTCCTATGGGGATGCCTTTCGTGGTCTGTCTTCAGGACACCTGATTTCCTGATCTTTGCCCTCGCCCGTGTAAGCGTCTTCGAAATCATTGATTTTGAATACCCCATTTCTTTTCCCACCTCTGTTTCTGTCTTCTGGAGGATGCAGCAATCCCACACGACCTTTTTTTCTTTTTCTGTCAGGACGGAAAGCGCAGCTTCCAGCATTTGGTTTTCCCAGGATCTCTCAAACACTTCGTCCGCACCTGTTTCCTTCTCGCGCCTCGTGTGAAGTGTTTTCTTCCTTATTCCTGTATCCATGTTTTTCAGGATCCTGTCTTCTCCGGCAATATAAAGGGCAAGCTGCCACTCCTCCTGATCCAGGGGAAGCCTCCTTTCCATGTTTCCTCGCGGGTCGCCGGTCCCTGTTTCCTGATGTCTTCGAAAGTCCCTCTCAAGGAAGTCTTTTTCATTCTCTCCGAACGTATAATATCCGGCTGCGGAGATTGGAAAGACTGTCTTATGCCTGCCGATCATGCAAACCACATATCCGTTTCTGTAGACTGTGATACGGGCATCATGGCCGATGCAGATGGATTCATAGACTTCCTCATTCTCCCGGAGTGTCTTCTCGCTCGGAACCTCCTGCCCTGTCTTCGGAACTGCCACCTGTTTCTTTAACTGCTCCAATGTTTTCACTGCTGCCACCTTTCCCGGGCAGCATGGAGCAATTCCGGATTCCTCCTATTCCAGCAACATCTTCCGATGAATAGAGACGGTTCTCTGATCGAAGCTGTCGTTTATGACAGCTGAAAAAAGCTCATGGCATGCCCGTTTTTTTTAACGGGCATGGCGTGCGCTGTATGGACCGTATACCCTGGTGCGTGCTGTGCTGGACAGCAACCAACTGGAAACTGGAAGGACTGTTATGTCAGATAGTCATAACTCCCCCTGTCCATACAATATGCTTTTGTTGCAGTGTTATCCCCGCCGCATGCGGGGGATCTTTCCTCCCTTCACCCCATATCCGGGGTATTTCACTTTTTTCATATGCCCTGCTGCACCAGCGTCAGCCTGAGGGCACAGAAATATTGCTTCGTTATTTTTCCTTCTCTTCGAGGGCATTGAGGAGCGCGATCATTGTCTTTGCCACCACCTTCTGGTCCTCGTCCTCAAGATGCCTGAAGCGCAGGAAGACCTGTTCGTCCCCGCCTGCTTCTTTCACCTTTGATACTTCCAAGCCGATCAGGTAATTGGCATCCGCATCCAGCGCGAGCAGGATCCTGCGGAATTTGTCAATGGAGGTTGAAGACTGACCGCATTCCAGGCGGCTCAGGGTATTGACGCTGATCCCCGCCCTTTCTGCCAGCTGCTCCTGTGACAGATGCAGCTCCAGTCTGCGCTTCCGTATCCGTTCTCCAATCTCCAGGTACTCCTCGGACAAAGTCCGGTATTCCAATGCTGCATCGTTCCTCCCTTCTATTGGCCGAAACTTTGGACCATGATGGTCTGAAGTTAGTTTTTCCTGAAACTTTGGACCACGATGGTCCGAAGTTGATTTTTTCCTGGAACTTTGGACCACGATGGTCCGAAGTTGAATTATTTCCTCCGACAGAAACACAACAGGGAACTTTGGACCACGATGGTCCAAAGTTCCCTGCAGGTTGATGCGTTGTGCACCCTGCTATTAAGTTGTATCCCTCACAGGACTTAATGCCATATGTGAGTGATGGCACTGTTTTCCTGTAACCTCTCAATGTCAGCATTCTTCATGCTGTCGTCGGATGGATCCGGAGCGTCCATCATTATGCCCGGGCCATCCTGAATCTATCGATTATGAATGAAAGGCAGCCTGCGATTGTCTGGATTATCATACAGATCAGATAGAACACTGCCCACAGTATCTTCCATGCCAGTATGAAGATGCCGAGCACTCCGCCGACAAGTACATTTCCAAACAGAATGCCTACAGAATCGGTAAAGGGATGGCTCCTGGGAATGACATACATGCACATGTGAGAGATCCCGAAAGGAATGCCCATCAGCCAGATCAGGAGCAGCCAGTTTGTTACTCCTTCTTCTGTGCAAAACGGATAAAGGATGTATGCAAGCAGTGCGGCTCCGCATAGCGGCAGCAACACTTTCTTCAGGAATTTTTCAGTCATCATTCTTCACCTCCGAAAACATCATAGTTGGCTTCTGCCTGGTAGTAATGCCCTATCGTCAGCACTGAATTGTACAGGGCTGTCAGCATGTATGCGCGGATGTTATTGACTTTCCTGTAGTTATTCCGCATGGTCCATCGGACATAGTCAATGTGGTCCCTGCGGATCTTGTAATAGTGCTCCTTGACCAGCACAGCCGGCATTTCATTCCCGTTGATCCTCAATACAGCTGTATCCGGCATTCTCAGGACATCCACGATCATCTCTACGAGTTCATTCACCTCCTCTCTGGCGTCCTCATCCTCTCCCTGAAAGCTTTGATAATCAACCCTTTCCCGCACATAGTTGCGGATCCCATCGATCACATCCGTCTCTGTGGGCGGCACAAATACACCGGGTATAGCAGTATCCCCAGATAGATTGATAGATTGAGTCTCACTCTTTTCAGTCTTGTTATATTCAGTCTTATTAGGGTCTAATTTCTGGACTTCCTGAAGTCTATTTTCTGGACCACCAGAAGTCCAATTTTTAGACTTCTGGTGGTCTAATTTCTGGACTTCTGGAGGTCTAATTTCTGGACTTCCTGAAGTCCAATTTTTAGACTTCTGGTGGTCTAATTTCTGGACTTCCTGAGGTCTAATTTCTTGACCTCCAGAAGTCCAATTTTTAGACTTCTTTGTAGAATCAGGCTTTCGCGGCTCTTCTGCGTTGTTTAACGTATTTTCAATATCGTTATCACGTTCTCTTTCAATTGGAGCCATAAAGTTTTTTACATAAAAAACATTTGCTTTTCCCAACCCGGGACGGCTCTTTTCGATCAGGCCGATTCCCTGTTCAGTGTCAAGTTCATGAACAAGGTTCACTGCAGTCTGTTTGCTGCACTGTATCAGTTCACGAATGTCGCTGAGCGGAAACACGATATAGACCTTGCCTTCCTCATCCAGCCACCCGTTTTTTGTTGACAGTGACATCCTGTCGAGCATAAGTCCATACAGGACTTTCGCCTCACAGGACAAGCCTTTGAAACGATCTTCGGTGAACATGACTTTCGGAATACGGTAAAAGGTATAGCTTTCTGCCTGCTGCCCGTAAAAGTATTCAAAACCAGATGGTTGCAGCATGCTCATGCACCTCCTTCCTGCTTAGATTTCCAATCTTTCAGGAGCCCGAGGATGATCTCCTCTATTTCCCTTTTCTCAGTTTCAGGCGGGAAGAATTCCATGATCCGCCTGTAAGGTATCGCTATACCTGTTTCTGCCTTTTTCCTGTCCATCAGTATTTCAAAGATCTTTTGTTCATCCAGCGTCCCGGCTGCGCTGTTTTCACGCAGCTGATCCGCCTGTTTTTTGTTCGGGTACAGCAGGATCATCTCAATCGTTTTCTCAAGGAGCATCTGCTCATTTTCAGGAAGATAGGAGAGCTGTTCTCCGCAGACAACAGTGATCTTTCCTGTGTCGATCTGCCTGAGCAGGCTGTCCCTGAGATATGAAAGTCGAATGTAACGCTTGACCGTAGTGCCGCTGTCGCCGGCGGCTTCCCCGACAGCATCTGCCGTATTCTTTTGCCCCCGTGCGCCCTGGTGCTTTAAGGCGTCATATTTCATCCGGTACGCCCTGGCCTTTTCACTGGGGAGAATGTCTTCCCGCTGGATGTTGGAATCCACCATGACGACGACCGCTTCATCATCTGAATAGTCGCGGACAAACATGGGCATTTCCTTAAGTCCTGCCAGTTCGCAGGCACGCCTGCGGCGGTGGCCGGAGATGATCTCATAACCGCCTCCGCTGCCCTGCGGACGCTTGCGGGCAATACCGGGGACGAGGACGCCGTACTTTTTAACGCTCTCCACGGTTTCCTGCATTTTTTCATCGTCCAAAACCCGGAACGGATGGCCTGCGAACTCATAGAGTTCTGACAATGGGATCATCCTTACGCGGTCTTCCTTTCCCATGTCTTCCTGATCTCCGAAAAGACTTTCGAAGCTGTCCAGAACGATCTTGGAAGCGCTGCTATCCTTATTTTTCATTGTCGAGCACCTCCTTCGTAAGTTCCAGATAGGCTGCTGCGGCCTTGCCGTTAGCATCGTGTCTGTAGATGCTGACGCCTTCCGCCGGCGTCTCCTCCAGCCGGACTGTATAAGGGATGAATTTCCGGAAAATATGGATCTTGTCCCCATAGCTGTTCCGAAGCATTTCCATTGTCTCACGCGCGTACTTTGTCCGGGGGTTGACCATGGTTATGAGAACCCCTTCAATAGTAAGGTCCGGGTTGATCTGCCTGCGTATCTTGCCGATCGTCCGAATCAGCTCCTGAAGCCCGTCCAGGGCGAGCTTTGCCGCCTGGACGGGAATGAGTACACTGTCCGCACAGGCAAGGGCATTGATCGTCATCAGTCCCAGAGACGGGGCGCAGTCGAGAAGGATGTAGTCATAGTCTGGACGCAGCCCGGATACGTACTCCTTCAGGATCAACTCCCTGCTCATGACATTGACGAGGGCCAGCTCCACACCTTTGAGTGTTTCATTGGCCGGAACCAGATCCACACCTTCCCGGTGGTGGAGGATGGGATCCTGGATCTCATCCTCCTCGATAATAGATGCCATGACTGTGGCGATTGAGGGCTCAAACAGGGACGGCTTCCTGAATCCGAGGCTTGCCGTCAGACTTCCCTGACTGTCACAGTCCAGGAGCAGGACTCTCTTTCCCTGCTTTGCGAGTCCAATCCCAAGATTTACAGCTGTGGTGGACTTGCCCACTCCGCCTTTCATATTTACGATTGAAATGATTCTGCACATGTTCTCACCTGTCCTTTATGCTTTTCCCTTGATTTCCTGTTCGTTGCCGCCGGTGCCTTCTAAAGGGTCTGCAATACAGACCTCCCCCATCATCCTGAAGTGCCGGTTCGATGTCCGGATCGGGAGAATGCGGGAGACGTTCTCGAGGCGGAGATTCTGATCCTCCTCCAGATGCCTGCGGAACCAGACCAGTTCGTCGGGCGTTCCCATCCAGCGAAGCTTAATCATGGCAGCCTCCTTTCCGGCAGGTTTTTCCTATGTGCTGTTTCATGTGTCCTGCTGCACTTGACGCTGTTCTACTGCTCATTTTCTTACCTCCTCGTTTCTTCTTACGCAGGCGTTGCAGTATGCTCTGATCTACCGCACGCCCGCATAAGACTGAAGAAGCGCACTGCACTTCTTCACATTAACAACTGCTCCTGACTTCAAAATAAAACTTCACCACAACATAAAAAGGACACCTTCTAATTTCTTAGAAAGTGTCCTCGTGAAACATTTGATTAGCCCTGACAGCACCAAATCTGTCCTTATCAGACCGGATTTGGTGTCACAATTGTTGTCAAACTGTTGTCAAAATGACGGTGAAGGCTCAAAAACCCGCGTAGTTATGCGGTTTAATCCTTCAATGATTTCATTGTCGGGAAGAGCAGTACATCTCTGATGGCCGCGCTGTCGGTCAGCAGCATGGTCAGGCGGTCGATGCCGTAGCCGATGCCGCCGGTGGGAGGCATGCCGATTTCCATAGCATAGAGGAAATCTTCATCGGTGTGCTGGGCTTCTTCATCACCCTGCTCGGACAGAGCGTCCTGAGCGGCGAAGCGCTCGCGCTGGTCGATGGGATCGTTGAGCTCGGAGTAGGCATTGCACATCTCCCAGCCGTTGATGTAAAGCTCGAAGCGCTCGACCTTGGTCGGGTCATCGGGCTTTTTCTTGGTCAGCGGGCTGATCTCGATGGGATGATCCATGATGAAGGTGGGCTGGATCATCTTGTCTTCGCAGAACTCGTCGAAGAAGAGGTTGACGATGTCGCCCTTCTTGTGACGGTCCTCATACTCGATGTGGCGCTCGTCTGCCAGCTTTTTGGCCTCTTCATCGGTTGTGACCTGATCGAAGTCGATGCCGGTCTCTTCTTTGATGGCGTCGACCATGGTCAGGCGGCGGAAGGGTTTGCCCAGGTCGATCTCGGTGCCGTTGTAAGTGATGGTGGTGGAACCGCAGACTTCCTGTGCCAGGAAGCGGTACATGTCCTCGGTCAGATCCATCATGCCGTGGTAGTCGGTGTAGGCCTGATAGAGCTCCATGAGGGTGAACTCGGGGTTATGACGGGTGTCAAGGCCTTCGTTGCGGAAGACACGACCGATCTCATAGACGCGCTCGAGGCCGCCGATGATCAGGCGCTTGAGGTAGAGCTCCAGGGAAATACGGAGCTTGAAATCCTCGTCCAGGGCGTTGAAATGGGTCTCGAAGGGGCGGGCTGCCGCGCCGCCGGCATTGGAGACCAGCATGGGTGTCTCGACCTCCATGAAGTCACGCTCTGCAAGGAAGCGGCGGATGCCGGCAATAATCTTCGAGCGCTTGATGAAGACGTCGCGGGAAGTGTCGCTCATGATCAGGTCGACGTAGCGCTGGCGATAGCGCATATCGGTGTCCTGCAGGCCGTGGAACTTCTCCGGCAGGGGAGTCAGAGACTTGGACAGCAGGGTCAGCTCTTTAGCATGGACAGAGATCTCACCGGTCTTGGTCTTGAAGACAAAGCCCTTGACACCGATGATATCGCCGATATCCATCTTCTTGAAGCCCTTGTAGGGATCCTCACCGATCTCGTCACGTGCGACGTAGACCTGGATGCGGCCGTCTCTGTCCTGGATATTGCAGAAAGAGGCCTTGCCCATGACGCGCTTGAACATCATACGGCCTGCAATGGAGACATCCTTGCCCTCGAGTTCCTCGAAATTGTCACGGATCTGTTCGCTGTGGTGGGTCTGGTCATATTTGACGATCACAAATGGATCGTTTCCTGCAGCCTGCAGTTCTGCCAGCTTGTCACGGCGGACCTTCTGCAGCTGCGAGACATCCTGTGTCTTCTGCTGATTCTTCTGCTGATTCTTTTCTCCCATTTATATTGCTCCTTTATGTTGAATATTGTCCGTCTGATAAATACTGTCAGCCTGCGGACCGGATCAGCCCTGGCTGGTCTTGCGGATCTCGAGGACCTCGTACTGGAACTCTCCGTCAGGAGTAGCGACTGTGACGACATCACCGACAGCGGATCCGATCAGAGCCTTGCCGACAGGGGACTCATTGGAGATCTTGCCCATAAGGCTGTTGGCCTCTGTAGAACCGACAATGCTGTACTCCTCGGTGGAATCATCTTCCAGGTCCTTGATCACGACAGTGCAGCCGATGTTAATGGTATCGGCAGTGACATCCTCATCCGCGATGACTTCAACGTTCTTAAGGATTTTCTCAAGTTCTTCAATGCGGGCTTCGATGTCGCGCTGCTCGTCTTTTGCTGCATCGTACTCAGCATTCTCGGACAGGTCACCCTGCTCTCTCGCCTCTTTGATCTTCTGCGCGACTTCCTTGCGGCGCACAACCTTCAGTTCATGCAGTTCATCCTCATATTTCTTGAGGCCTTCGTAAGTCAGAATGTTTTTCTTCTCTTCCATTTTCGCCTACCCCGCTTTCCTGTTTATATGGATTCATGTTACGGATTATTGATCGTTTTCAGAGGCCGGCCTGCCACGGTATTCAAGACCCGCTCACAGGTCTTGCAGGCCGGATGCGGGCTGCCCGTAAGGGCAACAGCCAGCGGCACAATATTATATACGTTTTCGGGCACCTGTGTCAATCGAAGATAAAAAGAACTGCCGTCAGCTGAAGTGAAAAGTTAGATTCCACTCTGAGGGGGGCAAAGTAGAAAACAGTCTTTCTCACTTTTCCAGTTGAATTTACTCTTACACTTTTCCCCGATATCGAGTTCCATGCACATTACCTCCTCAA
>Ga0256405_10005057_pt1 | contig 23517 bp, 20 predicted proteins | sample RumenRJG_02DNA_FD_189096 | JGI IMG/M metagenome (GOLD analysis project Ga0256405, IMG submission 189096) | Bovine rumen microbial communities from Lethbridge, Alberta, Canada - RJG_02 | ecosystem: Host-associated > Mammals > Digestive system > Stomach > Rumen | place: Canada: Alberta... | reverse complement strand
AGAGAATTTGAAGAAGGATCTGATCTAAGATACAATGAGGTCATGCGGTTGCTCCATTTTTTTTTTTTTTCTAAAGTAATAATAAAATGAACAACCGCTTCTTTGAAGCCTCATCTTTTTAGATCGATATCTTTTCTAAATTAATCAGCTAGTTACCCGTATAGTTTTTAAGATCCCGTGTATGAGTGTGCTGTATTAACTAAGGTTTATAAAATTTTCAAGGTACTGTTTAAAAAGCTGAGGTTCGGTAAGAAAAGGTGTATGTGCGGAATTCTGAAACACGACACATTTATGATTTGGTAGTGCATCAAGTTTGTCTACTAGTTCTGGTTTTACAAGTCGGTCTTTTTGTCCAAAAATGTGGAAGCATGGGATTTTAAGTGAGGCTAGTGCAGCACGCAGATCAACATGAGACATAAAAAAAAGACCAGATTTGAGCACATTTAATTCAACACTTCCCATTTTTTGATAGCACGAAAGCAGGAAATTTTTCTGCTCTTGTGTTAAAGCATTTCCCTGTGTTTGGAGCATAAAAAAAAGTCGGATGCTTTTTTGTGGTTCGTTTCTCTCAAAAAGACTGAAAGTTTTTAAAACATACTTGTAATCAAAACCTGGCCACATAGGATCACTTGGAAAGCGAGGCGTGCCACACAAGGTTACAAATCTGCTAATTTTATGTTCTTGGTCTTTGGAACATGCCAATATGCCAATGAGACAGCTTAATGACCAAGATACCAAAGTACACCCTTTTGGAATTGTATTGAGAAGTAAAGAGGCGCAAAAGTTAATATCGTCAGCATATATGGCTAAATCTTTAGACTTTCCATAACCAGGCATATCAACAATGATGATGTAGCATTTATCAAGCAAGTTCTGCAGTGGAGTGAAAATATTAAAATCGGTTGCCCATCCAGGAGTGAAAACTACAGGAGAAGCCTTACTATCACCAAAGCATGTGCAACCAAGTCTTAATTTTGTATCACTCATAATATGCAAGGTTTAGATATTTTTCTCTTTACGGTATGCAATGAGATCTTCAATAGAAAGACATGTCAAATCATGTTCAAGAGCAAAATTAGTAATGCGAGGAAGTTTGGCCATTAAGCCATCAGGGGCACATAACTCGCACAAAATACCTGCTGGTGTCAATCCAGCAAGTTTTGCTAAATCAACAGAAGCTTCTGTGTGCCCATCGCGTACTAAAACTCCACCTTTTTTTGCAACTAAAGGAAACATATGACCAGGACTTGCAAGATCCTCTGGTTTTCCATGAGGATTGATGACAGCCTTTATCGCCTTAACTCTGTCTGGAGCACTTACACCTGTAGTTACCCCTTTGGCTGCATCTACAGAGATGGTAAAGGCTGTACCATAGACTGAGGTATTATGTTCTACCATCATTGGCAGCCCCATTCTATCAGCCTGTTCTTGCTCGATACATACACAAACAATACCAGAGCATTCTCTTATCATAAAAGCCATCTGACTATCGGTAACTGTTTCTGCGGCATATATGAGATCACCTTCATTTTCACGATCTTCATTATCGACGACGAGAATTCCGCGCCCTTTTTTTAAGGCATCAATAGCGGCCTCAACACGGTCTATTGCTGTAGCTCCGAAATTTTCAAGAAGATTTCTTACTTTCATTTTTACCTCATTTTGATAATTCATTATTTCTTGCGGTACTGATTGCTGCTTTCATTGTTGAAACTGCCTGACTAAGTCCACAGATTATAGATCTTGATATTATACTATGTCCTATCTCAACAAAACTAAGGGGGGCTAATTTGGCAATATCCTGAATATTGTGATAGTCAAGCCCACCCATGGCACCGACTTGCAGGTTACAGTCATAGGCTAACTGTGCTGCCGTTACAATTTTATTAAAATATTCATTGCTACTAAAACAATCTCTGGCACTTTCTTTAGCATATTCTGTGGTATTGAGTATAATTCTCTTGATGCCACATTCTAAAGCACAATGAATCTGAGCAGGATCTGGCTCAATAAAGACTCCAACATTACAGTCGGAATCTGATAATTTTCTGGAAAATTGCTCAATTATTGGACACATCTCAACAATGTTTAGTCCGACACCCGAATTTTCAGGTATGAGGCAAACAGATTGAGGAGCAAGCGCTAATGTTAGGGCCAAAAGCTCTTCATGGGGAGCAATAGCAATATTAAATGTAGCATGGTTAAGTTCTCGTGCTAAACGTACATCTCGGTCGTGTATATAGCAACGATCTAAAGTAAGATGCATGGTTACAAAATCAGCGCCACCAGTTTGTGCTAACTGTATGAGTGTCACCGGATCTGGAGTATCATAAATGCCATGTACTCTAAGTCGTGCAACTGCACTGACATCCACTCCAAGAAGCATTTTCTTCATGAGATTTCCTCAGTTTAATATTTGCTTACTATTATAACTAGTTTTTCCTTAATGCTCCAATTCGCATGGACAAAGTACACAATTTAACCATATCAAAATCCTTAGGCATTTTTGCAATCAGCACGTAATGAAGCGCTTAGGCATGTTTTACTCCAGATCCAATTACTATGCTACTGCCATCGTTCTTTTTTTCAATTATTAGTTTTGAAGCAATCCGATCTTTTATCATTTCTATGTGAGAAATGATTCCTACAAGTCCGTGACGCTGCCTCATATTTTCAAGCGCATCAATGGCAATTTCTAGAGATTTGGCATCGAGGGTGCCAAAACCTTCATCGAGGAATAAAGAATCAATGCGTTTATTGATACAGGAAAGACGAGATAAACCTAATGCTAAGGCAAGACTAACAATAAAGGACTCTCCTCCAGAAAGATTCATACAACTTCTTATATCGTTTCCTAGAAATTCATCCTGAACATAAAATTCAAGATACGATTCAGGACTATTTTTGTTTTGTATAAGTCTATATCTTTCAGAAAGCTCAGAAAGTTCAATATTTGCACATTCTATTAAACGACCAAATGTAATAGCCTGTACCTTTGCTCGATATTTCTTTCCATCACCAGAGCCAATAAGATTGTTAAGTTTGCTCCAATTTTCAACTAACATTCTTTGAGTATCTATCAAGGCAATTTTTTCCGCATGTTTTGCATGAGCCTCGTCATCCTTAGACAGGATATTCTGGATTCCACCAATTTTCTGATTTAAATCATTTTGCTCTTTTTGGCTGTCTTGTAAAAGGGCTTTTAAGGAATCAAGATCATACTGAGCGAAAGGCATCTTTTTTAACCTTTCCAATTCAGCATTGATTACTGAAAGCTGACCTGTTGCTTTTGATACATCAGCGCTCAAAAGTTCTTTTTGATGTGTTAGTATTTCACGTTTTTCTAGTGATAATCTTGAATTGAGGAATTCCTCCTCATTTTTAAATTCATGGGTTTTTAAACCTTCAGCAAATTTATTTTCTAAATCATTCTGATTTTTTAATTCGTTTTGGTAATGTTCTTTTAACTGCCCAATACGCTCTTTACATCCATGTAATTCTAGTTCACACTGTTTTTTTGTTTTTTCATATTCCGTTTTGGTATTTTCAAGTTCAGTGGTTTTTTCTAAAAGTTTTCTTTTCTCAACTTCCACTTTCTTTTTCCCAAAGAGTTGTTCTCTTTGCAAAAGGGTTGTTTCGTAGTTTAATTTTTGTTTTTGGAAATTATCAAAAAGCGAGGAACACAACTGTTCTTTTTCCATATAAGAATTATTGAGAGCATTTATAATGTTGTTATTATCCTCAAGTTTTTGGGCATTCTTCTGTTGAAGATCTAGAAGAGTTTTATAGTTTTCAAGTTGTTTTTCAAGGTGGAGTAAAATCTTACTTGGATCTGAAAATTTGTTATCACTGATGCCATATAATTTTAAAGTATTTTCAAGCTCAGGTTGTCTCAATTCTATTTTTTTTAATTGAGAATTGAAGTTATCTTTAGCGGTCTCTACTTGAGAGCTGGCATTTAATTTTTGTGTTTGTGCTCCTTCAAGTTTCTCAATGATAAGGTCCTTTTCATGTTTTTTCTTATCAAAATCTAATTGGGAGGCATGAATTTTGTCTATTTGAGACTGAATCTTAAGTTGCGTTTCCTTTAGTTCGTTTTTCTTGGCAAGAATATAATCCGTATCTTCTGAAAACAATGGTGTGTTTATTGTCTGATCATTAAGTGAGGATAAACGTGTAAAGCGTTCTACTTCCAAAATCTGCTGAAAAAAGTCTGTTTCATTTGAGGTTAGGTCGGCAACAATATTCTTACAGTCAGTTCTAATTTCCTTTTCTATTAGACTTTTTTTAGACAAAAGAGATCCTATATTCTCTTGTATGGTTTTAAGACTTCCTTGTCGAATGCTTATGTCTGACTCTGTTTTCTGAATCTTATTTCGTTGTTGCTTTTCCTTTTTTTTCATGGATTTTAAAGAATTTTCAAGGTCGTTTTCTATCTGAGGTAAATGATCTGCATAAGGATGTACTGTTGAACCACAGCAGGGGCATGCCTTTCCTTTTTTTAGAGAGGCTCTAATTTCTTCTAGGTTTTTTACTGCATCTTGATATTTGATTTTTTCCTCAATAATCTCCATATCCTTCTCAATAATATTAAGTTCCTTTTTTTTAAGCTCCAAATCACTGAGTAATGGCTGAACTTCACTGTTTAGAACCTCTGAATTTTGGCTGTTTTCCATAATGTCGCGATCAATTTCTGCAAGTGAAACACAATGATTTCTAGCCTTATCCATTAACGACGAGATGGAATCTAGTTTTAAAGCAAGAGCGCGGATTTGTTCTAGGGAGGCTCCGTTTAGTAGGGCATTAAGATTTGCTTTATCATGGTCAAGTACATCATTAGCCCTATTGAAATTTTCCTCAGCAGTCTTTCTCTTCTGTTCAAGACTCGATATTTCAAGAGTTATCTTCTTGAGTGTTTTTTCGGCCTGTATAAGTGTTTTATTAAGTATATCCCGTTCTTTTTCGTCCTCTACCATAGCATTAAGTCTTTCTTTAATGCCTGAAAGCTCAACTTCAAGTTTGGCGTACATGGCATTTTTCTGAAGAAAGCTGTTACTCTTTTCAAGCTCTTTCTCAAGCCTTTGTTTAGTTTGTATATTTTGCTCTCTATCCTCTCTTAGTTTATTAAGTTTTGTCATTTCCGCATCATATTCAGATTTTGCATTATTTTTTACATTATCTTGCTCATTTAATCTAGTATCAATCTGAATAACACGGTCAAACAGTTCCTGCTGCTGTTCTACAATTTTACAATGGGCAATCAAATTGTCGTTTGCTTGAATAAACATATCTGAGGATTTATTTAGTTTATTTTCTGCTAAAGGTAGACTATTTTCTTCATCATAAAGCAACTGTTGAGTCTTCTGTGTTGATGAGCGAACTTCTTTTAGGGTTGCATATAGTTCTTCAAGTGTCTGTGTTTTTCTATCTGCATTTAGGATTTCTTCATTTTCATTATTAAACTTATCTAAATTTTCTTTTGCTTTTGTGACCAGATTTTGGGCATAGATCAATTTTATTTCGTAGTTTTGAAGGTCTTCAAGATGCTTTATGTCCGATCTTTGGTTTACGAGCTGCTGCTCTAGAGAGTTAAGTGTTTTCTTTAATTTTTCCATTTCATCTTGATATTCACTTCTTTTCTCAGGTGTAAGAATTTCAATGTCTTCAATCTGATGAGTAAGTGCTTGCAGTTTCTGACTTTCTTCTTTATGTTTTTCGAAGACTTCCATAGAAATTCTTGAATAGATTTCTGTACCGGTGATCTGCTCAAGGATTTTTGCTCTTTCATCGACATGACTTTTAAGGAATTCTGTAAACTGTCCCTGTGCAAGTAGAACAGAGTTTGTAAATTGTTTATACGTCATACCGGTAGCTGCTACAACCTGACGATTTACTTCATTTTTTTTTGTATAATCCTGATTGTTTGCATAATCCTTGAAACGATAGCTAGGCTGTAAAAGATTTCCTTCTTTTTTGTTATATGCTCGACGTTGTTCAAAACGTGCTAGGTAACGATGCCCATCTGAGTTAAATTCAAGTTCTGAAAAACATTCTGCAGTGTGTCTTGTCATTACCTCGTTTGTATTGGTAGACAATTTTTCGATTCGTGGAGTCATACCATAAAGAGCTATGGTTATTGCATCAAGAATTGTAGATTTGCCTGCACCGGTATCGCCGGTGATAAGAAAAAGTCCGGATGATGAAAGGGCGGGATCTGTAAAATCAATAGTCCATTCGCCTTTTAGAGAATTGATGTTTTTAAAATGAAGTTTTTCTATGCGCATTTTTTATTCCTTATGATGATCATCAGTTTTTTCTTCGGTAAACTCGATTTTATTCAGGATCTGCTGATAAAGCGTATTCAAAAGATCCTTATCCTTGCTTCCAAGTTCTGGATTGTCATCTAGAATTCTGTAAAACATTTCTGTTGGGGTCAGTTCTTTAATTTCTGATGCGTTAGAAAAGTAACTATGAGTTTTAATCTCTAGGGCCTCATGTCTTATTCTTACTAGGTTTATAGGAATATCATCTCCAAATTTTTCTTTAAGCGTGTCAATTAGGATCTCTCGTAAATCCTGTCTCATCTGGGTTCCAACATAAACTGCCTCAAGATAGGCGCCTTTATGTTCGAATGCGACTTTAATAATCTCTTCTTTTAGTTTATCCTCAGGACCTCGTATGCTTAACAGCTCGCAGGATTGCGGAACATCAATATTTTTAAGGCTTTTTTGAATGGTACCGCTTTCATTATCAATGTCTAATAAAATTACCTGTTTACCACTTGTTTTCTCAGAAAAATTCATTTTAAGTGGAGAACCGCAGTAGCGTATGTATTCATTATTGCCTATTTTTTGTGGGGTGTGGATATGACCTAGTGCAACATAATCGAAAGCATCTGAAAAAATACTACTATCAATTTCTCCTAATGTCCCGACTGTTATTTTATTTTCACCATCTTCTCTTGAGACTCCTCGAACAAATAAATGTCCCATGGCAATAATTGGAAGCCGAGGTGAGAAGGACTGGACTATTTCTTTTGCTTTTCCTTCAATATCTTTATAGTGTTTTTTTATTCCAGCGGCTATGAGGCGGTTATGCTCATCTATGGACTGACCGAAAGTAAAGGAATTGAGATCTCTTTCTCTTAAATACGGAACTGCGCAAATGATCGCTGAAGGCTTTCCATTTTTATCTCTGAGCACGATAATCTCATCATCCAAATCACCTGTGGCCTGCCCTAATACATAACACCCAAGTTTATGGAATACTTTAGCATCTGCATCAAGCCAACTAGGGGAATCATGATTTCCTCCAGTGATAATCACATTTGAACAACAACCATCACTAGATGCGGCTAAAAAATTACTGTAAAGGGCCTTTGCAGCATTAGAAGGGGATGCTGAATCAAAGATATCTCCTGAGATTAGAAGTGTATCAACAGTATATTCTTCAATGGTTTTCAAAAGCCATTGCAAAAAGCTCTTCTGTTCATTATATCTTGAAAAACCGTAAAGAGAGGCTCCTAGATGCCAGTCAGAAGAATGGAGTATGCGCATAGAATAATTTCCGTGTATATCAATGTTTTTTTAATTTTGTTTACATAATGGTTTTACATAAAGGATATTTTTTAAGTGTAGATCAGAAATATAATCATTATTTAAGTATTATGTTCTAATACTAATGATTATCTCATTTTCTTGTGTAGTGAATTTACTTTTTCTGATATTTTAGGTATCTCCATGTGCATGAAAAAATAATGAAATGTATTCAGATAATGTTCCACACAGCTGTCCATTGGAAAAGTAAATCCTTGTGTGGTGTAGGTCACAAGTACAATGCTAGTTACCTTTAAATTTCTGTTAAAAAAGCATATATTTATTGCATAGATGGGACTTTTTTATGAGGCAATAAACAACAAGTAAGCTCAAATATGATAAATGCTTGTAAGGATTTTATATGGCAAAGATTTTAAATTTTGGATCATTAAACATAGATTATGTGTATGATGTTCCTCACTTTGTAAAAGCAGGTGAGACCTTGGCAGCAGTATCTCGTAATATATATGCTGGTGGTAAAGGTTTGAATCAGTCAGTTGCATTGGCTCGTGCCGGAGGTGATGTTTATCATGCCGGTGCTGTCGGAGTTGATGATTCTAAGATCCTACTTGATGTTTTGTCTGATAATAAAATTAATTCAGATTTTTTGAGAAAGTTGGAATGTGTTTCAGGTCACACCATAATTCAGGTCGATAGCAATGGACAGAACTGTATTTTGCTATACGGTGGAGCTAATCAGAAGATTACCACAGAGCAGATCGATGAGACCTTAAAACATTTTGATAAGGGTGATTATCTAGTATTGCAGAATGAAACTAGCAATATTCGCTATATTATTGATAAGGCCTATGAAGTTGGAATGAAGATCTGTTTTAATGTCTCACCTTTTACTACTGAACTTCTGAAATTGCCTTTAGAAAAATGCGCCTATCTCATTGTCAATGAGCTAGAAGGGGCAGCAATGGTTGATATGCCAGATAATACTGATCCTTATGTGCTGATTACCAGACTATGTGAAAAATATCCTCAGACTTCTTTTGTACTTACATTAGGTTCAAGAGGTTCAATTCTTAAAGAAGTCGGAGCCGATACCGTTTCCTGTAAAGCCTTTAAGGTTGATGCTGTGGATACTACTGCGGCAGGTGATACTTTTCTTGGTTATTTAATCACCAATATTGCAACTGACATGAATCGAGCACTAGCATTGAAATGTGCCACTGCTGCTTCGGCACTGGCTGTGCAAAAAAAAGGTGCTACACCTTCGATTCCTATGGCGAAGGATGTCCTTGATTTTATAAAAAATACTACTCAGGAAGTTTTGGTAGAAAAATTATAAGGAGAACTTCATTATGAAAAAAATCGGCTGTCTTAATTCAGAGTTGTCTTATGTTATTGCTAAACTTGGACACTTTGATACGCTGACGGTTGGTGACTGTGGGCTGCCAGTACCTCCAAATGTTCAGAGGATTGATTTGGCAGTTACTTATGGAGTGCCTTCCTTTTACGACGTTTTTAAAGTAATTGACAGTGAGGCCAAGTTTCAGAAGGTTACAATCGCTAAAGAATCTAAAAGTGCCAATAAGGAGTTCTATGAGATGATTACTTCATGGGCTAAAGCACAGGGAGTAGAAGTTGTAGAAGTTTTGCATGAAGAGTTTAAGGCTCAAAGTGCAAAAAGTGTGGCTGTTGTTAGAACTGGTGAGTGCAAGCCTTACTGTAATGTGATTCTTGAGTCTAACGTATCTTTCTAAATTCCAAGCATTTTATGGATGCCGAGTCAAATCATAAAGTGGCATATATTTTGCCACTTTCCTATGGCCTTGCTCTTTTAAAGCAGCTCCTGCCTGTGCCAACTCACATCTTTAAAAAAGATAATCACTATTTTGAGAAATTTGATTCTGAGGAACAGGACGACTGGAATGTTCTCAAAACGGATTACGCTTTTCGATGTGAATTACTTGAAACCATACGTAAGCGTAAAGTTTGCATAATTTCCAATGAAAAACCAATTCTTTATGGTGGGGTAGAGTGTAATGAGGAATTGACACTTATTATCGGACCAATCAATATTGCCGATATTGATGTTACTTACTGCAAACTTTACGCACTTAAGCACAATGCGACAAATCTGGTACCTTTTGGGTGTAAGGTGCAGAAATTAGCCTCAATGCTTTTGTTAATTTACAGTACTATTACTGGTAAGCATTTGTATCTAACCGATTTTCTGAAAGAAAATATGCTAGATATAGATATTATCGAAAACACCAATCGTCGGATTGCCAGTATTTTTTCTGAATACAGTCTAGAGATGAAAACCCATACCCCAAGTATGTTTGAGGAGTCTATCAAGAACTCAATCAAAAGTGGGGATTTGGAAGGTCTAAAAAAGGCCCTTAATTCAATTTATGCAAATATGCGTGGCACGCTTTCGCATAATTCACTGCGGTCGGCTAAGAATCTTGCTATCGTGGATATTACCATTGCCACACGTGCTGCTATTGATGCAGGATTACCTGTAGAGGAACTGTATACCGTTTCCGATGCCTTTATCATGGAAGTGGAGGATTGCCGCTATGAATCCGATGCTCTGGCTTTATCTCATGCTTGTGCCTTACGCTGTACGCAAATGGTGAATAAATTTTTACATGATGAAAGTAGTGATAAACATAATATTTCACTTATTGTAAACAGAGCCTGTCAGTATATAGAACATCATATTAACGAAAAGTTCAATACTGAGCAGATGTGTGAACGATTGAAAGTTAGCAGTTCCTATCTATCAAAACTCTTCAAAAATGAAAAAAAGATGTCCATTGGTGCGTATGTAAGACGCAGAAAGATTGATTTTGCTAAACTTCTGCTGCGTACTACAGATAAAAGTATAGCTGAAATTAGTATCATCCTTGCCTTCAATTCTCAAAGTCATTTGGGAAAAGTTTTCCTTGAGGAAACTGGTACCACACCGTCTAAGTACAGAAACAACGTTGCGACACATGATCTGATCCTTTAATTTTGGGAAAAACAAGCTCAATTGCAGAAAAAAATTACTATGTAGTGCCATAATTCTGAAACTTTTTAATTATGATCTTTATTGCAATTTTTTTGCTTTTTAAAATAGAAATTTGATAAAAAAAAGAGAATTTTGATAAAAATGCGGTATCTAAACTCCTTATAATGCTACTGTAGTCAATCACGAGGAAGGTCATGTTTAATTCCTCTGATTTAGTAGTAAACATTTAGGAGTCTTAACAAGATGAAAATTACAAAATTCTGTGCATCTATTGCAATGGTTTTAGCCGCTTCTTCTTTTGCTGCATCTGCTCAAGCAGCCGAGGCAAAGCGTTTAACTGGTGGTGGCTCAAATATCATGTATATTATAACCCCATCACACTCAAATCCATTCTTTAAGACTGAAGCAGAAGTTGCAGCAAAAACTGCAAAAGATTTAGGTTATGAAGTTAAGATGGTTTCTCACGATGACAGTCCTGTAAAACAATCTGAACTCTTTGAGACAGCAATTTCTGACAAGGCTGCTGCTATTGTTTGTGACAATGCTGGCGCAGATGCTACCGTTGCAGCTGTGAAACGCGCATATGATAACAATATTCCAACATTCCTGATTGATCGTGAGATTAATGAGCAGGGTATCGCTATTGCTCAGATCGTCGCTAATAACTATCAGGGTGCAAAAGGGGCTGCAGAAGTGTTTGTAGAGGCTATGGAAGAATCAGGTGAATATGCCGAGTTGTTCGGTATCGATTCTGATACCAATGCTAAGACACGTTCTACCGCTTTCCATGAGGTTATCGATCAGTACACTGATATGAAGATGGTTGCTGTACAGACAGCCAACTGGGACCAGAATTTAGCCTATTCAAAGATGGAGACCATTTTACAGTCACATCCAAATTTGAAAGGTGTTATCTCTGGTAACGATAACATGGCTGTAGGTGCTGCTGCTGCAATCAAGGCTGCTGGCAAGACCTTGAAGATCATCGGTGTTGATGGCTCAAATGATGCACGTGATGAAATTTTAGCCGGCAACATGACAGCAACTGCTATGCAACCAGCCGCTCTGATTGCTGAAATGGCTGTAAAACAGGCCGACCAGTATTTAAAGAAAGGTACTACCGGTCAGCCAGAGAAGCAGCTGATTGATTGCATTATCATCACTAAAGATAACGCTAAGAAGCTGAATAATTTCTCATTAGCAAAATAAACTAACCTCAAGTCATTGCGCCACAGGTCTGTGGCGCATTCCACTAACAATTAATAATTAAATAAAAGGGTGTGAATAGCACTTAAGGGATTTTTTTGTCTCAAAAAAGGGGTAACATCATGTCAAAGAATCGCATAATAGCCGTTGTTTTGGCTGTTTTATTTTTGGTTTATGCCGGATCAACTGCTACCGTGGTTAAAGAAGGTCAGGAAGCGTTACTGACTGGTGAAAAGGTATTTGATCCTGCAACCGTAGCCGCTAATTTCTGGAAGAATGATTCTAAAGAGTATTTTAAAAACAACTGTTATGAACTCTCAGAACTTATTAAAGAAGCAAATGGTGACTTTGTTAGTGTTTCCCAAAAAGGACACTATTCCATGGGTGACAGTGGCGAACTTTCTTTTATTGTAAAAGGAAGTGGTACAGTAACAGAAGTTAAAAACAAACTCAAATCTGGATATGTGGTTTTTGACTTAGATAACAATCCATCCGAAGATATCAAAACTAGACTGCAAATTGGTCCTGTTTTCAAAGGATCAGCAGTACGTGATTCGATTAGCCTAATTAGTTATAAAGATTATAAGAATCAGATTGAATGGGCTCAAGTCTCTGTATCTTTACATAATTTAATTCTTAATGAAGTTCTGTCTAAGATTGATTTTGACAATCTTACAGGAAAGAAAATTGAATTTATTGGTTGCTTTACGGTTGGCTCTGGCGATTTACGTATTACTCCAGTTGAACTCACTGTAAAGTAGGAGCACAAAGATGAGTAACGAAAAAGATGAAATTTATCTGCATGCTGAAAAAATAGACAAGATTTATCCGGGTACGAAAGCCCTAGATCAGGTTTCTTTTGATATCAAAAGAGGTAAGGTCAACGTACTTATTGGAGAAAATGGAGCAGGAAAATCGACCTTGATGAGAATCATTGCCGGTATCGAGAAACCTTCTGCAGGTAAGCTCTATTTGCAAGGTAAGGAAGTAGAGTTCGATTCCACAGTGGATGCAAGGTCACATGGTATAGCCATCATTCATCAAGAATTATGTCTATTTCCAAATATGACAGTGTTCCAAAATCTGTTTATGTCATCAGAGAGAACAAAAAACGGGTTTCTTGATGACGCTGAACATAGAAAGCTGGCAAAGCAGGTTCTAGCAAGGCTTAATTATCCGATTGATCCGGATACTATGGTGGGAGATCTTCGAGTAGGTCAGCAGCAGATGATAGAAATTGCCAGAAACCTGCTAATTCCTAATCTTAAGATCCTTATTATGGATGAGCCAACATCTTCTCTGTCTGAGCAGGAGGTGGATGTTCTTTTCAATATTATGAGAGAACTTACTGCAACTGGTATCTCCATTGTCTATATTTCCCATCGTCTTGAAGAGTTAATGCGTATTGGTGACATTGTTACTATCTTCCGTGACGGCAAGCTGGTTGCTGATGCTGCGGTAAAAGATATTGATGTGCCTTGGATCGTAAAGCAGATGGTTGGTGAAGGTAAATCCTATCCAAAACGCGATGAAGCAGTAGATTGGGAAAAGACTGAAAAGGTCCTGGAAATCAAAGATCTGACATTGCCAAAAAATGGTGGTGGCTATCTTTTGAACAAGGTTTCTTTTGATTTGCATAGGGGTGAAGTTTTAGGCATCTATGGCCTTTTGGGTGCTGGACGTACCGAGATTTTTGAATGCATTATGGGTATGCGCCCAACACATACCGGTGATGTCATTTTAAATGGAGAGAAAATTACCATAGGTTCTGTTCCGGAGCAAATTAGTAAGGGTTTTGCCTGGTTACCTGAGGACCGTCAACGTGATGGTTTGATTCAGACCATGAACATTGATAAAAATATTGCTCTGTCCAATGTTGGTAAATATATCAATGGTCTGGGACTTATTGATAAGAGCAGGGAAAGTGCTGCAACTGATGAAATGATTAAGGATGTTCACATTAAGGTTGCAGATAAGGAACTTCCTATATTATCGCTTTCAGGAGGTAATCAGCAGAAGGTGGTATTTGCTAAGGGTGCTCTTACCAATCCGCAGATTATGCTCTTAGATGAACCTTCAAGAGGTATTGATATTGGAGCTAAGACAGAAATCTTTAACCTTATTTATCAGTACGCTAAAAAAGGTGTATCCCTGTTGGTGGTTTCTTCCGAATTAGAAGAGATTATTGCCATTGCAGACAGAATTATTGTGCTGTCTAACGGTATTAAAACTGCTGAACTTACTGGTTCTGATATTACACAGGATAACCTTGTTAAAGCCTCCTATATGGGCCATAAACACTAAAAAGAATTGGAGAACAAAAAATGAATAAGAATGATGTGATTATGACTATCCTCAAGGGACGTACGCTTATTGTATTGACCCTTCTGGTGATTTTCTTCTCATGTGCCAGTGAATCCTTCTTTACCTCACAGTCACTGTTGCTTATTGCCAAGCATGTTGCTCTTTACGGTATTTTAGGTATCGGTATGACCTATGTGCTGGTAACAGGCGGTATCGACCTATCAGTAGGTTCAGTTGTCGGACTGTCTGGTATGATTGCGGGTTTACTTATCAATCATGGATTTACCATGTTTGGTTATACCTTCTACTTCTCAGTTCCAGTAATTGTCCTCATTGCTATCTTTATCGGAGTAATTGTTGGATTTATTAACGGTATCATTATTACTAAATTTGCTGTGGCTCCATTTATTGCCACTTTAGGTATGATGTACATTGCTCGTGGTGCTGCCAACCTGACTTCAAACGGTGCCACTTTCCCTAATCTCGTAGGTAAGGAAGCCTTGGGTAATACTGGTTTTGAAATCTTCGGTAGAGATATTGCCGGTTTCCCTGTTGCAGTAATGATCCTTATCATCATCGCTATCGTTGCCGCCATGGTACTACGTAAGACTCCATTTGGCTGGCATATATTGGCTATCGGCGGTAATGAGCGTGCTGCCAAGTTATCAGGCGTACATGTTGATAATGACAAGATCATGGTTTACATGTTCTCAGGAGCCTGTGCTGCTGTGGTGGGTATTATTGCTACCTCGCAGCTGGTAGCATCGCATCCTATGACAGGTAATACTTGGGAAATGAACGCCATTGCTGCTGCAGTTTTAGGTGGTACTTCCCTAATGGGAGGTGTTGGTACCATCGTAGGTACAGTCATTGGTGCCTTTATTATCGGTGTTATCTCTGATGGTATGGTTATGTGCGGTGTTTCTGAGTTCTGGCAGATGATTATAAAGGGGCTTGTGATTGTTCTGGCTGTTATCATAGACCAGTATCAGCGCTCTTTACAGGCTCGTATGGCTCTTCAGGCTAGAAATGAAAACAAATAATTCAAAGGTAACTAAACATGTTTTCAAAAGAAAAAGGTGAAAATATTATTTCTGCTTTAAGTGGCAACGTAATTTCCTTAGATGAAGTTTCAAGTCCTATATTTGCAGGAAAAGTTGTCGGAGATGGTATCGCCATTGTCCCATACGACGGTATGGTGGTCTCCCCGATTACAGGTGTGATCTCCTTTGTGGGTGTACAAAAACATTCCTATGGTATTACCAGTTTTGACGGAATTGAAGTACTGATTCATTTGGGTATAGGAACAGTTGCCTTAAACGGCGAAGGTTTTACTCCCTTTGTAGAAAAAGGTGACAAGGTTAATGCGGGCGATCCAATCTGTAACGTAGATTGGAATATTGTAAAGGATCATAACCTGGATATTACATCGCCAATCGTTATTACTTCCCAATCAGTGGAGATGATTAAACGACTGACTATTTATCAGGGATTAGCCACAGCGGGGAAAACTGCCTGCATGCATTATATATTAAAGAAATAGAATAATTATGAGGAAACACTATGACAGCACATATTAAATTGGGATTTGTTCCTACTCGCAGAAGCGTTTTTAGTGCGCCTGATGCCTTAAAATATCGTGATCTTACAGCAGATCGCATGAAGGAATTAGGTATTGATTTTGTTGACATCAAGGATATCAATCCTGAAGGTCTGCTTTTTGCTGATGAGGATGTAGCCAAGATTGCCGCCAAATTCAGAAAAGAGGGTGTTGACGGCATTATTCTGGCTCACTGCAATTTTGGTACTGAATACGTTTGTGCCAGACTTGCCAAAGAGTTGAACCTTCCTGTTCTTTTGTGGGGACCTTTAGATGAACGTCCATTACCTGACGGCAGACGCTTACGTGATACTCAATGTGGACTGTTTGCCACGGGAAAGGTGCTGCGCCGTTTCCAGGTCAAGTTCACCTATCTGACCAACTGTCGCCTGTCAGATCCAGTATTTGAACGCGGGCTGCGTGATTTCATGGCAATATGTAATGTTGTGAAAACCTTTAAGCATATGCGTATTCTGCAGATGGGTCCACGTCCATTCGATTTTTGGACCACCATGTGCAACGAAGGCGAATTACTTGAGAAGTTCAATATTCAGTTATCTCCAGTACCACTTCCAGAGCTTTTAGCAGAAGTGCGTAAAATAAGAGATGGCAATGGAGCCAAAGAGGAACTTGAGATCCTGCATGACAAGACTGTCATCAAGATTGCAGAGCCAAAGGTACAGACGGTTGCTGCTCTTGCCAGAGCCATGCGTAATCTTGTTGAAAAATATGGATGTCAGGCCGGTGCTATTCAGTGTTGGACGGCTCTTCAGGGAGAACTGGGCATTATGCCATGCGCAGCCAACTCTATTTTAAATGATTTGGGGATCCCTGTAGTCTGTGAAACTGATATTCACGGTGCGATTACTGCTCTGATGGCTGAGGCTGCAGTTATGAATGAAAGCAGATCTTTCTTTGCTGACTGGACTGTAAGACATCCTGATAATCCAAACGGTGAACTGCTACAGCACTGTGGTCCATGGCCAATTTCCATTGCCAAGGAAAAACCAGAGCTAACCTGTCCAATTGCCTTTAAGGATGAAGGCTCGCTTTCTGCAGAGGCTAAACCGTCAAATAATCTCACCTTAACCCGTTTTGACGGAGACAATGGTGAGTACTCATTATTGCTTGGCAATGCCAAGACTGTGGATGGTCCTAAGATTTTAGGAACCTATATGTGGGTTGAGGTTGAGAATATCAAACGGCTTGAGGAAAAGATTGTAACAGGACCTTATATTCACCACTGTGTTGGTGTTTATAAAGATGTGGTACCGGTTTTGTATGAGTCCTGCAAGTACATTGGTATTAAACCAGATCTGTATGACCCAATCGAAGAGAATGTAAAGGCATATTTACGTGGAGAATAATTAAATGAAAAATCTCACGAAATTAGCATATAAATTGCGTATGGATGTTGTTGACATGATTGTCAACGGCAAAGGTGGACATATCGGTGGAGATATGTCTGTCATGGATGTGCTAGTTACTCTTTATTTTAAAGAGATGAATGTTACTCCTGAAAATTTTGAAACCAAAGACCACGATCATTTCATTATGAGTAAAGGTCATTCTGTAGAGGCTTTATATGCGGTTCTTGCAGAAAAAGGATTTTTCCCAAGAGAGACCGTATTAAAAGAATTTAGTCAATTTGGTTCAAAGTTCATAGGACATCCTAACAATAAACTTCCTGGTATAGAAATGAATTCAGGCGCTTTAGGTCATGGACTTCCAGTTGCTGTGGGTATGGCTATTGCTGAGCACATGAATAAGAGTGAAAACCGTGTCTATGTAGTAATGGGTGATGGTGAACTGGCAGAAGGGTCTGTTTGGGAGGGAGCCATGTCGGCTGCAAACTACAGACTGGATAATCTCTGTGCTGTTATTGATAGAAATAGACTGCAGATTTCAGGCAGTACCGAAGATGTGATGGCCTTAGATGATCTGCATCGCAAATTTGAGAGTTTTGGCTGGCATGTAATTGATGTCAACGACGGTAATGATATTGAAAAACTTATTGCTGCTTTTGATGAGGCTCGCGTAGTAAAAGGAAAGCCAACTCTTTTAATTGCCAATACGGTCAAGGGCAAAGGATCACCAGTTATGGAGAATAAAGCCTCATGGCACCACCATGTACCAAGTGCCGAGGAATATGCTCAGATTATGAAAGACCTAAAGGCACAGGCAGAGGAGGACTAGAACCATGGCCAATATTGCTAATAAACAGATGATTTGCGAAGTACTGATGAATGCTGCAAAGACTGACAAAGACATTGTGGTTTTATGTTCAGATTCTCGTGGCAGTGCTTCTGCTACCCCATTTGCCAATGCCTTTCCAGAACAGTTTGTGGAAGTAGGTATTGCTGAGCAGGATTTGGTTGGTATAGCCGCAGGTATGGCACGTGTGGGCAAAAGAACTTTCCCTATGTCTCCGGCCTGTTTTATTGCAGCCCGCTCTTATGAACAGTGCAAGGTAGATGTAGCTTATTCCCATACCAATGTAAAACTGATTGGTATTTCAGGGGGTGTAAGCTATGGTGCCTTAGGTATGAGTCACCATTCCGCACAGGATATTGCCTGCATGTCTTCTATCCCTGGTATGCGAGTATATCTGCCATCTGACTGCAATCAAACCAAAAAACTCATGGAAGTTTTAGTTAAGGATAATGAACCTGCCTATATTCGTGTGGGACGTAATGCCGTAGATCCAGTCTACAGCGAGGATGATGTGCCATTTGTAATGGATAAGGCTACCTTTGTAACCAAAGGTACAGATGTTGCCATTATTGCCTGCGGTGAAATGGTCCTATATGCTAAACAGGCAGCAGAATTATTGAAGAAGGATGGCATCAGTGCCACTGTGCTTGACATGTACTGCATCAAACCATTTGATAAAGAGTCTGTTATTGAGGCCTGTAAGAATGTTAAGGCTGTGATAAGTGTTGAGGAGCATTCCCCTATTGGTGGTTTAGGCTCAATGGTGGCTCAGGTGGTTTCCGAGAACTGCCCTAAGAAATGTGTAACCATGGCTTTGCCTGATGCTCCTGTAATTACCGGTTCTTCTAAAGAAGTGTTTGCTTATTACAAGCTGACTGGTGATGGTATAGCAGCAAAAGCAAAGGAGCTCCTTCATGGCTAAAGATGTCTTTGTTCTAGGCATTGATCAAAGTACACAGGGGACCAAGGGTCTCCTGTTCGATAGTCTGGGCAACCTTGTTGACAAGGCTATTCTGCCGCATCGACAGATCATAAATGATCTTGGCTTTGTGGAGCATGATTTGAATGAAATAGCTCAAAATGTAATTGAGGTTACCAGACAGATTGTAAGTAAAGACAAAAGTCGCGCTGATCTGATTGAGACTGTCGGTATTTCTGTACAAAGAGAAACCGTTGGAGCCTGGAGAAGGTCAACTTTAAAGCCGTTGTATAATGCTATTGTGTGGCAATGTGCCCGCGGTATTGAACAGGTATCCAGGAAAGAAGTACAAAGTAAGGCTCAAAGAATTAGGGAAATCACCGGACTGGAACTCTCTGAATACTTTTCTGCAGCCAAAATTACCTGGCTTGTTGACCATGTTGCTGAGGTACAGGATGCTATTGCAAATCATGACCTCTGTGTGGGCAATATGGATGCCTTTCTGATTGCCTATCTTACTCATGGTAAATGCTTTTCCACAGAGCCATCAAATGCTTCTCGGACACAATTGATGGATCTGAGAAATTTGTGCTGGTCTGAAGAACTTTGCGATTTATTTAAAGTTCCGTTAGAGGGGTTACCTGTAATTAAAGAAACGGATGCCATGTTTGGCTATACCAATTTTGAAGGTGTTTTAAATCGAGAGATCCCTATACACTGTGTAATTGGTGACTCCATGGGAGCTCTTTTCGGACATGGTTGTCTTAAGAGTGGACAGGTGAAGACTACATATGGTACCGGTTCATCTATTATGATGAATTCAGGCGATAGTGTATCTGCCTGTAAAAAAGGTATTGTCAATTCTGTTGGCTGGAGAAGAGAAGGCAAAACTACCTATGTCCTTGAGGGCAATATCAATTATTCGGCAGGTATCATCAGTTATCTTAAGGATGATTTAAAAATAATAAATGATCCTAAAGAAACTGCGGCAATGGCCAAGGCTTCAAGAGAAAGTGACAGATGTTATTTTGTACCGGCTTTATCGGGATTGGGAGCTCCTTACTTTAACAGCAATGTGCGTGGCGCCCTTTTGGGAATGAGCCGTGTAACTGGTAACAACGAAATAGTGAGAGCAGCGCTCGACTCTATTGCCTATCAGGTAAATGATATTCTTGCTTTGATACGAGAATCTACGGATGAAAAGTTAAGTGCTCTGCATGTGGATGGTGGCGCCACCAAGAATGATTATCTTATGCAGTTTCAATCTGATCTTGTCGGTATACCTCTGTATGTACCAAAAGAGGCTGAATTATCTGGAATGGGGGCTGCGTTTATGGCTGGCATAGCAGTTGGTGTATATACTGAGGATATATTAAGTGGTGATAAGATATCCTCTGTTTATAAGCCATCTATGGCTCAAAATATTGTTATGCAGAAAGTTGAGGACTGGCATAAAGCGGTAAGTGCGGCTATTACATACGGACTATGATATTCGTTGTTTATTATGCTATCAGCATGATGTTTGGGGCAGGTTATTCTGCCCCTTTTTTACTATGCCATTCTTGTTAAATAAGGAGTGTGGCTTACCAAGTACGGACAAATATTAAAAAGGCAATTCTTTGCCTAATGTTATTTGCTTTTAGGAGCTTTGGCTTTAAGAATGAAGATGCAGGCCAAAATTAAACTTACTGCTGCAAAGATTCTGATTGATTCCAAAAGTCCTATATAATCTCCGATAAATCCAATCAGTACACACATTACATAACCTAAACCAAAGGTGAATCCCAACATCATTGAAGTTGCAAAAGAGTCAGCATGAGGAAGCAGTTTCTGTGCCCAGACTATGGCAGGAGGTGTGGAACCATACAGACCAAGACCAGCAAAGAAAATGCTGATAAAGGAAAGGATGGAATCATCTGCCTTATACATGAATATCATGAGCATGATAAAGGTAAAAACATAGGAACCTAGAATTAACTGGACAAGTTTGTAACGTAGCGACAGACCACCTACAACCAGTCCGCCTACAGCAGTTCCCACGAGCATAGTCATTGTAACCGCAGAGGCGCTTACAGCAGAAATACCTTTCAGACTTAAAAGCAGAGGTAGAAAAATGACAAGCGCGCAGTAGCATATCGAGCGACAACTAATAGAGCAGACAAGCCATAGGAATTGTTTATTTTCTAAAATTTTTTTTAAGGAGATGGTGTCTTTAGATGAGTAGTTAATCTCCTTAACATGAAGCCGACGTACTATAAGCAGCAGAGCCGATAAAACAGGAATAATAGCCAGGTAAAACAGCTGTTCTTGTGAAAAATACTCAAGATATATGGCTGTTAAAAAAGGGGAGACCGCAAAGCCGATATTGCCACCTACAATAAAAATTGAAGTAGCCAGTACCTCGTGGTTTTTAGGTGATACTGAAGGAAGGATGCCGCCTGCAATCGGGTGAAATCCTGATGCACAGATACCTGAGATAAAAACAATAAGTATTAGCATTAAGGGAGTAGAACACAAACCCACAGCACTGGCAAAAACCCCACAAAGCATGATGGATAAAGGAAAAATTATACCGAGATTTCTTTTATCAGCCGCGATCCCGATAGGTGCCTGTAAAAATGAGGCGGCAACTTGAAAAATCATGTAGAGCATTCCACATTGGGAATAGGATAAGTCAAACTGCAGCGCGAGAATTGGCAGCATTACTGGCAGAATATTGGAATAGTAATCACCTATAAAATGAGCATAGCTGGTAATACTGACATTAAACCATCCTCTTTTGGGTAAGCGTGATGGTGATATTGTTTTTGTAATCATTTTTAATTATGCAAAAAACGGAAGATTACTGACTTATCTTGTGATAAAGATGCATTAGTTCTTCTTTTGTAAAGGTGTAGGTCCGTTTACAGTGCTGACAGGTCATACTAGTTCCCATAGGATCTGAAGCCATACTTAAAAGTTCTGCGGGAGATAGTTTCTCAAGAGCATTTTCGCATCTCTGTTTAGAGCAGATACATTTATAGGCAATCTCCTTGTCAAAGAAAGTCTGTACATCTTCGTAGGCATAAAGTCTGCGTAGAATATCGGTATAATCTAGGCTGAACATTTCATCAGAGCTTAAAGTTTCGCTTAGAACCGTAAGATGCTCGAGGGAATTAACATTATCTTTGATTTCTGGAATAATCTGCAGCATGATCCCACCGCAGATATGCTGTTTCACATCAGTATGAATAATGAAGTGCGTAGGTAACTGCGAGGAATGTTCAAAATACTCCATAAGACTTGATTGTATGGAGTCGGTCTTAAGTTCCACAATCCCCTGCCATTTAACCCCATCTTTTGGAAAAATAGATAAAACCAGTACTGCATCCTTACCAAAGAGTGTAAGGATTGAGTCATTTTCATCAATATTTAGTTCTTCGTTTTTTGCAGCCGAGCCATAAAATGAAAGATCTTCGCGAATATTGATAAGTGCGTACCTTAAAGGACTGCTTTCCTGCCCTCTAATCTGGAGCATGACTTCAGAGCCGTCTTTAAGCGTTGAGGCAACCAAAATTGCACAGGCAGAAAGTTCCATCAGTATTTTCTGCACACATTCAGGATAGCCCATACTGCTAAAGTCTTGAAGTGAGTTATGGAGACGAACAATTTCACCTCTTACCCCGTGATTATTAAATATGAATCTTTTAATCTTGTCGTCACTGTTAGTTTTCATCACAATTTCCGTATTTGATACTCATTAGCTGACGTCTTTCCTTCTTATTAGGCTTGTCAGCAGGGTGCGGAGCAAAAAAGGCATTTAATTTCTGCTGAGCACGCTGTTTTTCTCTTAGCAAAATACTTTCTGCCGTTTCTTCATATAGTGTGGTCGCAACACTGGCGGGACCACGTACAGAAGAAAGATTTTTGACAATAATCTCTTTTCTTTCATTCCCTTGTAGCAGGCGTATTGTGGCGCCAGACTCAACATTTGAGGAAGGTTTGGCTCTTGTCCCGTTATATTCGACTTTACCACCCTCAATCATGCTACGGGCAATGGTTCTTGTTTTATAAAAGCGCGCGGCCCATAACCATTTATCAAGTCGCACCTTAGCGTTGCTATCAGTGTTAGTGCTCATAATATTGTTACTAAAACTGTAAATTTAGGTAAAAGTATGAAAAGAAATATTCTGTTTATTTTATGGCAGTTTTAATAATTTTGGTAAGTTTACTATAAAAACATTAAAAAGCTCTTTAAAATATACAGCGAATATAAATAAAAACACTCTGTTGTAGAATTGTGTTGTTCTGCAAATTTTATTTCACAAATAAATCATGCAATATAAATAACAATATGAATATAAGTTACAATTTTATTTTACATAAACAAAGAAATAAAGAAGCCTTTGATTACATCAAAGATCAAATGTTTTGGTCAGCTCGGTTGTACAACCAAGTTCTCCAAATACATAATGAAATGTATTGGAATTGTTCTGTAAGTTATAACTATCAGATGATGGAAAAGCTTGTAAAACAGCTTGTTGTAAACAACTATTTTTACAGACTTAAATCTGGTGTTGCTCAACAAACAATTAAAGAATTTTATTCAAACTTAGAATCCTATTTTCTTGATCTCAGGGAATTTAAACTTAATCCAAAGAAATTCAAAGGAGTTCCAAGACCTCCAAAGTTCAAAGGTCGTTACAATACTTGTGTGTACACATATGTT
>Ga0256405_10005056_pt1 | contig 23519 bp, 24 predicted proteins | sample RumenRJG_02DNA_FD_189096 | JGI IMG/M metagenome (GOLD analysis project Ga0256405, IMG submission 189096) | Bovine rumen microbial communities from Lethbridge, Alberta, Canada - RJG_02 | ecosystem: Host-associated > Mammals > Digestive system > Stomach > Rumen | place: Canada: Alberta... | reverse complement strand
GTAACGTCCCATACGATGTCGGCCACGGGAACCTCAATGGCCGTAGCCGCAATCTCGCTGTCGGAGTGCGTGTCGTCGGCCTTCACGTAATACCAAACATATACCGTGCCACTGGCGGTGATGGTCTGAGCCGTGGGCACGTCGGCGCTGAAGCCATCCGTCGAGGCAGGCTTCGTGTTCGTCGTGGTCACTGCATACCAGAGCGTGCCGCCGTCGGCCACGCCACCGCTCACCAGCTCCGTGCTCTTGCCAACGCCAACAATCGCCGCACCCGTCGGCGCCGTCGTCACCGTAGCAGCGGGCTTAACAGCCGGTGCAGCCTCTCCACCAAAACCGAGCACGGGGCGGACATTATAGCAAGTCGACTTTCTGTTGGTGGTCCAACAATAATTGTAGAAGTTCCATGATTCATTGTAATCACTCTCCTCCGTAGCAGACCAATAGAAGCCAAGTATTGCCAAACCGTCGACACCTGTAGTGATAAAGGCATTCACATTGTCGTTGTAAGTCGTGCCGTTAAAGCCGTCACTTTGCGTCGAGCCGAGGTTCTCGAATATCGCCTCGTAGTCGCTCTTCTGCGCCACGGCCCAGTTCGACACGGCGGTCTCGCCCAGCTTGGTGTAGCTCGTCAGGCTGCCGCGGGCGTCATCATCAGGCAGCACTTTCAGCGTAGTGCCGGCGTAAGTGGTTACGGAGGTCCAGCCGTCGATGGTTTCCCATTCCTGCTCCGTAGCGTTCTGCAGGGCGAGAATCAGTCCGTGGCCGGTCTCCGTCACCTTGCCCAGGATGCCGACTGCGGTGCAGCCTGTGGGCACGGCGGTCTTAGCGTCGTGCAGATGGCCTGCGGCGCACACCACCTTGCCGTAGTCCGCCGTCGTGGCGGCAGAAAGCAGCGTATAGGCGGCGCCGCCCTGCTCGACGGTGAACGCGAGGCAGGCACGAACACAGTTCTCGAAATCCATAGGGTCGCTGGCCCAGTAGCCGTCGCTGAAGTTGTAGCTCCACGCGCCGTTGGAATCCCACTCCGTAGACGTCCAGTAGTAGTTCGACTGCATATTCGTTCCGCCGACGCTGCTGAAGCCATCGCGCAGGGCGGTGTAGCTGCCGGCAGCGGTAATCATGTTGCTCCACTCGTCCTTGCTGGCCACCTTCCACGTGACGCCGGTGAAGGGGGCTGTGTGGGCGGCGATGGTTTCCATGGCCGGTCTCCACTCCATCGTGCCCTCCTCATCGGTCAGCGCCAGTGCCAGGCCGTTGCTGCCGCTGACGTAGCAAATCTTGGCCACGGCGGTCACGCCCGTGGGCAGGCTGCCGTAGTCGTAGTTCTTGCCGTCGCTGCCGATGACTTGTCCCACGCTGGGGCTGTTGATGCTGAGTGCGGGAGTGGCCTCAGCCGGTGCCTCCACCGTAGCCTTCACGCCCTTCACCTTCAGTCGTCCGGTGTACTGCAGCGTCACGGTCTGGCCCTCCTCAGCGGGGTTGGGGCTGATGGTCCACTTGTCGGCATCCTTCACGCCGTCCTTCATCTTCACCGAGTAGGTGGCGGAAGTGCCCGCTGCTGCGGTGTAGTAGACGCCCTCGTAGCCCATTATATTCACGTAGCCATAAATATGGTCGCGAAGAAAATCCCTGGAATCCGTAGCACTCTGCACGCCGTTCGCGTACTCAACATATTTCGTTTCTCCCCCGCTGAAGCCGTAAATCAGGACTGCATTTCCCGTGGCGGTCGGGGCGGGGATGGTGGTAACTACGTCGTCGCCCACGGCAGCGAAGTCGCTGGGCAGGTCGGCGGCGGAGAACACTGTCATGTCCCCAGTCCACGTGTCGGGCACGGTGAGTTTCTTCACGCTGGGCGTGCCGCTCTGCGCCATTGCGCCCGTCGCCGCCGTCATGAGCAGCGCGAGCAGAAGTAATAATTTGTTTTTTCTCATAATTTTAATTTTTAAAAAAGTTATTAAATAGGTGAATTATATATATGTTTTCTTTTTGTCTCGACCACGGATTATTCGGATTCATCTGCGCCTTCATCTTCCTATCCGTCTCATCCGCGTGCTCCGTGTTCGTTTCATCTTGTCTCTCCGTCTCATCCGCGTGCTCCGTCTTCGTTTCATCTTGTCTCTGAGACCAAACGGATAAAAACAATTCGCCGAGCCCATCCTTTCGGATGTCTCGGCGGATATTTTTCTTGTGGGGGGAATGTCGGGGGAATCAGTCGTGCATATTTTGTGCGTGGCATGCATCGACCACCTTGATAGTGTCGCCCTCGATGATTATGCGTAGATAGCCTTGATGTCTTTCATCGTCAGTTCGTAGGCCTCCTCGGGCGTGTACAGTTCCTTGTCCATGTCGGGAAAGTCCTCCTCGAGTGGCATATCAGGCAGCGTTCTGGTCTGTATGGGCTTTACACTATCAATAAGTATTGACACCAGTTCCAGTTTCTGGCTGTCGTCCATGTCCTTCACCAAGTTGCGATAGTAGCTCATGGGGTGCGAGTTGCGTCTTCTTGCAGTTGCTTCCATAATTCTCATCATTTAGAGTTTCATGGTGCAAAGATACACTTTTCCCCCCAATCTTCCAAGTCTTTGGAGGAAATAATATCCGTTTGTCTCAGTAAGTCAATGATCGCTTGTTTATGTCATCGCCCTGCGGCGGGTCATTTATCCAAAAGCAAAAACCAGAAACCCCTCCTGACCTCCCCATTGCATTGCAACGCTACACTCTCAAAGAGAGAACGCCACACTCTCAAATTCATGATAGTTTAGTTTATAGTTAAGGAGTATTGATTGTTCTAAATTTTGCTCCAAATTTACGAAATTTCTTCCATTCTCCCAAATTCAACAGGCGTAAATCTGCAATTTTTGTGAATTTTGAGAGTGGATTGTGAATTTTGAAACTGCCCCGTCCGTGCTATTTTAATCCTTAGACAAATAACAAAACCGCCGAGACATCGAGAGATGTCTCGGCGGATATTTTGTGGGAGGGGGTAATGTCGGGTGGTTAGCCTTTCTTCACGGCTTCGGTGAAGTCTGACCATTCCTCCACGCGGTAACCACGGATGTCGCGGACGGAGAGGCGGAACCAGTCAATTTCCTTCAAGGCGTTGATGGCATTAAAGAGATTCAGCAGGTTGTCAGCATTGGTCATATAGGTGCTGCCTTGAACCCAGTAGAATCCATGTTTAACCAGCGTGCGCTTGATATCGTAGTAAGCGCCGTTGTATTGCTCGCCGTAGTGTTCCTTGAGGTCGGCGATGTTCATGTCAAAACTCAGTGCGTACATTGGTTACAAGGCGGGCTTGAAGAGGTTTGCTTTTTCGAAGTAGATTTCTCCGTCGGCAGTCTTGGCTGAGATGACTATGCCCACGAAAGGGTTTGCTTCAACGTCAATAACCGTGCCCTGTGTCCATTCGCTCTTGTGCGTCACCTCAGGCGAAATCAGTACGTTGTCTCCTAATCTTGCTTCCATAATTCTCGTCAATTAAAGTTTCACGCTGCAAATATACACAAATTTCCCGAAAGTTGTTTCTTTTAAACATATAATTTTCATGTAATTGCCCATATAATTAATCATTAATGAAAAATTGCCACTTCGTTGACTTTCGCCTTCGGCACGTCGAGCTAAACCTTCTCGCTGTCGCTCGCGAGCCCTTCGGCCTTCATGTTCAATTCGTGGTAATTCGTGTTTAGAAAGAACTCCCCTATGATCGCTTGTTCTTGACTGCTATTATAATATTATTTTTGAAAACGACACTATTCTCTCCTGAAAAATCGTTATCTTTGATGGAATCCCGAAAACATCGGGAGGTATTATTGTTTCACTTAATTTCAAAGTACAAATGATGAACAGAAATGTTTTGTTTTGGCCGTTGGCGGCGGTGCTGCTGACGGCTTGTGAGAAAGGGCTCGACGACTATGAGGACAACATGTCCCCTGAGGCGACGGGACAAGTAACTAACTCTATGCTGCAAGTGCGCACGCGCGGCACATCGCCAGGTGAGGGGACAAGTATAGCCTATCCCGTGCAAGTGTATGTGATGCAAGGGAACAAGTACAAGGCCCTGCAAACCATCGGCGACGAGGGGCAGACGCTAAACATCGGGCTAGTAGAGGGCACGTACTCGGTGTATGCCATCGCCGGCGCCAGCAGTTCAAATTATAACTTGCCCACGAAGGACAATGCCACTACCACTACGGCATTGACCTTGAAAGAGGGTGGAACGCTCACCGACCTGATGGCAGCGCAGGCCACGGCCACGCTCATCGACGGCGGAACCAACACCGTGACGCTGGGCCTGCAGCGCAAGACCATGCTGCTGCAAGACGTAACCATCAAGAAGGTGCCCACGGCTGCCACGGCCGTAAGCGTGACAATCGCCCCGCTGTGGCAGAGCCTGACCGTCGGCGGCACGTACAACGGCACAGGCGGTTCGCAGACTATCGCGCTGACCCGACAGGACGACAACCGCACGTGGACGCTTGAGGGCGAGGCCATCCACCTGTTGCCGCCCAGCAGTCAGCCCGCCAGCGTGAGCGTGAACATCACCATCGGTGGCGCCACCAAGACCTACACCTACTCGTGCAGCGACCAGCTGGAGGCGGCCTACAAGATCAACATCGACGGCACCTACACCGAGGCCGTCGGCGTCAGCCTCACCGGTACCATCACCGGCGCCACCTGGCTGGGCGAGCGCACCATCACGTTCGAATTCGACGAGAGCGGCAGCAGCGCAGTAGAGAACAACAATGGCGGGGATAATAATAACGACAACCCGAACAACATTCCAGCCGTCGGCGACACCTATCAGGGCTGCTATGTGCTGACGGTGAACGACGCAGACGACTATGCCGAGGTGACACTTCTCTCGCCCACGGAGCTCACCGGCATCTATGACGCTAATACCACGACCATGCAGACGAACATCGACGCAGCACTGGCCACCGTGACCAGCGGCGACATCAGCGGTTGGGAGGTGCCCACCACTACCGAGGCGCAACTGATGTACAATGCCCGCGAGGCCATCGGCAACCTGACTGCCAACAACTACCTCTGCCACAACAACGGCAGTTACCGCGCCTTCAAACCATCGGATGCCGCTTTCAGTGCTACGTCGAGCAACATCAAGGCCTCGACCGTGCTCCGTCCGGTAGCAACCATAACTATTAGTAAGGAGTGACGCGTCATGAAACAGTTTTTGCTATTCATTCTCGCGCTGCTGGCAGTAGCGTGCGAGAAGCCAATCATGGATGATGGCAAGACCTCTACTGAGCAGAAAGATGCGAACGTAATCCTGCACTTTGTGCAGTTTGAGCAAGAGGCGTTTACCCGCGCCGCCACCGACATCACCAACCTCTGTTCGCGACTGAATATCGCCGTGTTCGACGCCGACGGCACAAAGGTGAAGACCGTGGCGCAGAAGGAGAGCGATGCCGACTATGGTACGGTGGCGCTGAGCCTGGCCGCGGGCACGTATCGCCTGGTGGTCATCGCCCACAATTGCGACGGTTCGGCCACCATCACTTCGACGGAGAAGGTGACATTCCCCAACAACAAGGTGACGGATACCTTTTATTACTACGGCGACCTGGTGGTGACCGACGCCAAGCAGAGCTATGACCTGACGCTGACGCGCGCCGTGGCCATGTTCCGTCTGGTGCTGACCGACGAGAGCGTGCCATCGAATGTGGCCAAGCTGAAGTTCTATTATCTGGGCGGCAGTTCGACCTTCAGCCCGAAGGACGGCTACGGCTGCGTAAATTCGAAGCAAACGGAGATACGCACTGTTAGCAGCGATGGCGTGTATGAGATCTACACCCTGCCGCACACCGAGGACGACGTGCTGACGAAGCTGACCGTGACCGCCCTGGATGCCAACGACAACGTCATCAAGGAGCGCACGTTCGAGAACATCCCCATCACGCGCAACCAGGTGACGCGCTACACCGGCAGTTTTTTCGGTAGCGGCGGCAGTGGCGGCTCGTCGTCATCCGACGGCAGCTTCCACCTCACCGCCGACCCCGACTGGGACAGCGTGAACGGCTACACCTTCTAGCCCGCGCTCATACCTCTCTAAACTTCGGGAGCTGAGGCACGCCGCCCCGGCTCCCGTTAACTCAATGGTAGAGCATGTTACTCACAAACATAGGCCACGTTGCCGGGCTTGACGATGGCGCCGTCGGTGCTGGCGGGCACGCTGTTGATGACCGTTCTTGAGACAGTGACGGATGGCCTCACCCCCGACCCCTCTCCAAAGGGCGAGGGGAGTGAACGCGAAACGCCGAGCCCATCCTTTCGGATGTCTCGGCGGATATTATTGAGCTTTGCTCGAAATCGCTCACGCTCGGCAATCGATGCAAGCATCATTGCTCTCGCTTACTCGCGATTTTCTGTGGGGGAATGTCGGGGGGGCTACTGTTCCTGAATGATTCTCGTCGCGAGAAACTCGTCGAGCGTGACGAGGTTCAACTGCGGGAACGGCGTGTCGTGGAGTACGCGGAAGTGGCTGTCCTCCGACACCAGATAGTCGGCACCGGCAGCGAAGGCGCAATCCACGAACTTGTTGTCGTCGGGGTCGGCCGTGATGATGCCCATGCGGAAGTGCGGGTCAACGAGCTGCACGTTCTCCTGGTTCAGTATCAACATCACCACGTTCTCGGCCACGGTCGGCGTGATCTGCTGCTCCAGAATCTCCTGATACTCGGCAAGTATTTCTTCAGAAACGCAGAGTGTGAAGCGCCCTGCGAGGAACGCTTCCCATATTGGGCGATAAGGACTCTTGCGGGAGATGATCTGCAACAGGCAGTTCGTATCAATCACTACGGGGTTCATCGTCGCTTACTTGTTATAAGGTGTGCGAAAGTGAGAGCCTCGCAGCTCCTGCATGCGCTTCTCGTCAAACTGGCCGTTCTCCCAGAGCTGGTCCATCTCCTCGTCAATCTGCTTGGCGTAGAACGCTGCCAGTTGCTTCCGCAACTTTTCCAGCCCCACAGCAGTCTTGATGTGGGAAACCAATTTGAACACCTGCATTTGTGCCGGAGTGAAAGTAATTGCTTCCATAATCGTCGTTGTTTAATCGTTTCTGGCTGCCAAAGCTGCGGTTAAGCGAGGGCAAAAGTAATCGACTTGTCGCTTGGCTAGTCCAAGAACTTGCTCATTTTGCCGAGCGTGAGCAGCTTCGCACGCCTTTCGCGTGCAAATATACACAAATTTCTCGAAAGTTGTTTCTTTTTAACATGTAATTTCCATCTAATTGCCCATATAATTAATCATTAATGAAAAATTGCCACTTCGTTGACTTTCGCCTTCGGCACGTCGAGCTAAACCTTCTCGCTGTCGCTCGCGAGCCCTTCGGCCTTCATGTTCAATTCGTGGTAATTCGTGTTTAGAAAGAACTCCCCTATGATAATTATCATTTATCAATTATCATTTAGGCCGGAGGCCGCAGAAAAATATCCGTTTGTCTCAGTAAGTTAAAGATCGCTTGTTTATGTTTTCTTGAAAGTTAAGTTTATAGTTAAGGAGTATTGATTGTTCTAAATTATGCCCCAAATTTACGAAATTTCTTCCACTCTTCCAAATTCAACAGGCGCAAATCTGCAATTTTTGTGAATTTTGAGAGTGGATTGTGAATTTTGAAACTGCCCCGTCCGTGCTATTTTTTATTTGGAAAGAAATTATGGGATAGTCTTTTTTTATTTGGAAAGAAATTATGGGAAATTATGGGAAATTAGGCTGCGCACAGATGGGGCTATTAGGCTGCGCACTCACAGGGGAATGAAAAATTTCCCATAATTTCCCATAATTTCTTTCTAAAACACATTTAAAATATCATCCCGTAATTTCTTTCTAAAAGATAAATTAAATATCACCCTGTAATTTCTTTCCCCCCAGAAAGATGGTTCTCGGTGCGAGTGCCCTCGGCGCTCATCCACTTCTTCACGCTCTGGCCCTTGCGCTGCTTGAAGGCGAGGCTGAAGGTGCTGTAGCTGTGGTAGCCGCTCTGGGTGGCCAGCTCCTGGGCGGTGACGTCGCGACCGGCGGTCACGGCCTCGTGGTAGAGACACTCGAAATGACGGATGCGCAGGTCGTTGATGTAGGCATTGTAGGTGGTGCCCTGATGGGCAAAATAGTGGCTGAGGTAGGTGCGGTTGGTACCCAGGGCCTGCGCCAGCTGGTTGACGGTCAGGTCGCGCAGCAGGTAGAGCTGCGTGGCCTCACACTGCTGCTGGAGCAACAGACCGATGTCGTCGGCCTTCTCGCCGCCTCCTTTCCCCTCGCCAGTGGGAGCGGCGTGGTCAGGGGAGAGCTCGCTCAGCGTCTCCACGCGCCACGGCAGATAGATGACGAGCACCAGAGTGATGGTATGGAGGACGTAGATGTAAACCGTGCCTTTGGTGGTCAGCGTATAGGACATGTACGACAGCAGTATGACACCCAGCAGCACCATGCTCTGCCACACCTCCTTGTGCTCCAGGTCGGCGTAGTTGTCGCGCAGCCAGCGCCCGTAGCGCCGCACCTCGCGCACCATATATATAATGAGTACGATGCACAGCAGCAGGAAATAGCCGTATCCCACCGGCGAAATGTAGTAGCTGCGGATGACCACGCTCCATGCACATAACATGACGATCGGTGCGAAGGCCACGGCTACGGGCCACAACGGTCGCTGCCGGTCCTGGAGCATGGTGAACATGATGACGACGGACAGCGGGAAGAAGGTGATGCTGTCGAGCAGTCCGCCCACCAGGTCGCACAGCACGATGTCGGCCTCCGCGGAGAGGAAGAGGATGGGCATATACCACAGGTGGTCCAGGGCGATGACCGCCAGGAATGCTGCCGCCCACTTTCTGAGTCGCAACGGCGGCGTGACGTCGGCGGCAAAGGCGTTGCCCCGCCGGAACAGCAGGTAACAGCTGCCCAGCGCCGCCAACACCGTCACGACGGCATAGAGCATCACAAATATCGCGTCGTTCAGTATCTGTTCGTACATAGTTGGTACGTGTTTCTCTACTTCTGCATGCAAAGATAATACTTTTTCCCGATATTCCTGCTAAGGACTGTGTTTTTTATTTGGAAAGAAATTATGGGAAATTATGGGAAATTAGGCTGCGCACAGATGGGGCTATTAGGCTGCGCACTCACAGGGGAATGAAAAATTTCCCATAATTTCCCATAATTTCTTTCCAAAACATATTTAAAATATCATCCCGTAATTTCTTTCAAAAACAATAAATGAATCCGTGTCATCCGTTCAATCTGTGGTCGTAAATAATTAGTGGCTACGGGGGCAGTGGCGCGAGTTCGGCGTCCTCGAGGCGCTGGTACGGTTCGGGTTTGAAACACAGGTGGACACCCTTGACGAGGTCGCTGGTGTACCCCTCGGGACTGTCGGCGCCCTCTCGGTTGTCGATGCCCGCCATGAGCGAGCCGATGCCCATGAGGCGTACGCGGTGCGAATGGGCGAGTTGCTGGTGGACGACCTCGCCCAGTTCGGTGAGTACCGCCATTACGTCGGAGCGTTTCACCGAGCAGTTGCGCTCGATGATGGCGGCCAGTTCGTCGGTCTCTATCGTGCCCAGATTGACGGCCCGGGCAAACCACTTTCCGTAGGTGGGCGACGCTTGTCGCCCGTCCCTACATAGTCTGTACATGATAGCCATGATGCTGTATGGTTTTAACAAAATCTGAAATTAAAAAATAACCTTCACCTTCACCAACCCCTGTAAATAGGGGTCTTGCGGGGATGAGCTTCCGTAGGAAGCTTCACCCATCCTTCACCTTTTTGTTCTCTGCGACGCTGAAGACATTCTGCGTCCTGGTGTGCTGATGGTGGAACCCCCTGTTGAGCAGCAGGCGCGACAAACGCTTCACGGAGGCGTCGTCGAGGCGGATGCCGACTGTGTGGCGCTTGATGTCAGTCAGCAGTTGGATGGCCGAGCGCTTGACCACCTTCTCGCCCACGACGGGTTTGTGGTAGTGCTCGAAGAAGGTCTCTGCCAGGGCGTCAAACTGCTGAAACTCCACGTTCTGACGCTGGATGCGCGCTTCCTCGTTCAGGTCGAAGAAGGTGGGCTGGCCCTCACGCACCTCTGCCAACAGCTGGGCATAGAGCTGGCGGTGGTCCACGGGCGTCTGGGTGTCGATGCGCCCCGTGGTGCGGACACAGAGAAAGCGGCGCGAGCCGGTCATGTCTGTCAGGGGCGTGGGATCGTTGGTGGTGCCGATGAATGTGGCATAGCGCTGGCGGTTCAGGACGAGCGAGTCGTAGAGCTTGCGCGTCTTGACGTCGGCCTTCTGGAGGACGTGCTTGAGGAAGGCGTTCTGGCGGGTGGATAGGCTGTCGTACTCGTCGAGGTTGATGAGGCAGAAGCGTGTCAGCATGCGCTCCGCGGCATTGCGGTTGGTGAAGTCCACACGGTCGGTGTAGTAGTCCTGCAACTCCTCGGGGAGCAGCATGCGGCAGAACGTCGATTTGCCGTCGCCCTGGGCACCGATGAGCAGGGGGACGAGGGCGTTGCCGTGCTCACCGTTGACACCCAGCCACTGGGCCACCATGGCGCGCAGCCACACATGCAGGTCGTGGGGCCAGTGGTCGTTCTTCACCGGTACGCGACGGGCCAGCTGTACGACACGGTCCTGACCGTCCCAGCGCGGCAGGCTGTTGAGGTACTCCGTCACGGGGTCGTAGTCGCTTACCCACGTGGAGTCGATGTAGCGCTGGATGTCCTTGTCCCACGCCTCGATGCCCTCCGACAAGGCCTCCATGGTGATGGTGGCCAGGGCGTGGCGGTCCAGCAGTTGCCAGTCGGCCACGAGGTTGCCGCAGGCCACATACTCGATGCCGTCGCTGATGATGTTGCGGCGCAGCTGGTAGCGCGACTGCATAAACTGCTTGAGCAGTTCCATGTGGAGGGTGAAGTAGGGCAGGGAGTCCGTCTTGCGCGACAGCAGGGCAGGACGCTGGTAGCAGATGCCGTAGATGTTGCGGAACGTACGGCGGATGAGCACCTCATAGTCCTGATAGAGGCGCATGTGCATCAGTCGGCGCAGGCAGAACTCAGCCTCCAGGGCGTTCTGCATACACGTGCGCGCCAGTTCCTCTAACATGATGTCCAACTCCTCATGCTGTTGGGCCATCACCTCGGCGTAGCAGAACTGGAAGCGCGTCATCTGCATCATGCTGTCGTCGTAGCCCGGCAGCCGGTCGGTGGCCACCAGCGGCAAGGCAGCGGTGCGGCGGCGCAGACTGATGGCCAGCGGTTCCGTGGGTTGTTCGAGGACGAAGGCGATGGCGCGCTCGTGATAGATGGCATCGCGGTCACTGCTCATGCGACAGCGCCGACCGCCATCGCCTGCCACCACCTTGAGACCCGTCTGTCCCTCATAGTAGTGGGCTGCCAAGGCCACGGCATGCTGGCGAAACAGTCGGATGTCGTGATCACCCTCGGGCAGAAGACCCTCGGGCAGCGTGGCCATGCACACCACTTTCAGCGTGCGCCCCGAGGAGCCGCGGAAGGCCAGCAGCGTCTGGGGCAGCATGCCGACGACATGGCGCAGGCGGCTCCACGAGGTGCCCTCACTGACGAGTAGCGTCAGCACCAGCAGTCCGTGGTAGGTGCCACTAGTGCTCACGTGGACGTCGGGCAGGTCGGTGAGCCCCTCTGGGGTTCCCACGCAGTGGGGGCCCTCCAGGGCGATGTTGTCGCGCAGTCGGCCGACGGTGTGTTGATACTTGTCGCTCGCCAGCAGCTGATGCCAGTCGGCGACGGTGATTTCCTTTTCTTTCTCTTGACCTCGGTAGAGGTATTTGACGATTACCTTTTTCATAACTAATGGTTGTTTTTGTGGATGAATGACTAAGTGGTTCAAAAGTGCTCAGCGTTTTTCCAAAAGTGCTCAGCACTTTTCTGAAAATGCTCAGCGTTTTCCGCCCTCTTGGGCCTTCCGGCGGTGAAGGTTGGGTGAAGCTTCCCAGGGAACGCCCGCCCCCGCGCGCCGCATGCGAATCCTTTTATATAAAGGGCCTCCGCGGGCCTCGGGTGAAGGTGAAGGTTATTTTTTTATTTCCGTTTTTCGTTGTTCTTGCTCTCGGAGGATGCGGCGCATCCGGGAGGGACGGACGTAGAGATCGTAGCTGCACTGGTGGCACACGTGGCGGTAGGTGCCGCGGGGCAGTCGCTGGAAGTGGCTGACGGGCAGGTCGCGCCCGCACTGGCTGCAGACGAGGTGGGTCGCCTGGCGTTGGGCATCGTCGCGTATCATAGGGCATTGCTGTTAAAGAACGACATGTGGCGGTTGCTCTTGTAGTCGGGCTGGTGGCTGACGTGCAGGCAGCGGTCGCCGCGGTGGCTGACCTCCAGGAACACCTGGTCGAAGTCCACGTGGTTGACGAGCCAGTAGTACCACTGGCGACCCGTATCGATGTCGGGCAGCCACAGGTCGGCGGCACAGCCGATGACGTGCAGGGAGGCTCCCACGCCGTGCAGGGCCATGTTGAGGGCTTCGGTACGGTAGCCGCAGACGATGCGGAGGGGACGGCCGTAGTGGTCGCGCAGCGGTTGCAGCACTTTGCGGCTCAGCTGGCGCAGGTGGACGATGACCTCCCACGAGGTGGGGGTGTTGTCGTGGTCGCCCCACCACGCCTTCTCGCAGTCAATGAACTCGCCCAGCCGGAAGTCCTGGCTGAGCATCTTGTCGGGGTTGTATCGGATTGTTTTCATCTTTTCTTTGCGTTTAAATCAAACATGCTTTTGTCTAGACACCGCAAAGATAAGATGAAAAGGGGCAATCGTCCAAAAATACGATTAGACTGTTATTTGACTGTATTCTTGTAAAGGTAGAGCTGGGCGTGGATGGAGTTTACGCTGCCCAGATTGGTATATTCTGCCAGGAAGCGGATGACCTGCGCATTGCTGTTGCGGAAACCTTGCCTCTCTATGATAGGGATGATAATGGCAAAGATTTCCTTCTTGTTGATGTAGTTGAAGTCGAAGAGTAGCCGCAGGTCCTCTCTCGGTGTCGTGGTGGGTACCTGGTTGGCCTGGCGGAGCCGTTCCAGGAAAGCCATCAACTCACGTCCCGTCATCTCGCCGACTTTCTTGTTTAAGAGACTGTTGAAAAGCTGCTCGTCCATGGCTTGGTCGGGCGAGGAAGCAGCATCAGCTGCTGCCGGGGAGTTGTCCGATGGACAACCCTCCAACATCTTGCTGGTATCTTCGCCTTGCATGGCCATGGGGTGTTATAGTTTTGGGGTTCGTAAATATGCATTCTTTTCTCACTTTCGCACAGAGCCGTTTCTCCCCTGGCCTGTCAGCGGACAGGAATCGTACTTGTGCTTTACTATGTTAATATTAATTGACGGGGGTCCTTTCGTGTGCAAATATAAGTATAAAACCGGCAGGTTGTTTCCTGTCGGCCCGACAATTTTCCGGAACCCCCCACTTTATTGATTTAAATCAAAATCCGCCGCCACTGCCCTTCGTCCTGTGCTCGGAACTTAAGTTCCGAGAACTGAACGAAGAGCTCGGGACCTAAGTTCCGAGCTCTCAACGAAGCGTGACGGTGGCCAGGTCGGCGGCGTAGGCGTTCAGGTTGAGGCACTGCGCGCGGGTGATGCGGGCGGCGGCGGTCTCGGCGCTGTAGTCGGCATAGGGCGCCAGCACCAACAGGAAACCGTCAGAGCAGCCCGACAGGTCTCGGCCGGAGGGGTAGTTGAACTTGCCGTCCAGGCCGCGGTTGACGATGTGTATCATGGGGAGCCTTTCCCGATAGCAGGCATCATAGACGGCTTTCTCTGCCGGCGAGATGAACGGCGAGACGAGCACCGTGCCGCGATGGGCCTCTCTCAGGTATTTCTCCACCTCCTGCTGTATCTGCTCCGCAGTGAGGTGCTGGTGGCAGCGCACCTGGAGGCGCTCGGGATGGGTGACAAGGAATGTGTTGCCGACGGCGGTATAGCGGTGCCCTTTCTTGCCGGCGGTGAAGTCATAGACCTTGCGCAGCCGGTCGGGGAAATGCCACTTGAGCCAGAGGCGCCGCGGGTTGTCGTCGAGGTAGGCCACCCAGGTCTTCAGCTGCCCCCTGCGGAACAGGATGCGGTCGTTGAAGCCGCGCGAGAAGAGCGGCGCCTTCGTCTTGTGCTCGGAACTTAAGTTCCGAGAACCGAACGAAGAACGCTCCGCACTGAAGTGCTGAGAACTGAACGAAGAACGCTCCGCACTGAAGTGCTGAGAACTGAACGAAGAACGCTCCGCACTGAAGTGCTGAGAACTGAACGAAGGCGAAGAAGCCCAAAGGGCGTGGGAGCAGGCGCTCTTCCAGGCGGCGACGATTTTGCCCAGGGGGAAGCCGGCGGGGAGGGTGTCGCGGACGTAGAGGATGCCGTGGAAATGGTCGGGCATGATTTGATAATGGAGCACCTGGACGCGGCAGCCGGTCTTCTTTGTGGTCTCGGCAGCCGTCTGGCGGAAGGCCTCTGCGACATAGGCACCCAGGGGCGTCGGCTCGATGGCGGCGGTAGCGGCGCTATCGCCCACCAGCGTGCCCAGCAGGCGCTGGCGGCCTTCCGTCGTCACCGTGATCAGATAGATGCAGGGCGAGGTGTAGTCGTGCGCCTCCTTCCGCCGCAGGCGGTTGTGCTTGGTAGGGGCCTTTTTCATTTTTTTTTCTTTTTGCTCAGCACTGAAGTGCTGAGAACTGAACGAAGAACTGAACGAAGAATGCTCCGCACTGAAGTGCTGAGAACTGAACGAAGAACGCTCCGCACTGAAGTGCTGAGAACTGAACGAAGAACTGAACGAAGAGAGGGGGGCACCCCGAAAAAAGACCGGGCCTCGTGAGGAGGCCCGGCTTTTTTGATTACTTCAGGTTGCTGACGTCCTGGGCGGGCTTGTAGTCCGGGTTGATCTCCAGGATCTTGGCGGCATACTCCTTGGCCTGCTCGATGTTCTTCTCGGTGATGAGGCTGTAGGCCATCATGTAGTGGTAGGCAGTGACGAGGATCTGCTTGTCGCTGGCAGCCTTCTCGGCCTTGGGGGCGATGAGCTGGATGAGGCTCTCGTAGTGAGCCTTGGCGAGGCCCTTCGACTGGTCGGGGTCGAGTTTGTTGCCGATGTTGGCACGCTTGTAGAGGATGTACTCCTTGTTGTTGTCGAACTTGTCGAACATGTCGGCATAGACGGCATCGGCAGCCTTCAGGGCAGCCTCCTTGATGGCGGCGTCCTCCTGGCTGTCGGCATGCTTGGCATGGAGGTTAGCCAGACCCTCGTGGTCGTTGAAGCTGGGTTTGCCGACGGCAGTGAGGTAGTCCTGATAGTACTTGACGGCCTGGTCGAAGTCGCCCTTCTCGACATAGGTGTCGGAGATGCTCTTGATGATGTTCTCGGGTTTGATGAGGTTCTTGTCAGACTTGACGTTGAGAGCCTTCTGGTACTCGCTGATGGCGCGGTCGTAGTCCTTGAGGCCGGCATAGGTCAGTCCGGCGTAGAAATACTCGGTGTTGGAGGCCTCCAGGCTGTCGCTGGCGTTGAAGAGCTTATCGACATACTGTGCGGCGGCCTCGTAGTTCTTCTGCTCGACGTTGAACATCATGCCGAGGCGGTTGAAGGTGGCGTTGCGCGGATTGAGCTGGCGGCCAGCCTCGACAGCCTTCAGACCCTGGGCGTGGTTACCGGTGAGGAAGCATACGGAGGCATACTCGATGAGGTTGCTCTTGTCCATCTTTGCCACGGGAACCTTGGAATAGGCCTCGTAGGAGTCGCTGAGTTTGTTGGAGATGTAGAAGATGTGACCCTTGATGGCATCGACCTCCACCTCGGGGCACTGGGCCTTGAGGTCGTCGAGTTTGGCGGCAGAGCCGCGGGGGTCGATCTTACGATAGACGAGGGCGTACTTGTAGTAAGCCTCCTGGCACTTGGGGTCGGCATAGATGGCCTGGTCGTAGTAGGAGGCGGCACCGCCACCGTCGTCAGCCAGTGCCATGATGTCGCCCAGCAGGATGTAGGCGGGGGCATACTGGTTCTTGGAGGCCTTCAGGGCGTGGTGGGCATAGACGGCGGCATTGGCCGTGTCCTTGACCTCGTAGAAGGCGCGACCGAAGGCGACGAGGTTCTCAGCGTTCTTCTTGTTCTTGCTGAAGAAGGGCTTCATCTGCTTGTCGAGGTCGGCGGGTTTGGCACTGATGATTTTCTTGACGGCGTCCTGGTCGGCCTTGGTACCGTCCTGAGCCTGTGCGGCAGTGCTGACACTGAGTGTCAGGGCTGCGATGAATAGATATTTGATTGCTTTCATAATGCGTAAGTGTTTTTATTGTTTGTTGACGAATATCTCTCTGACGTTCATGGCGGCCTGGATGGGCAGGAGTCCGGAGCGGTGGATGATCATCTGTCCACGGGGCAGGCGGCAGAAGTGGGCAAAGCCGCTGGGCAGTCCGCTGCGCGGCTCGTTGAGCAGGGCGTAGATGGTGCGGATGAGCGGGTAGTTACCATTATATATATAGTACTGATAGGGTCGCCAGCTGTTCTGCACGGTGGCAGAGTCCATGCGGCTGACCTTCATGACGGTGATGTTCTTCTTGAAGGTGACATTGGTGGTGTCGCGGCTGTCGTTGAGCCAGTTGCTGCCGATGATGCCGAGGGCATTGTCGTGGTGCTCGACATAGTCGATGACGGCGGCGCTGGTCTTGACGGCACCGATGTTGGGGGCCTTGATCTCCTGGCCCTGGAGGAGGGAATCGACACACCAGCGCACGGTGCTGGACAGGGGGTTGTCGAAGACGACATCGATGGTGCCCAGACGTGAGGTGGGGTAGAGGTCGCGCCACTGGGCGAGGTCTCCGCGCAGGATGCGCTGGAAGTCCTTGACAGTGATGCAGGTGTCGGGGTTGTTGTTGTTGACGATGATGGCCAGTCCGTCGTAGGCGATGGGCATGGTGCGCGGCAGGTAGCCACGGTCCTTGAGGTTCTGGCGCTCCTTGGCCGTCAGGTCGCGGGTGGTGAAGGCCAGCCAGGTCTCGAGTTTCATGAGTTGCTGGATGGCTTCCTGCTCGTTGGTGTAGCGTGCCTCGAGGGTGTCGAAGACGTTGAGGTAGCTGAACACGCTGAGTTCCTCGTTGAGGATGGGGCTGAAACTCTCGTCGGCGGCAAAGTAGCGGGCAGCCTGACGGTACTTCTGTTCGGAAGGAGTATTTTTAGGCTTGTTCCCACAAGCGAGGAACAAGCCTAAAACGAGTGTTAATCCAATGATGGATGCAGTTCTGTTCATGATGTTATTGCAGTCTGAAGGTGACCGGTACGGTGTACTTCACACGTACGGCAGAGCCATTCTGCTTACCAGGAATCCAGCGGGGCATCGACTTGACGACGCGCTGGGCCTCCTTGTCGAGTGACGGGTCAACGGACTTGACGACGCGGACGTCGGTAATCGAACCGTCCTTCTCGACGACGAAGGTCACGATGACACGGCCTTGTACGCCGTTCTCCTCAGCGACCACGGGATACTTGATGTTCTTGGAGAGGTACTCAAACAGGGCCGAGGGACCTCCGGGGAACGAAGGCATCTGCTCGACGACGTCGAACACCTTCGTCTCTTCCTCCTTCGGGGGCTCGGGCTGGGCGATGACTTCCTTGGCTTTCAGCACCTCGCCGGCGGCCTCGTCGTTACCCTTCACGTCGAACGCACCGATGGCGGTGTTGGTCTTGCTCAGGTCTTCCTGTGACTTGATCTCCTCTTCAGGTTTCACCTCTTCGTCCTTTTTGATCTCGGGAGCGGTAAACTTCACGGAGCTCTTCACTCTTTCTACTTCAATCTTCTCAATCTTCGGTTCTTCACGCTTCTCAACCTTGGCCTCTTTCTTCTCGGCCAACTTGGAGAGCTCGACGTCGGCCTCGACGGCCACGTTCTGGCGCATGGCGTTCTCCACGACACCCTTCACGGCCACGAAGATGGCGATAGCCAGTCCGATGGCGAACATGACGGCCAGTGCCTGGAGGTTACGCTTGCCAGTCTCCTTGCGCAGTTGATAAGCACCGTAAGCATGGTTCTTACCCTCAAAGACGAGGTCCACCCAGCTGTTCTCTATAAGATCTATTTTTGACATAGCTTCTTTTAGTTTAATGGTTTGGACACTGACTTACTTCACACCGGCTTTCTCGATCAGTTCGCGATCGTCGGGGTTGATCTTGTCAATGACGTACTTATCAATGTTGCAAATGAGCATCTCGTCGAGTGCGGTTACCATGTTGTCGTAGGTAGCGGTGTCCAGGGGACGGATGATGACGGTCATGGTGGGCACCTTCTCGCCGTTGGGCAGTTCACCCTTCTTGATGCGAGACAGCTGCTCCTGGTACTGCTGGTCGGTCATCTTGCTGTTGTAAGCAGACTTCTTCGCATCCAGTTCCTTCTTGGCCAGCATGATCTTGGCTACCGGATTGACACCTTCCTCGGTGGTGTGCTTGATGAGCACGTCACGGATGCCCTTGGCTCCGTAGGTGGTCTTCTTGACACACGAGGGGTCTTCGTAGTTGGGCAGACCGGCAACATACCAAATCTGGTCGTCGGCACCCAGGTACAGGGTAATCGTGTGAGAGGCTTTCGTTACTGACTTGTCTTCCTTCTGCACGTTGTCGTCGTTAGACGGCATCGTCAACTGCATGGACTGGGGCTTGGCCAGCGTGGTACACAGCATGAAGAAGGTAATCAACAGCATCATCATATCTACCATCGGCGTGAAGTTCACGCGGGTATCCATTTTCTTCTGTTTCGATAGATTCTTTTTTGCCATAGCTTATTCCTCCGATGCAGTTTTAAGGTTGGTAATCAACTGGTAACGGTTCTCGCTCATATCCTGAAGCTCAGACATCAGCGACTTGACGGTCTTGTAGGTCGTCTTGGCGTCGGCCTTGATGGCGATCTTGATGTCCGGATTAGCATCGCGGGCGGCTTTCACCCACATCTGGAACTCGCTCATCCCACCATTGATGGAGTCGGTGGGGATGCCGAGTTTCTGGATAGCCTGGGCCATCTTCTCGGGCTCGAGGCTGAGGTAGGCAGCAAGTTTGTCCATAGGAGCGCCCACCATTGCATCTTCCAGGAAGTGCTTCTGCTGGGTGGCGTTGAGGTTGATGCTGAACGCGTCGGTCATGGTCAGCATCATCTCCTTCATATGGTTCTTGTTGTCGGTGCCGAGGTAGATGTTGCCTTCCGGACTGACCAGAATGTTCAACACGTTGCTCTCGGGCACTTTCACCTCTGACACAGAGTTAGGCGTGGTGACCTGAATGGGCTCCGGTGCTAAGAATGTTGAGGTCAACATGAAGAAGCACAGAAGCAGCGTCATCACGTCTGACATTGGCGTCATGTCAATCCAGATGTCCTTTTTCTGTATCTTAACTTTAGCCATTCTAAAACGGTTTTTAGGGTTTTTGAAATGGAACTAAAGATTAAGCTTCGTTGTGGTTAGAATCGTAAGTGGCTGCGATTGTGAAGCCAATCTCATCAAGCGCGTAGGTCAGCTTGTCGATCTTGTTGGAGAAGAAGTTGTAAACAACGGTAGCAACCCAAGAGGTCAAAATACCAGATGCCGTGTTCACAAGGGCCTCAGAAATACCGGCAGACAGAGCCATAGAGTCAGCACCACCACCAGCAGACAGAGCCTGGAACGATCCGATCATACCGAGCACAGTACCGAACAGAGCGGTCAGGGTACCCAGAGATACGATGGTAGCAACCATAGGCATGTTCATCTGAAGGGTAGGCATCTCCAGCTGGGTAGCCTCTTCGTGAGCCTGCTGGATCTTGGCAATCTTAGCGGCCTTCTTCAGGGTGGTGTCACCCTCAACGTTCTGATACATCTTGATGGAAGCCTTGACGACGTTGGCTACAGAACCCTGCATCTTGTCGCAGAGAGCGTCAGCCTCAGCGAACTTCTGAGCCTTGACGAGAGCCTTGGCCTCAGCGGTGAACTTAGCGAGGTTCATCTTACCGGAAGCCGACTTGATAGCGAAGAAGCGCTCGAAACCGAGGCAGATAACGGTGAACAGCAGGGTGAGGATCAGACCTACCACGAAACCGCCCTTATACACAGTACCCAGCAGGTTTGCGGGATGGCCACTGCGGTCGCCACCGATGAAGTTGTCGGGGTTACCCATAATGAAGTACCATACACTGTAACCTAAGCATGCGCAGATAACGAGGATGATCCATGCGTCCTTAACACCTCCGAAGCCCGACTTTTTGGCTGGGGCTGCAGCCTTTGCATTTGTTGCCATAAATGTTTTGTAATTTTTTAGTTATTAAATGAATTAAGTTTGATATGTTGCTTTAGTAGTTTCAACGAATATTTCTCGGCAAAGATAGCAAATTGCCTCGTACTAATCGCCGAATTAAGAACTTTTAACTTGATATTCGTCAATTTTTAATGTAAAAGGCCCAATACTTCCTTGATACGGCGCATGGCTTCGACGATATTCTCGTCACTGGTGGCATAGCTCATGCGGAAACACTGGGGGTCGCCGAAGGCATCGCCGCCCACCGTGGCGACATGGCCTTTCTCCAACAGATACATGGCCAGGTCGTTGGAGTCGTTGATGACGCTGCCGTCGGGGGTCTGCTTGCCATAGAAGCTGCTGCACTTGGGGAACAGGTAGAAAGCACCCTCGGGGACGTTGACCTCCAGACCGGGGATGTCCTTGGCCAGTCGGACGATGAGGTCGCGGCGGCGCTCAAAGGCCTGGCGCATCTGTTCGACGCACTCCTGGCTCTGGGTATAGGCAAACTCGGCGGCCTTCTGACTGACGGAGCACGGTCCGCTGGTGTATTGGCCCTGCAACTTGTTGCAGCCCTTGACAATCCATTCGGGAGCGGCGATGTAGCCGATGCGCCAGCCCGTCATGGCATAAGCCTTGGAGACGCCGTTGACGATGATCGAGCGCTCCTTCATGCCCGGGAACTGGGCGATAGACTCGTGGCGCCCGATGTAGTTGATGTGCTCGTAGATCTCGTCGGCGAGGACGAAGAGGTCGTCATGACTCAGGATGACGTCGGCCAGGGCCTTCAGCTCCTGCTTGTCATAGACGCTGCCCGTGGGGTTGCTGGGCGAGCAGAGGATAATCATGCGCGTCTTGGGTGTGATGGCGGCCTCCAACTGCTGGGCGGTCATCTTGAAGTTCTGCTCGAAACCAGCCTCGACGATGACGGGGGTACCACCGGCGAGTTTCACCATCTGGGGATAGCTCACCCAGTAGGGTGCGGGGATGATGACCTCGTCGCCGGGGTTCACCAGGGCCATCACCGTGTTGCACACGCTCTGCTTGGCACCGTTGGACACCAGGATCTCGGCGGGCAGGTAGTGCAGGTGGTTCTCACGCTCCAACTTTCGGGCGATGGCCTGGCGCAGGTCGGGGTATCCGGGAACAGGCGAATAGCGCGAATAGTTCTCGTCGATAGCCAGTTTGGCGGCCTGTTTGATATGGTCGGGGGTGTTGAAGTCGGGTTCACCCACACTCATGTTAATCACATCGATGCCCTGAGCCTTCATTTCAGAACTCTTCTGCGACATCGCCAAAGTAGCCGACGGTGCCAGTCTTTGCAATCTGTCAGATAATTGTGCCATAATGTTACGTTATGTTTATTTCCAACGTGCAAAGGTAATCATTTATTTTAAATTCCCACTACGATTTTTCTTTTTTTTGATTACACCTTATTAATAAATATAGAGCACAAAGGAGACAGTTCGTCTTGCGTATCAGCAAACCGACACGCCCCATAGTATAAAAAAAGGTTTTTGGCGGGCGCTCCATTTATTTTTGGCGGGCGCCGTGAATATTTTTGGCGGGCGCCAAAAATGTTTTTAGCGGCCGCTAAAAATAAATGAGAACCCTTCTCCCACCCGACGAAATACGTCTTCTCCCCCGACGAAAGCCGTTCGCGCACCCTGCGACAACGGCACTCCCCCATAGCAAGTATAGTATTCACTTTCAGCCCGTCCGTTCCTTCTCATTTTCACCTGCAAGATTTGCAGATTCCAACTCACAAAGGACACACGGTAGGATGATTTGCAAATACCGCTGGAAATATAATAAAACACCTCGGACGAACCGTCATGGTTCTCCGAGGTGTTGCTTGTTCTAATTGTTTCTAAGTTACTTCACTACAACTTTTCTCGTTGTGCCGTCGCTCATGCGGACGATGTTCAGGCCGCGCTGAGGCTTTGACAACCGCTTGCCGTCGATGGTGTATATCATGGCATCATCCTTTCCATTACTCATAATCTGATCAATGGCTGTATCTATAGTAAATGCACCAGTAACTGTCACATCATGGGCAGGCATCAAGTAAGGTATTTCACTCCAACCAGAGAAGATGCAACCCTCTTTGTAGGGGTCAGGTTCGGGTGTAATGACCTCTGTTGCCTGGATTTCGTAAGTTTTATATACTTCTCCATCTACAACATAAGTCAGTTTGAACTTTGTATCGGTCTCAACAATATTCAGGAACTTCTGCCAGCCCTGGATACTGCTGTACATGGGAACACGACCACGCGGCACATAGAGCGTGGCAGCCATGTACACAATATCTTTATCATACTGAGTTCCTGTGTATTGGAAAGCAGTTTCGTCAAGATTGAATGGCAGATTGAGAAGCGATGTGACAGAATAGAGGCTGAGACAATTCGAGAAGGCGTTTGCACCGATGGTAGAGACAGTATTTGGTATCACAATACTCATCAGATTCTGGCAATTGCTAAATGCAGATTCGCCAATTGTCGTTAATCCATTAGGCAGGACTACAGATTCTAATGAACAATTGTAGAATGCATAGGGTTTTATCTGTTTCACACTAGATGGGACTGACAGATTAGTAACTTTCTCATTGTTCAAATACAAATCATGAGCATACATCAAGGGATTCGCCTCTAGTGAACTTAAAGAAGTAGAATAATTCTTGAAATCTATGTTACACCAAGCAGAAAGGTCGTTAATGTAAACCCCTTTTAGATTCGTACACTTGTAAAAAGCATCTTCACATATTCTGGTTATAGAAGACGGAATTGTAATCGTCTGAATATTACTATATGGAAATGCGTAAGGTTTAATCATAGTGACACCGTCGGGAATTTTTAAGTCTGAAACGGCCTCTCCTTGATGATAGATGGTAGCGCCTCCCCCACCCGTAAATATTCCAGAACCCACAACTCTTGCGGCAATCGGATTGGAACAGAATGAGGTTATATACTCACCATAATATGAAGAATATGCATTTGTTTCAAAATCAATATTACACCATGCTGCCAAGTCATCAATATGAACTTCCTCTATTTTTTGACATCCTGCAAACGCATCATATCCGACAGTTTCGATTCCACTACCCATTCTTACAGACTTCAGATTGCTGCAATCATAAAATATATTAAGCATTGAAAATCAGTTACTTATACGTTAAACGGTAGAAAAGTGGATTGATGGCTTTGGAATGTGCAAAAATGGGAGCAATTTTAACGTATTTAACTTTTGTTTAGGAGTCACGAA
>Ga0256405_10005055_pt1 | contig 23529 bp, 19 predicted proteins | sample RumenRJG_02DNA_FD_189096 | JGI IMG/M metagenome (GOLD analysis project Ga0256405, IMG submission 189096) | Bovine rumen microbial communities from Lethbridge, Alberta, Canada - RJG_02 | ecosystem: Host-associated > Mammals > Digestive system > Stomach > Rumen | place: Canada: Alberta... | reverse complement strand
GAATCCCTCAATGCAAAAATCAAGGACTTTAGGGCTCAGCTAAGGGGAGTCATTGACAAGAAATTCTTCATTTTCAGATTGGTCAAAATTTTCGGTTAATCCCACGTGGTTATGCAGGTGACCCGACTTTCCTTAATAAAACCAAGTTTGAAGGTTGTGACCAGAAGTTACTCAGAGAAATCATGCAAAGTAAACAAGGTAAAGAACTGCATTATCAGGAACAGTCTCTTTTACTTGGTTTCATAAACGTTTTGGTAAAACAGATTAAAGCGACAACAAATGCTAAGATAAACCATGATTATATTGATGCCTACGAAGAGGTTGCCCGTCCTATCATTGGCATTGATGAAGCGACAGACTTTAGTATATGTGAAATATATGCTATGCAGTCGCTATTGACACGTGAGTTCAATTCATTAACACTTTGTGGCGATATGATGCAACGTATGACAAGCTACGGGATTAAATCATGGAATGAGTTGAACGGAGTGGTTATTAATCCAGAACCATTTGAAATGAAGACCTCATACCGCCAAAGTAAGAAATTACTTGAGCTGGCAAGGCAGCTCTGTAAAGACACCCTTGGTGAAACCCCAAGTTATAAGGCATTCATGAAGTCTAACAAGGTACCTGCACCTTTGGTGTACGTTGATGACAACGAATCGTCAAAAATTAAGTGGATATCAAAGCGTATATCTGAGGTGTATCGCGCTTATGGAGAGCAACTACCATCTATTGCTGTCTTTGTGACTGACAAAGGCTATATTCCACGATTTATAGAGAGTCTTCAGAATACGGAGTTCTTTATCGAAAAGAAGATTAAGGTTCTTGATGGAACAGACGCGACCAGTATTCCTGAAAGACATATCTGTGTTTATCCTATTGACGTGGTTAAGGGAATGGAGTTCGATGTTGTATTCTTCCACAACATTGACAAAACCGATGCAGACATGGATCTTCTGAAACGATACATTTATGTTGGTGTTTCTCGTGCAGCATTCTTCTTAGGTATTACTATGAATGAGGAGATTCGTGAAATCAGCAGATACTTTGAGAAGAATAAAGACTGGTTCAAAATATAAAGCCCACAATTATGTATATCTCACCACCCTCCAACAATAAGCCACTTACACTTTTTGAATATAGTGTGCGCAAGGTTATTTCACGTGGCATCATGGATGAGACGTATACTCATGCTGCGTGGGCCAATCTAATCTTCGACTACGAAAAGGACGCCAATATGCGTAGCTATCTCATGAGTATAGTTAAGCATGAGTATTCGTACTACTTTAGCGAGGATTTGCAATACAAGTTCCTAGAAGATAATATCGAGGCAAACTTTCCTTACTTATTCGGATTAGAAGAAAAACAGGATCTTTTTGACCGTATGATACGGGCACTAAAAGCTGAATGTGTTGCACAAAAGGATCCAAGAAACCAAAAAAGATATAGGGTATCTTCTTGTAGCAACATCTCTTTACAAGATGGACAGTACGTATATAAAGCTCAGCTCATCGTGGATGAAGGCGAAGACCCACATTTCTCTGAGGGTGTTTCTTTCAAATTCATAACCATAATAGAAACATACACTTGTGATGTTGTTGAGTTTGATTATGCAAATGCAACATTATTCTTCAGTTCAGCAAAGAGTATATATGTTACACATGATTCTCGCATTGTATCAGATGCAACGATGAATACTGTCGCTTTAATGAAATTATTAGAGGACATTTCTGAAAGCATAATCGGTAAGGATCTACCACTACATAAATTCCTAAACGGCTCGACAAGAAATCTTGCGGATGTCAAACATGCTCAATATCCTTCGTATTTGGATGAGTATCTGAGCAAAGATAAATCTCAGTTTAATGCATTTAAGACAGCTCTGGATAAAGATATCACCTTTATTTGGGGACCTCCTGGCACTGGTAAATCCTATACACTGGCTACAATTATCATGGCACTGCATAATATGGTAGGCGAGCGCACTGCTGTCTGCTGTTTATCTAATGTGGCTGTTGATCAACTTGTAAATAAGGTCGTAGACATTATTACAGTAGAGGAGCCAGAAATGACAAGGGGAGAGTTTTATCGAGCTGGACGAACACAAGATGAGAGATTGCTTGCTACAGATTTCTTATATCCTGATGATAGCAAATCAAGTACGATTCGTTGGAAAATTAAACGCTTAAATGCCAAAATAGATAATTACAAAAAGGTCAACAAGCAATATTCAAACGAAGCAATTGAGGTAAAAGCAAAGCTTAAGGATGCCAGGGAAGAGCTGAAAGAGCATACAGACTACTTGATAAATAAAGTCAAAGTGGTTTTCTCAACCATATCCAATTTTGTTATCAATAAAAGGTTGAAGGATGGCGATTTTGACAATCTTATCGTCGATGAAGCCAGTATGTTAGCACTGCCACAGTTGATTGCTCTAGCAAGAAAAGTCACAAAACGAATTATTCTCGTAGGAGACTTCCAACAGTTGTCGCCAATTACTGTAGCCGGTGTACCTCTACTTAAAGACAATGTTTTTAAGTTGTGTGGAATAGATATTGACCATACAGACCATCCAGCCCTTCACCCACTATTGAATCAAAGACGTTCTAATCCGAAACTTGTCGAAATCATAAATGACTCTTTCTACGCAGGTAATCTACATGCAGAAAACAAGAGGCATACTTCAATCGTCGCACGTCCTCCATATAGTGAGTGTGTTGTAGGAATGTATAGCGTTAACGATGGAGAAGTGAGGTTCACAAAAGGAGGTACAAGACAAAATGTCGCAAATTCTGAAGCAGTTATGAATCTGCTCGACTTGTATAGCAAAGATGAAGAAGCCGAATTTGATATTGGAGTCATTACACCATACACAGGTCAAGTCTCATTATTAAAGGCACTATTTGCCAAAAAAGACTATAATACAGGTTTTCAAGATCGAGTAAAAATTGGTACGGTACATACCTTCCAAGGCTCTGAATGTGACGTCATCATATTCGACATGGTTGACTGTTCCAAGTTTGAGAAAGGCAAGAAGCCCTATTTCGGTAAAATATATGCTGGTGAGCAAGGTGAGCAACTACTTAACGTAGCCATAAGCCGTGCAAGGCATAAGCTCATTGTCGTTTGTGACCCGGACTACTTAACTGCATGTCCAGGTAATGTAGTATCGAACAAATCAATTACAATATTCAACAAGCTGCTAAAGGCGCGTTGGACCAAAAAGTAATAGAAATAATTAGTAAGAATATGAATAGAGTGTTGAAGTTTTACAAATATGATTAGAGTTTTGGTATTATTCAAATCTTATTATGAGTATCAGACAGATTATAATACGTGATAAAGTGATTATTGCTTAAAGAATGTTAAATATAAGAGGGGTGTCCTGCGATTTGGGACAGGCTGTTCATATATTTGCAGCGTAATTGAATTATTAACGCTTAAAATGTAAATGATATGTTTAAGTTCACTCTATATTTATGGGCTATTGTTATTATGATTTTAGGCTTTTCAATAGTTCCAATTTGGGCCTTGGTTACTGCTGGGATAGTTGGTCTAGTTTGTGGCGTTTTGGAGGTTAAACGTCAGAAATGGATGAAGAAGCGAAAAAAGATCCTTCAAAAGAGGCATGACGATTATATGAGAGAGTTTCGAAAGAATAAAATAAATAATGCGAAAGTAAGTGCTGGTACTCTTCTTGCTGGTGCAGCTTTGGCTCACCAGCTAAGGAAACATCATAAGCATGAGGATAAAGATATAGACGATGAAGGGTTTGATGATTTGTATGATGATGATATAGATGATTTTTCAGATGATTATGACGATTATAAAGACTACGATGATACAGACTTTGATAATTATATAGATGAACAGATAGAAGAACAAGCGGCTTATGAAGATTATATCGCATCATTGGATAGGGATGATTAAGATAAGTGACTCATTCATTTGCAGCGTGAATTTTAAAAAAGGAGGTGTCTATGTTTACAGGTGCATTAATAGTATTTAGTTTACTAATTCTTTTTATTGCCATTGGACTTTGGCCATGGTGGTTTACAGTCGCAATGTTTGTTGGAGGTATTTTATGGATATTATTTGGTCCCAGAAAGTATTAATAAGGAGGATAGGTCATGAATGATGTTTTTGACTATGGTGAATATGAATCATTAATGGATGAGTATGACGATCTTCTTTGTAATGAAGAAGATGAAAAAGATATCTATGAGAAGAAAGTCAGCGAAATCAATGAGTATTGGGATCGAGAGAACGAGTATATCAAGAGTAGTGGAATCTATACCAAGGAGGAGGTAGAACAGATTCTTGATAATCATAATCAGATTCGTAATGAGAAGATCGCAGAGGTCAAGAAAGATTACGAAGAGGCATTAGATTGGATAAGAGAACAGAAACAATGGGCTGCTGAACAAAGACAATGGGAAAGGGAGGATAGAGAACTCGACAGGCAGCTCGCAAGCTTAGATGCTGATGATGGCGATGACAGGGCATATAGAGCGCATCGAGATGAATTGGCTGCCTATGATGATTATATAGCATCATTGGATATGGCTGATGATTAGAAGTGGTATTAAAAATAATAAGCTTATGAATAAAATTGTTTCAGTAGTGTTTGTATTTCTTCAGAGTGCTTTCCTGGCTTGTTGTAATGGTTGTAATCAATCGCCAGCACCTTCTTATCATGAAGCCCCTGTGAGGGAAGCCCCAAAGGAAGTGCTAGTTGATACAGTCAGTGAGGTAAAGCAGGCGGATGAAGAGAAGAAAGATGCACCTGTTTCGCCTGCATCTTCTTCCGTCTCGTCTTCGGGATCAACTTCTTCTTCATATGGTTCTTCGTCGTCATATAGGCAAAGAGAGAAAGAGCCTGATAATATGCGTGGCTTTGATCCTGCCTCTGAGGATGATATGGATGATAACGGCATGATTCGTTATATGGAGAATAATGATGAAGAGGGGTGGGATTGAAATAAAAAAAGGGGCTCCGCTGAGCCCCGAATTGTTAACCTTAAATCTAATACTATGAAAAACTGAAGCAAAGGTAAGGCCTTTTTTTGTAACCACCAAATATTTTGGGCTTTTTTAGCAGAGAAGTTTGGAGGTTTGGATGATTTATTATATCTTTGCACTATCCAATGATTAAAAGCTTATGAAGATACCTGCAAAATTTAAGGAGTATATCTGGCTGGTGAACACCATTCGCAAGGCCAGGAGGATAACGTTTGCCGAGATCAACGATAAGTGGCTGGAAACGGATATGAGCGAGGGCATAGAATTGGCCCGCTCCACCTTTGCACGTCATAAGGATGCTATTGAAGACATCTTTGGCATCTATATTGAATGCGACCGCCAGAACGGGTATGAGTACTATATCGGTAACGACTATGTGTTGCGCGAGGACAGTGTGCAGAACTGGATGCTGTCAACTCTGTCGGTGAATAATGTAGTTAGCGAGAGCTTATCGCTGCAGGACAGAATACTGCTGCAGCAGGTGCCATATGAGGGAGAATATCTGAAGATGGTGATCGATGCGATGAAGAAAAGCGTGAAGATAGCCGTGGATTACAGAAAATACGGGACCGACAAACCGAATCACCTGGACTTTGAGCCTTACTGCATCAAGCTGTTTAAGCAACGCTGGTATATTTTGGGTCACTTCCATCGTGCCGCAACTGAGGAGAAACCAGAGTCTGACTATTTCGGTATTTTCTCTTTTGATAGGATCTTAGAGATGGCGCTGACGGATGATAAGTTTAAGATAGACCCGGACTTTGATGCTCAGGCATATTTCGATGAGTGTTATGGCGTGTTGGTGGGAGACAATACTCCTCCTGAAAGAATCGTGATCAGGGCCTATGGCTATGAGCGGTATTATATCAGAGACCTGCCCATTCACCATAGTCAGAGGGAGATTGGCCGTGGTGAGAACTTCGCGGACTTTGAGCTATACATGAGGCCGACGATAGACCTGAGTGCTCATTTCATGAGTCGAGGCAGCCAGGTGAAGGTTCTTTCACCAAAATGGTTCGCGGAGGAAATCTATAATATGCACTTGGAGGCTGCGCAGATGTATAAGCCATAGAAAAAGTGGTAGAAAATGAGAATATTTAGACCTTGTGCCACGAATTGAGACAACATCAGTTTAATTTTGCAGCTGTATATAATTAAATAAGATATGTTAGGAGCAATTATTGGTGATATTGTTGGTAGCCGTTGGGAGTTTAACCCTACGAATGACTACAATTTCGAGTGGCTGTCTGATGAAAACGGGGTTACAGATGATACCATCTGTACGGTTGCTGTGGCTGATGCACTGCTGGCTGGGCGTGATTATGGGGAAAGCATCCATGAATGGTGTAACCGCTATCCACATCCGATGGGAGGATATGGTGGCAGGTTTGCCCAATGGGTTCGCAGTGATAATCCACAGCCATATAACTCATTTGGTAACGGCGCGGCAATGCGTGTGAGTCCTGTGGCTCACTGGTTTGATACGCTTGATGAAGTATTGGATGCAGCAGCAGCCACCGCGTTACCATCGCACAATCACGATGAGGGTATCAAGGGCGCACAGACGGTAGCTTTAGCCATCTTCAAGGCACTGAGCTACCACAAGTATCAGGAGGCTTCGATGCATATTGACGAGATTCTTGATGAGTGCGTGAAGTTCTCTGGCTATGACATCAATATGCCCAAAGCTACGGTTCTGAACCAGTTTGACGAGACCTGCCAGGGAACTGTACCTGTAGCACTGAAGATAATTAGCATAGCCACATGCTTTGAAGATGCAGTGCGCATGGCTGTTAGTCTCGGGGCTGATGCAGACACGTTAGGAGCCATCGTTGGCAGCATAGCTGAAGCGATTTGGGGTGTTCCTTTGAAGCTGCGCCATCAGATAGAAAGTTATCTTCCTGGTGATATGTCTCAAGTCCTGAGTCGTTTCTATCATGCAAGACCTCGTTCTTTCCAGCCACTTATCGACACATGTTTTGCTGGCGATGACTTTAGCGATGTCAGCTGGGGGATGTTATATGACGTTGATGGGAAGGAAGTGTATGATGAAATCAAGAATCAGGTTAAGAACAATCATGAGCAGATGCGCAAGCTGATGACAGAACGGGGCAAAGCACGTGAGAATTGGTAAGAAAATTTTATTATGCAGATAGGATTTGTAAATTTTAGTCAAGAAGAATTAGCGCGTAAAAACAAGGTGTTGCAGATGGCTCGAGACCAGACTGCAATCGATGAGCTTGGCTTTGGCCGAATACGTGATGCCTTTGCAAATATGATGTTCCCAGGAATGTCAACCCTGCAACGCCGTGCGAAATATTTTGCCGTGATGCCTTCGCTTTATTATCAGGCTACAAAGAAAAGTTATAATAGTGTCCGTGATGTAAGTGCACAAATCGTAAAATGGGAGATCAGGCTAACTGATATGTTAGTTAAAGGTGCTGGTAATGATGAGAATAAAAAAACTGGAATTACAGGCCGTTCAATGCTAACCGCGGCAAAAAGAGACCCAAGTAAGTTCGTTAAATACGATCCAACTTACATCTATATGAATGGGCTTAGGACTTTTGACATGATAAAAGGTGATATAGATATATACCATCTAATATTTGACCGAAGTAAGCAAACCAATCAACAAAAGACGAGATACAAAGCCTCAGAAGAAGGTGAAATGAGTGATTCAGAGGATAAAAGCGGATTATTACAGTTTATTGCTCCTTGTGAGGAAGTCTATGATTTTGACAATGGTACGATATTGCCTTTGGAACTAACGAAGAAGGAGGCTGAGTATATCAAGGGGCACATTGTAAACTCAATCAAAAGCATGGATTCTATGCTTGCATATATTATTCGTAATAATGTACCTGTCCTGCCTGAATATGATTCGCTTGGAAGAATCTGGCAGGATATGCCTGAAGATTTCTCTAAGTACATGACACAATATAGGATGGGCCAGCGCTTTTCTCACCTTGCTTATGTAGTACAGCTACGGTTCAACCATATCATGGCTATGTTTAATGATCAGAATGAAGAAACCAATCAGTTACAGGCCAGAATAGAAGAAGTTTTGGAACAATATCCGTCAGACTTTACGAGCCATGCTATCGATGACATGCTATTCTTTATTCGTAGCAGAGTCACAGAACCGACTGTCATCACCTTTTGTAGGAAATCGATCAAACTGATAGAGAGAAGAGATTGGGAACAACTTGACGAACTTATTGTTGCGAGAGAAAAGGCTGTTAAACCAGGGCGAAATAAACTTAGGAATCCCAAATACAAGGGAGAAGAACGAGGTTGGCCTTCAATGTTGTCATTCAGGTGGAATGAGATAGTGTATCAGGTTATCAATGAAATTAGGGAGGCAAAGTAATATGGCAAGAGAATTATTGAAAGACTTGATATATGGAGAACAGCTTGTTTCCGATGGCTGCAAAGTAGATTTTGCTGTCGGTTTGACTTATTCCCTAAACTTGGAGGCTATGCTGACAGTTCCCCTTGCTTTTGGTGATTTGGGAGAACTGGACAGTAGCGTTAAGCAGAGTCCGGCATTTCTGCTGGAAGGTATTCGAAGAAGTAGTGACAAAATAGCCATGTTCTGTAATAAGGGAGGAATTCATGTTCCCAATGAAACCAGAACCATATATTCATTGTTGGAAACCAGTATCTTTGAGGTACAGAATGGAAAAGATGTTCTCTCTAACTTCCATCCCAAATTATGGTTGGTGAAAGAAACTGACCGAGAGGGCATAGAATGGCTTAAACTGTCCATCATGAGTCGGAACCTGGATTTCTCGACTTGCCTTGATATTTGTTGTTCAATAAGGGGGCGCATATCCAAAAGACGTAGTGTGAAAGGGACTGAGAAACATAAGCCACTGAAAGATATGCTGATTTGGGTGAGTGATTATGCTACAAGAGCCAAAGCTGATAAGGTTCGCGAGTTAGCAGAATTGTTAGATTATGTTGACCGTTTTGAACTCGATGCACCATTCCAAACAGAAGATACAGAGAGAAACGAAGAAGAAGGTTATGGTTTCTTCCCATTTGTGTATGGTAGAGAAAAGTTTGCCACATATTATGAATTTCTGAAGACTTACATGCCTGGTGACAGAATTATGGTGGTATCTCCATTCATCGATGTATCAACGCTGTCATGGCTTACGGCGAGAAAAAAAGAATATAATTACGAAAGTAAGAACTCAATACTTGTAACAAGAAAGGAGTATGTAACACAAGAGGTCTTCGATTTGTTTGATCAAGTATGGGTTCCTAATGACACCATGATTGATAACACCACAGCTAATGTGGACTTGCATGCAAAGATGTATTTGACCCAAAGAATAACTGGCCAAGACCTTGGATATACGCTCTATTTTGGTAGCACTAATGCAACTGTCAATGGTTTCAACAGAAATGCAGAATTTCTTCTACGCCTACATTATAAGAGAACTACAAATGACAGAATTAAAGAGATGCTTGAAGAGATCGTCAGCGAGCATAGATTTGTTGTAATGGATGCACCCAATCCTGAAGCATCAAATATCCGACCAAAGAATGAGAAGGAACTTGCCTTAAAACGGACTGTTGACTGTTTGAAGAAAGCAGAGATTACTAAAGGTAAAACCGAAGGATTGTATGATATAGCCCTTTCTATCGGCGGCAAATTCGAAGAAGGGATTGATATACGACCTCTTCAGCTTAAAGCTTCATGGCAGCCAATAGCCAAACAAATTAGATATAATGACATTCCTGCATACCTGCTGTCTGAATTCTATGTATTAAGAATACCTGTGGAAGCAGGATTTATGGAAATGGTGGCAAAAGTAAAGACTTCAAACATGCCCAAAGACAGAGATGAAGCAATCTTCCAGAGTATCGTCACAAAGAAAGAGGAACTATTGGATTATGTGGCTTTTATGTTGAGTGACCGTCCTTCTGAATTTTTCTTTGAGCAACAGATTATGCGAGAGAAAAACAAAGGCATAGATGGAATCACGTCACAAGCTACAACGATGCCACTATATGAACAATTACTTCGAACCGCTAGTACCAATCCAGAACAGATAACGGAAGTACTGAAATTCATCAAGAAGATGAAAAAAGACATCGTACCAGAAGAATTGAAGAGAATACTGGAGATGTTCCAGAAAGTTTCAAAGCAAATTGCAGCATTATGAGTAAAGCTAAGGATTTCCAACAGGCAACAGCTGAACGTATTATAGAAATCTTCAAAAGTGGCCAGAAAAGAGTCCTTTTGAGTGATGAAGTTGGGTTGGGCAAAACCATCATGGCCAGAACTGTTGTCGAGATGGCTAAATCTCTTCCTGGAGTAGAAACTGATGGAATTTATAGGGTTGTGTATGTATGTTCTAATCAAAACATTATCCAACAGAATACAAGAAATCTTGGTATTCCTAAAGAAGACATCATGCAGATGCAGGATAGTAGACTGTCAATGCAGCATTTGATTCTTCAGGAAAGGAAAATGCAACAGGCTAAACAAGGAAAAGAGTTGCCACAACAACTTATACCACTCACTCCATCCACATCGTTCAGTATTACAAGTGGTTCAGGGAATGGTGCAGAAAGAGCTTTGATATTCGCCATTTTAAAAGGGATGGACGAATTCTTTGGTAAAGAAGAACGATTATCTTGGCTTTTGAAGACCATGTATATGGGCAAAGACAGTTGGCTTGATTTGGTTAATAATTATTGTAGCCGTGTAAATAGTTGTGGAGAAACGTACAAAAAGCAAATACGTGATTTACTTCGTTCTAATCAGACCTTTATACAAAATGTGAATGCCATTGCCGATTTCGTGAATAGTGATGGCAAAGAAATGCCTTTCTGGATGATAAACAAACTCCGAATAGCATTTGCACAGGTAAGTTTGAACCAGTTGGAGCCAGATCTGGTAATTATGGATGAGTTCCAACGTTTCAGTGGATTGCTGAATACTAGTAGTGATTCTGAGGAATCTATGATAGCACATGAATTCTTTTCGAACGAGCATCCATATATTCTGCTGCTTTCTGCCACTCCCTATAAACCTTTCACTACTCTGGAAGAACTGAATGAGGAGAACTGCGACGAGCAATATGAGGATTTTCTGAAACTCATGAGATTCCTTTTCAAGGAAGATCGTTCAGAAAACGAATCTTTCCATACTGTATGGGAGGATTATTCCAATAAGCTATCACATATTAGCGGTGAAGCGTTTGATGCTTTAGTTATCAGCAAACAAAAGGCAGAGGATAAAATGTATGAGGTCATCTGCCGTACTGAACGTTACAGCGAAGGTCTTATAAAAACAATGCCACTGGAGAAGATGGCAATAACTGGAGATGACATTCTTGCATATTGCCAAATGCAAAAGTTGCTTCAGAAGGCGAAGAAGATACTTGATCGAAAGAAGAGTACATGGCATAATCTAGGCATTAACCCAAATTATAACATTCCTATAGAGTATGTCAAATCTGCTCCATATCTGCTATCATTCATGCAGAAATATCAGGAGGGGAAAACTGTCGAGGCTGCATTTAATGATAAAGATATACCAGTTGTTAAGAATTCGAAGACTCAGAGGCTTTTGTTAAAAGGTGGACAAGTATATTCTTATAAGAAGATTGAGCCTGCTAATGCAAAACTCAAAGCCCTTGAAGATATTCTTTTCAAAAACAATGCAGAACAATTGTTATGGGTTCCTGCTTCTCATCCGTATTACACCATACCGAAGGACAACGTGTTCGCCAAGAATAAGGATTTCTCAAAAGTATTAGTTTTCTCTGCATGGGAAATGGTGCCTCGAATGTTAGCTGTTATGCTGTCATACGAATCTGAGAGAAAAAATGTCGTTGGAGCATACAAGAACGAAGGTATTACCTACATTACGAAGAAAAAGGTAGGAATGGAGCGTATGAAGGATGAAGGCGGTGATTTATTGGAATACCCGTCATCATATCTTGCAGACTGTTATGACTATATATTTCATTATGGGGAAAAGATAGAAGATCTTATTGATAAACTTCAAAAGTTAATTCAGACAGATATAGATAATCTGGAACTGCCATCACTAAATACGACGAGTGCTGAGCTTCTTTTGATGCTTATCCAAAGACTTGAGGGAAAAGACATAGAACTCCGAGGAATACCCCAAAGAGCTGCAAGAACACTCGCCTATATGGCTGTTGCTTCACCAGCCGTCTGTATGTTGCGCGTCCTTAACAACTCTACAAAACCAGATGTAGCTGACATCAATTATGATTCAGAGAATGCAAGAGATGTGGCTGAGAGTATTGTTGCTCTATTCAACCGTCGAGAGAACTCTGCCGCAGTGGAACTATCAACACCAAAGGATTTAAAATACTATGAGCAAGTGCTTTATTACTGCGTAATGGGTAATCTTCAAGCTGTTCTTGACGAGTATTGTCACATGATAGACGAAGGAAAGCATGCGGATCTTTTAGTTGATAAATTAAATGCTACTTTCATCTCAGCGACTCCCTATAGGATTCATACTACAGATTCCTATTGTAAAGAGGGAGGCAAACCAATGCCAATGCGCAGAAGTTTTGCATTTGACTATGCTAAAGTTGTTCAGGACAAGAACCTCAAGCACAATGGTACTCTCCAACAGGCCTTCAATTCACCGTTCCGTCCATTTGTCCTGGCAACCACAAGTGTCGGACAAGAAGGTCTTGATTTCCATTGGTACACACGAAAGATTGTGCATTGGAATCTTCCAAGCAACCCCGTGGACATGGAACAGCGTGAGGGTCGAATAAACAGATACAAGTGCCTGGCTATTCGAAGGAACATTGCCAAGTTCTTTGGTGATAAATTTACATGGGATGAAATGTTTGCTGAAGCAGATACTCGTTGGAGAAAAGAGGCCTCTGCAGATTATTCTGAAATGGTGCCATACTGGTGTTTACCAAAAGAAATTATTAGGAGTGAGGCCGATAAACTTGAATATATAGAGCGACTCGTACCGCTTTATCCTATGAGCATAGACGAAGTGAGATACAAACGTCTAATAGATGTTTTATCATTATACAGGCTCACAATGGGACAGCCAAGACAGGAGGAGTTACTCCAACTTCTTGAAGGAAAGGTTACCAAAGAGCAGATGCAGCAATTGCTCTTTGATCTTAGTCCATACAATAGAAACAAGAAAACTCAAACCTTTAAATATTATCATGGTGAGGATGAATCTCCTTTTACGAAGGCGGATATAAGAGATCGCTTCTGGCACGGAGAAATGATGTTTATAACAACTGGCCAGAATGTCGAGAACTGGAAAAATGAAGTCAAAAGTTGGCATAACATGAATAATGAAAATATACAGCAATTAGCTAGTAAGTATAGCCCTGAACAACTTGGCGTTATCGCCTATATCTCTGCTTTATACGGCAAGTGGTGCCCTTATGATGATCAGTCTTGGTTAATAGAATATTGAAAAGTTATGGATAAGTATAAGGAAATACATTTGGAACAGCCCAACACTTTGGCAAATTTCCTATCAGAGGAAGATCGCGAAGAAGTTGTATCCTTGAAAATCACAGGGCTTATCGGTCGTGAAGATTTTGAAGATGTATTGGATAACTTGTGTGAATCAGGAGGCTATCATGATGAGGATGACAACTATATACCCGATTATGATTTGGCTGCACCTCTTAGGCATCTTGACCTTGGCGAAGCTACATACGTTGATGGTGACTGTCTCCCATATTTTGGTTATGTAGCGCAACAAGAAACCATCATATTACCTAAAGGTATAAAAACAACTTTAGACAAGACTGAGAGTGAGACGGGATTTAGTGAGTCTGAGATGCTGAGAAAACTTGTGCTGCCTGAAGGGCTGAAGATTGTTGGCGGTTTCAACTCATGCGAGAATCTAACGGATTTAATTCTTCCTGAGGGGCTTGAAGAAATCTGCTCACATGCTTTTTGTGGCTGTGATGCTATTACGTCAATACGGATTCCTGCGTCTGTAAAGGTGATGGATGGTAGTTGTTTCGCAGGTTGTAATATTAAAGCTTATGAAGTTGACGAGAATAATGCATATTACACTGCAATTGATGGTGTTGTATATAGTAAGGATTTGAAAACGCTAGTTGCTTTCCCCTCCGACTATCCCAACAAACACTATGCAGTTCTAAAATCAACACAGATTATTGGTGAATATGCATTTAAATTCAGCCATATTGAGACAATTGAACTACCTAATGGCCTTACCAACATCGAGTATGGAGCGTTTGAAGCAAGTGACATTTGCGCTTTAGACATTCCTGAGAGTGTGAACCAAGTTGGTGAAATGGCATTCGATTATTGCACAAAACTGAAACGTTTTGCCATATCAAAAGGACTGAAGGAACTTCCACGATTCATGTTAGGGTCTTGCACTGAGCTAAAGATATTAGAAATTCCTTCAAATATAAAAGTGGTACATTACTCATCGTTTGTCTGGAGTAGAGATTTGGAACAAATAATACTACATGACGGATTGGAAGAAATAGCCGATGATGGTGTTCTTTCTACTAGCGAGGGGAAATTACGTGATGTCTATCTTCCAAAAACATTAAAGAAGGTGCCAGGCGGAGTATTCAATTACTCTCCATATATTAAGGAGTTTAAATTGGATCCAGATAATCCATACTTTCGTGTCATAGATGGTGCCTTGTGTTCTAAGGATGGAAAGATCTTATTCTCTGTCCCTGATTTTAATAGAACTAATTTCAGAGTTCCTGAAGGTATTGAGGAAATAGCAGAAATGGTATTTGCTTTTATGCCTAAGCTACGTACAATTGAATTACCATCGACACTTCGGATAATTAAAACAAGGGCTTTCCAAAGTTGTGATTCTCTTAAACAACTTGAGATTCCTGCTAGCCTGGTGGAGATTGATATTGATTCTCTATGGAGTGATAACTTGAAAAATATCGTGATAAAATGTACTGTTCCACCAAAGATAACAGGAAATATTAAGGACAAAGACTGGCGTTATGAGGACGTCAATTTGTATGTTCTTCATGATTCTGTTCAGAAATACCGAGAGGCTCCAGGATGGAAGAGTTTTAGAATAAAGGATATACATTAAAAGGCTTGCAATATGATTGAAAATAAAGAATACCCAGCAACTCACTCAATGGACACGGCATGGTTTGCATGTGACCTTGACGGGAATGTGGCCATATTCCAGTTTGAGGAAGATGGGCCTGGACCAATACCATTCACGGATATGCATACTGATGAGCTCATACCTAAGCTTGGAGTAAAGAAGAATGGTTATTCTCTGATGCCTTTCAATAAGGAGCAAATTGAAGAGTTGAAGAAAGGTCTGAAGCCTGTTCATAATAAAGAAGAAATAAGGCATCAATGTAATATATTGATTAAACCCGATGTAATAGATGAATTTATAAAGGCTGGTGCAGAGATTGATTTGTGCTATTCTGCTGAAGAAGGATTCTATCATCTTGAATATTGGCGTATAGATGAATATTCCATACTTGACGAATTTATTGGAAGAGGGGATGTATTGGGAGCGCAAGAATGTGACATTGAGATATACTTTGAGGACTGCAGGATTGACTGCTCAGAGCATCGATTAGCTCATTTCCCGTTCTATGTTTATGAGCAAGGAGCTATTAACTTTCCTCCAGGCAGAGTTGTCGTCCCTAAATTCCCTATGAAGGTAGACCAGATGTCAGACGAAGCAAGGAAGTATATGCTACAACTACCTGTCAAATTTGCAGAAAATAATTATGTGGAGCCTGCAGAGTTTGTCGATTCACAATGTTGGCTGTTTAACAATCACACAAAGGAGGTCAATGGCATCACATATATGCAAGTTGCCCTGACTGATGGAGGCTATGGCTACGTCAAAGTCGTGCCTCATAGCTTTGACCTCCAGTTGACAGGAGAGTGGAAATCAGCACCACGAATAATAGATAAAGGAGATGAATATATTGAGAATAACCGTTATTAGTGTATGAAAACAGATAAAGAATATCCTGCAACACATTCCATGGACACGGCATGGTATTGTGTGGATGAGGATGGTAACGTTGGCATCTTCCAGATTGATGAAAATGGACCTGTGCCACAAGGATATCATACTGATTGTGAACCTGACACCATTTTCTGGAAAGAGTTTTCTTCGCCAGGAGACGGTTTTGTCTATTATCATGAGATGACTCATGAACAAATTGCTCCATTACTTGTCCCGAAGTCAAGACCAGAGGGTGAGTGGGATAAATCATACGGCAAAGAGACAAACTTTTGGTGGAGTCATTGCCTTATTAAAATTAATATGACTAATCTTCCTATCCTCGAAAAGGCTTTGTCGCTCGATCCCAATAAGGAATATCCACATATTGCCTATTGTATATCCAGAAATGAAGGGCTGTTTGTCATTGATATGTATGGAAACAAAAAGGGTGTTCAGTTGCTTAAAGCTTCGGAAATAATAGAAGCAATCTATGATTTACCCGATTTTTGGATTACGGATCCTTACGATGAGGAAGAAGAGGTTGATGAGGGATACAAAAGATTTCCTGTGTACCTTTATAGGCAGGACTATTGGCCATCCTCTGGGGCTGCTGAAAAAATGATAGAGCCTAAATATCCCTTAAAGATAACACAGTTGCCCCCAAACATTCAGTCTAAGGTGTTCAGAATACCTCTTAGATTTAAGGATGCAGAAACTATTCAGTTGGCTGAATATTTGCCAGTTATAGTGTCCGGATGTACCGAATTTGTATATGATGGAAAACGGTGGTCTTTGCTTAAATTAAGCGACGGAAAACGTGGCTATTATTGCGAGAAGATCCATAAACTCATACCAGAATCAGTATTTCAAATATATCTTGATAAAGGTAAGGCGAGTCAGATCTAATAACATAATTGTGAACTTCTGAAATGATTGAATTACTCTCTATAGATCTTTCTAACTATTGCTCCAAGCAATGCTCATTCTGCTATAACCACAGCAGACGTGAGGGCAATACTGTGTGGAAGCCATCAGAGGTGATTGACTTCGCTTCTGATTGCATCAAGCATGGTGTGAAAGCAGTATCGTTGGGAGGTGGTGAACCATTCGAATATGACGGGGTGTTTGAGGTTATTGATGCACTTTACACACAGTGTTATTTGTCTGTGACATCCAATGGACTTCCACTGGAAGATTCCAAGATGTGGGATTTGCTGCGTCAGCATAAGCCAGACAAGATTCATCTTACCATTCATCAACCAGATAATGATGAAGAGGTCTCAAGAGTAGAAAAACGGTTGATGGAGATAGATTCTATTGGAATAAAGCCTGGACTGAACCTATTGGTTGGGGCTGACAAGGTTGAATATGCTAAGGATGTGTATGCTCGATTAAGTAAATATCTAAAGAGCGACCAAATAATCCTGGTTCCACAGCGTTTTTCGAATACGCCAACTCCTAAGCAGTTGGCTTCGGTAGCTGATGGAAAGCCTTTTCAAAGCCCTTCCTGTCTGCTGAAATGCCAGCGCCCAGTGAATTTCTGTTCGGTATCATGGGACAAGAAAGCAAACTCTTGTAGCTTCGCATCAGGAAAGGAATCATTAGAAACTCTTGACTATAAAGGACTGGAACAAGCACTTGAACGTGTAAAGTGGAAGAGTTGTATGCTATAGGAATCCGCTCCTGTTATTTGCAGAAGCGGATTCTTTTTTTAATCACGATTCCTCTTCATTGAAGAAGGAACCTGTAGGCATGGCTATATCCTCGGAGACACAGCAGTTGTAGCGTTCGCGGCTGCGGCGTTCGCGGGCAAACATGGCACGGGTACCTGCCTCGGTCTGCTGGAACTCCATGTGCTCCTCAATAGCGAAGGAGTGAGCCATACCCTCTACATCAAGTGCATCGGTACCTATTAGTGTGAAGGTCCAGTGCTGTTTCTTGAGCTTCTCAATCATCTTACGAACCATCTTCAGTGTCCATTCCTCACTGCTGTTTTCCTCGCCATCGGTGATGATCGTTACCAGTACATTGTCTCCATCCTCTATCTGTGCATTTACCTTGGAGATGCCTTTGCCGATGGCATCGTAGAGTGGGGTGGCTGCACTTGGGTTGTAGGCCTTCCATACGAGATCCTTGGTCTGATCTGCGGGCGTGTTGTCGTAGTGCAACTTGGTGTGTTCGCTGTCGAAGGTGATCAGAGTGACGCGTTGTTCCTGGTCTGGGAACTTCTTCTGCATCTGTCGAACGGTCTGGAGCGTTTCGTTCATGCCTGCGAAGGCTTGCTTACGGATGATGGACATCGAACCGCTCTCATCGACGATTATCAGATTAAATACGCGTTTTGCCTGTGACTTGGTCTGCTTCTTGTTCTTAACATCATTTGTTTTCATAATCGTAATTATTTAATAGTGAAACTTCATTTTAAGACGTCTTTTATCTCTTTAAAGAAAAAATTGAGGAAAAATTAAGCTGATAACAAGAAAATTTTGTAATTTAGCACCAAAATTATAAATATGTACTACCAGAATCTGTCAGATGATGAAATAATAGAGGGGTTCCGCAGGGGTGACGGCGACATTATCCGTGAGTATTTCTACGGATATTGTGAGGCTGGTTATCGGCTTTTCGACCAGCGTTATCAGCTCAGCTCGAAACAGAACCTCGATTTTATGTCGCTGGCTCATCAATATGCCATATCACTGATGGAGCACGATTGGAAGCCATTGGAGGATCATGCGCCGGAGGTTAGTCTGAAGACATGGCTGATCGGCGGTTTCAGATATGTGGTGCTTGATGCATTGAAATGGTATCATAAAGAATATGGTAGCATCACTTTTGAAGATTATCTGCGGTCGTTTGATCCTGGCGACAATCTTCGTCTACAATTCAACCGCATGGTGGAGGATGTTTGTGATAATGCGTCATTGAGCAGGGAAGACAGATTGATCATCACGATGATGATGCTACGCGGATTCAAGGGTAAGGAGGTCTCGGCTCAGATGGGAATAACACCTTCCGCCATCTCTCAACGATACAAGAAACTGAAAGATGATATCATTGTGCCGTACTTTAAGAAGAACTTCGATATGGATCTCGATATGCCGGAGGTAATGGACGAACGCATCATTGTCAGTCGCGAGTCTGCGATGGGGGCAGCCCGTTCTTTCGAGCCTGTTATGCCTGCACCGATGGCTTACGAGGATATGGAGTTTGCAAGAGAAGAGATTATGGAACAGAAGAGAACAACGCCGGAGTTTATCACCAGCCTGCAGCCGAACGAGATATTTGTCTTCGGCAGCAACCTGAAAGGTATGCATGGTGGTGGGGCGGCTTATATCGCCTATCGCAAGTTTGGGGCTGTCATGGGCCAGGGCGTGGGCTTGCAAGGTCAGAGCTATGCCATTCCGACGATGCAGGGTGGAGTAGAGACGATAAGGCCCTACGTGGACGAGTTTATTGAGTTCGCCAAATCAAATAGGAATATGACATTCCTGGTCACCCGTATTGGCTGTGGCATTGCAGGCTTTACAGATAATGAAATAGCACCATTGTTCGAGGCTGCACATGGAATTGAGAATATTGTGCTGCCAGAAAACTGGTAAATTTGACATAAAAAGGCATTTTTCTTTGACCTGTCCCACGATTTGAGACTACATCAGAGTAATTTTGCCATCGATATTGAATTTTAAAACCTTTTGAAGGATATGAAAGTATTATTTTCACCAGAGTACAAAGGCCACGTTTTCCTCGGACTGAATGAGGAGAACAGACAGATGATGGACGTGATGGCTTGCGACACCACTGCCCTGATTAGAATGTTGGAACAACGGCTGGGAATACATGTGGAGGAGTATTCAGGACACTACCGCACAGTGAAGTATTTTGAGGCGATGCAGGAGTATATGAAAGAGCATCCTGATAACATCTTGGCTGATTCGTTTAATATTTCTAATCTTGGTACGGCTGAACAGGCTTTGCGCTGGCGTGACAATCTTGTATTGGATAATTGGTCGACCTTGACTATCAAAGGAATGGATCGTCTGAATGTTCTGGCTGGCATCGAGAAACTGTTTGATTGCCCGGGCATGGCCGACAGGTTGGATAACGTGGTTAAGTCTATTGTCATACAGGGAAATGATCAAATGAATGGTAGCCTGAAGGATATTGAGGTTGAGTTACCTTGTGATATGGAACTGCTTCATCCCTCTGTGATGAAATTGCTCCTGGCCATGCAAATGCAGGGTGCTCAGTTGACTGTAAGAGCAGAAGATGCCAAACAAACAAAAACAAACCTTGACAGGGTGGCTGACTTGCTGTATTCTACCTCAGATGAGAAGATTGTACTCGACGAGAATGATAACTCTTTGCAGATATACCAGTTCTCAGACGAGAACGCGGCAAATGAATATATGGCGCTGAAGGGTGACCAGATAGGGGCTGATGTGTGGATCAATAACCAAAACAAGGCGCTGGACAACTGGCTGCGTATGATGGGTAAACCTACGATGGGAAGTTCGATGGCTGTTTCATTGCCTGAATTGCTACAGCTCTTTGTGTCTGGCATCGATATGATGAAAGAACCGCTGAACATACAGAGTATGATCAGTTGGTTGCAGTCACCTATGCAACCTTTTGGCAATTATTTCGGTAGTATGTTGGCTGATAAAATTATCAAGACTGGGGGCTACAGGAACGAGAAGTGCCAGGAGTTGGTGAAAGACTACCTGACTGGGAAAAATAAGTTTGATTTCGACAGATTCGTGACTGAGAAACTGGATGAGAAGGAGTTGGCCAAACGCCATAAGAAGGAGGCTGAAGAGCGCCAATTGCTGGTCAAGACTTATCTGCCACCATTTGAAATAAGGGAACAGGAGGGTATTGATACCATAAGGTTAAAGTCTTATCTGAATAGCCTGGCTGCTTGGGCAAAGAGCCGGTCGTTCCTGTTGCGTGACACAACTGCCAATGAGGGGTGGTGTGCACAGTTGGAGAGCCTGGCGCAGATGTGCAGCACGTTTGTTTTGCTGCTTGATGCTGCTGGTACTGGCGAGTCTGTCGATATGAAACAGATTGAATCGTGGATTAGCACACTCTACAGGGGTGAGCAGTTCATGCAATATGCTGCCCAGAAAGGTAGCAGGATGCTGATAGAGAATCCCGCAAAGATGGCTGCCTGCAGCGGACGGACTGTCTGGATGAACTTCGCTGGTGGTGAAGTGCGTCAGCTGGATTGTAGTTTCCTTTATCCCACAGAGCGCAAGGCAACGAAAGACTTACTGTCTATCTGGGACGAGAAGAAAGAGGTTGTCTATAACGAACAGATGCAACTGATGCCGTTTAAGATGACTGACAAGCAACTGATACTGGTGACGACGACGCTGACTGGCGGGGAACTGACACCCATTCATCCTGCTTTGGTTAGAATCAAAGAACAGGTGAAAAACTGGAAGGCTTTTGTGAAGACACCGAATCTGTTGGATGAAGATATGGAAGCAGTGACTCTTGTTGACAATAGAATGGCAGGTGATATGCTAAACTATGAACATGCTGATCGCGTCAAGTGGCCAGACCATTTAAGTCCTACTATTCTCAGTACGCTGGTGGAGTATCCTATAGATTTCCTCATGCAATATCTGTTGGGAATTGTCAGTACTGTGCCCAGCAGCATAGCGGAGCTGAAGGCTACCAAAGGTAACGTGGCTCATGCTGTGATTGAGAGTCTGTTTGCGCCTCGCGAGGGACAACGATGCAGCAAGCCTGACGAGATAGCAAAGCGCATTGAAGAGGAGTTCGAACAGCAAGTGCATCGTCAGATTGAGTCTTGTGGTGCCATCCTTTATCTGCCTGAGAACAAACTGGATGCTGCGCTGTTGAAAGAGCAGCTGCATAATTGTCTAGGTGTGCTGCTGCAGATTCTTCGTGACAACAAACTTGTGGTGACTGGTTGCGAGCATCTGGTGACAAAGGACATGAAGATGTTGCCAAATGATAATGGGTACGACATGAAGGGTTTCATCGATATGACGCTGGAGGACGAAAACCATCATCCTGTGGTCTTCGACTTTAAATGGACAACATCAAAGGGTACGTCGAAAGATGGCTATTACCGTAAACTTTTGGAGGAGAACCGCTCCGTCCAGTTGGAACTGTATCGCTATATGCTGAGTGCAGAGGTGCGTGATGATGTGGAACGGACTGCCTATTTCCTGATGCCTGAGGCGCATCTTTATAGTAAAGAGGAGTTTGAGGGCAAACATTGTACTAGGCTTGAACCAGCTAATAAGGACAATATAGTAGAACAGCTGAGACAGGCGTTCTTCTATCGTAAAGAAATGATCGACAAGGGCAGGGTAGAGATAGGCGAAGGCAGACCTGTAGAGGGTTTGGCATATACTGAAGCCCTTGAACAGCGCAACCTCTTTGCGCTGAAGAGTAATAGTGAAGGTCTGCAGGAAGAGAACAGATTTAGTAACTACACATTGTTTAAGTCAAGAAAGGAGAACGAAGCATGAAGAACGTAACATATATCAATGCCAGTGCAGGTAGTGGCAAGACCTATACGCTGACACATCTGTTGGCCAAACTGATTAAGGATAAAGAGGTGAAGCCTGAGCAGGTGATCATGACAACCTTCTCTGTGAAGGCTGCCAACGAGATGAAGGAAGAGGCGAAGAAGGTGCTCTATGAAAGCAAGCAGTTTGACGAGGCAACACGTATCGACCAGGCAATGATTGGTACGATCCATAGCGTGGCACAGGCGTTCATTAAGAAATACTGGTTCTTTTTAGGACTGTCGCCTGATATGGCGGTGATGGACGAGGAGGACACAAAGTTCTATGTGTCTCAGTCGCTGTCTGACCTACCGACAGATAAGGAACTTGGGAAGTTACACGGCTTCTGTGATGAATTCGATGTTCAAGCCCGTTGGAACAGTGATAAAAGTGGCTTGGACTATGATTTCTGGAAAGAGGATATCAAGAATGTGATAACCTTTACCACCAACTACGAGATTGCCGATTATAAGCGTAGTAAGCAGGAATCTCTTGACTATATCCGCCAGTTTGTGAACATTAAAGAGAATCCTCAGTTCACAGAACAGGAACTGACCGAGGTGGTGAAAGAGTATGAGGCATTTCTCGAAACTAAAGGTGAAGGCGATGAGAACAAAAAGCGTAAGGCTACTCTCAATGGTCTAAAACGTGGCGTAAAGGAACCTACCATAGCCTGGTATGCAAAAATGTATGGCTTGCTCAAGAAATTGAAGACTATTCCTCCCAAAAGTACGCAGTTGCGCGATAAACTGGCGTCAGTATGGCATTGGCCTGTGGTCTATGAAAGCCAGAAGGAGTATATCGAACTGCTGTTTGACTTGGCTGCAAAATGGAACATTGCTGTCCACTAAAAATCGCTAAGCGTTCTTTGAAATGATTGAAATATAGTTAGTTACAGAGATTTTTTGAGTCAACGGACTTGATTTTGTATCTTTGCAGCCAAAATGGTTTGCATATGTA
>Ga0256405_10005054_pt1 | contig 23531 bp, 18 predicted proteins | sample RumenRJG_02DNA_FD_189096 | JGI IMG/M metagenome (GOLD analysis project Ga0256405, IMG submission 189096) | Bovine rumen microbial communities from Lethbridge, Alberta, Canada - RJG_02 | ecosystem: Host-associated > Mammals > Digestive system > Stomach > Rumen | place: Canada: Alberta... | reverse complement strand
TGAACAGGGGTCTGTCAAGTAGATAGGCCAAATAAACAAAATAAGTCAAGAGAAAAGGTGATCACTTCATTAGAGGTGGTCACCTTTTTAGATGCTGAAATCATATAGATTTGGAAATAGTGACAGTTTGAACTGTCACTATAATCCTTGGTCTGCTTAATGACTACTTTATCTGTCATGGAATGCCAGTCACCCCTGCGCTATGCGCACCGCGAAGCGGCTGCGGGGTTGACAGACATTCCATGGCAGATATTCTGTAGTCAAGCAGATCAAGGATATTTGTGCGCTTGGCGCACTTTATTCAAGGCCAGTAGCCCCTGGATTTATTTCTATTCTTTTGTTAAGCTGCCCATTTAGCTTTATACTTCTGGATACGCTTATTCTCAGGAATGGGATAATCAGTAGGCTTATCTGTAAGCATTGCTTCATTACGTACCTGGGCAGGCGTCTTTCCACCGAATCTTTCCTGTGGCCTTTCGTTGGTATAAAAGTACATGTATTTCTCTATGGCGTTCCTTAGTGAAGTTTCATCAGTTATATCAAACATGCAGTACATTTCAGTCTTGATGATGCCCCAGAATCCTTCAGTCGGTCCATTATCTATGCAGTGTCCTACTCGAGACATTGACTGTTCCATTCCTTGTTCTTGTAACTTCATTTTAAAGACTTTACTGGTGTACTGAAATCCACGATCCGAGTGAAAAAGTGGGGCGGCATCAGGATTTTCAGCTATTGCTTTGTCAAACGTTTTAAATACGAGTGCATTATCATTTCTTGTACTGATAACATAAGATACCGGCGTTCTGTCATAAAGATCAAGGATGGCACTCAGATACAGCTTCTTATTAGCTTCAGGGATCTTAAACTCAGTAACATCAGTTGTCCATTTTTCATTAGGTTTGTTTGCGTGAAAGTCTCTTTTGAGCGTGTTCTCTGCAACAGTTTCTGGAGTTGAAGGTTCATACTGCTTTCTTTTCGCACGAATAATCGCATGAACTCCAATAGCCTTCATGATCCTGTGTATGCGCTTAACTTTATAATCAGTCCCATTGAAGTGGTTAATCCAGAGAGTCATCCGTCTGTATCCAAGGATATGACCAAAGCGATCATCGTATTCTCTGATAAGCTCAGCAATTCTATGGTCTTCCAATTCTTGTTCTGGAACTTCTCTGTGAAACCATTTGTAATAAGCTGCGTGTGATACACCCAGCGTCTTACACATCCAGTTTATACTCCAATGTTTATCATTATAATAAGCCTGTATAGCTAAATATTTACATTCAAATCGAGTCTTACCGAGCCTCACATCCCTTCTAATTCTCTCACTTTTTTTAACAGTTCTACTGTCATGTCCCTTTCCTGAAGCTGTCGCTTTAGTCTTAGGTTCTCACGGCGTAAGCGCTCCAATTCATCAACTTCATCATCTGTTTTGTGATGACCGCGTCTATCAACAAGCGCATCTTCTCCATCTGAGTCATACTTTCTTACCCAGCTATAAACCTGTGTATAAGAAACATCATACAAAGAAGCAGTGCCTTTATAATCGCGATTGTGCTCTATGCAGTACTTGACGATTTCTTTGCGTTCCTCGATAGTGGTTTTTCTTCTAGCCTCTGCCATATAGACCTCCCGCTTAGGATCATAGTCCTTAAGCTCTCTATTGGCATTATACTCTGAAATCCATCTTCGAAGTACACTCTCACTAGATATCCCAAACTTTGCAACACATCCATTTACACTTAACTCACCTTTTATAACTGTATCTACACAAGATGTTTTAAATTCTTTGCTATACCGCTTGTTTCCAGCCCCTTTAGTAAATGCGTCTGCTCCATAATTACGGTAAGAGGCCACCCATCTTATAAGTGTGGCTTGAGCTATATCGTTAGCATGGGCAATTGAATCATATGAGCCCATTCCGCTAAGGTACTCATTTACTCTATCAATCATCCATTCTACGGAATGTTTCCTTTTAGCCATAAAAAATCCCCCTAAAGGAGACTTTGGTTATTTCCATTGTCTACTTTAGGGGAATCATATCAGTGATGCTTCTCTTTTTTATTGCTATCAGGTACAAAAGAGTAATATGATATAAGGAATATTAAAGGATCAGAGGCTGAAACTGTAGTATGTTTTAGACAAAGCTTGGGAGGAAAGATGAAAAGAGAACTAGGAATAGCGCGTTGTGGATTAGCATGTTGTCTGTGTTCTGAAAATGTAACCTGTAAGGGATGCAAGAGAGATGGCTTTATGGAGCTATCCTGGTGTAAAGATGCCGAATGGTGTGAGGTCCGCAGGTGTGGTATTGATAAAAATCTGAATGGATGTTATGAATGCAAACCGGCAAATTGTCGAAAAGGCTTGTATGCTGAAAAGATCAAACCAAGAGCATTCGCAGAATTTGCACGAAGGTTTGGAGTTGAAGAGCTATTGGACTGCCTGGAACGCAATGAAAAGGCCGGTATAGTTTATCACCGGGAAGGAATCATGGGAGACTATGATGACTTTGATGATTTAGAGGAACTGATAAACTATATTAAAACAGGAAAAAGATAAGTATCTTTAGCAAATAACTGTTCTTGAGCAGCAATAGGAGGAGACTTAAATGATCTTTGACGAAGAAAAGTTTACATTAGGGGAAAGAAATATCGTGCTTCGAAGCGCAAAGGAGGAAGAAACAGAAGCTCAAATGCTTGTGGATTATCTGAAGACTGTTTGTGGGGAGACCAATTTTCTTTTGGTAAATTCCGATGAAGTCAAGTACACTGCTGAAGGTGAGATGGGCTTTATAAAAGATATGAATGAGTCTGATGGAAAGATGCTGGTACTGGCTTTTGTAGATGGTGAATACGCAGGAAACTGCTCTTTTACAAGAATAGGAACCAGCAGAAGATCAGCGCACAGAGCGGATATTGGAATAGCTCTTTTTCAGAAATACACAGGATTTGGCCTTGGGAGGCTAATGCTGGAACAGCTTTTAAAGAAGATAAAAGAAGCAGGATACGAGCAGGTTGAGCTTACTGTTGTAAGCGGCAATGAGCGGGCATATCATCTGTATGAAAGCCTGGGATTCAGGGAATGTGGACGGATGCCCAAGGCAAACAAATATGATGATGGCTCATACAGTGATAACATTCACATGTATTTACATTTTTGAAACGAGAACTTTAATATATATTTAAGAATAAAAAATGCCGAAATATAGTATTATTTAATGTAGAACATTATGTTTAGTAGTAACTAGTTCTACAAGGAGGAAGGCTCTGTCAATGAAGAAAAATAGTATATTTCGCAAATTTATGACTGTAGCACTTTGCCTTGTGGTTGCAGGCACAAACAGCGGTTATTCTGTGGAAACAAAAACGGAAACTGAAGCTGGCACTGAGACAAAGTCAGGCAGTACTGATGATGTGGTAGATTTTGAGCATAACCTCGATGATTATGTGCCTGCCAAGAAAAAATACAATTTCTATTTTACTTATAAGATAGTTCACCCCTGGTGGGACGCTGTGGCACTGGGAATGGAAGATGCCCAGCAAAAATATCTCGACAAGGGTATAGTCATTACTTATGAGTACATGGCTCCGGATGCAGCATCTTACGAGGATCAGATCAAAAGATTACAAAAGGCCAGTGAAGGTGGTTATGATGTGATCGGAGTAGATGTGGCGGATGAGGAGAAGATTTCTCCTGTGCTTGATAAGATGGTTGAGGCGGGCAATAAGGTCATGACCTTTTCCAGTTCTGACGCGGCTCCTGATTGCAAGAGAATAGCTTATGTGGGGAATACCCATAACTATCAGGATGGGGCAGATCTGACAGAAGCTCTTTGTAAAAAACTTGACTACAAGGGCAAGGTAGGGATCCTTGTGGGAAGTAATGGTGCTCCTTGCCATGAAGACAGAGCAAAGGGAGCAAAAGACACTATTGCCAAATATCCCAATATGGAAATAGTGGCAGTAGAGTATGATCAGGACTCCATTGACCTGGCGTACGACCTGGCTAAACAGATGCTTAAAGATAATCCGGATATTGCAGGCTTTGTATGCTGCAATATGAGTAATCCTGTTGGAACAGCAAGAGCAGTAACTGACCTTGGAAGCAAGGCGGTGATCGTGGGAATGGACCATGATCAGGAGGCACTTCGCTATCTGAAAGATGGTGTTATCTATTGCCTTGGGGTACAGGACTGTTATTCCATTGGCTTTGACACATTGCAGGTTGCAGTCAAGATCGCAGATGGTAATCTGCCGGGAGATCTTTTTCCGGACAAGACTGATGAAAGCACAACAGTCATTTATCAGGAAGATGCAGCACCAATGCTGGAAGTATTGTATGGAGATGTTTCTCAATGAAAAGAAAGAAGCTTACTGAAAAGGCAGTGACTATAACTGCGGCGATAGGAAGTGTTCTTATCATGGTAACGGTGATCGCCAATACTTACTGGGCTTCCAAGCAGGCTATTTCTTCTACTAATCAGGCAGTTTCTGCTGTGAGTGCGTTCTATCTTGAATCCATGGCTGACAGGCGTGCCAAGACTATCACAAACCTGATCAACAATAATTTTGACTACATGGAAAAGGCGGTAATGGTCATAGATTCTGAAAAGATAGAATCCCAGGAGGATCTTAGGGCTGCTATCGGACGGATGAAGAATCTTTTGTCTCTTAACCGTTTTGCGCTTGTAGATGAGGATGATATAGTTTATACGCAGTATACCACATATACTGGAGGCAGCAGGCATCCATTCCTTGCGAAGAAAAAACTGGAAGGCAGAATGATAAGCACTGTCTTTCGTTATGGCTCATCCAAGGAGCTCTGTCTGGCAATTCCTGTTGATATAAAGATAATGGGCAAACAGTTTAAAGCATGTTTTGTGCAGATAGATATAAATGACATTGTAAATCTCCTTGCTTTTGATGATCAGGAAAGCACCCACTTTGCGCTGTATTCTGCTAATGGTGGTAATATTTCAGAAACAGAACTGGGTCCTCTTATTGGAACAGATAATATTTTTGATGCCACAAAAGGGAATGTTTCTGAAGAGGAGTGGAATTCATTTCGCGACAATTTCGCCAATGACAGGAGAGGAACGCTGACGTTCACTATAAATGACGTAGTTGATACTATATGCTATGAGCCTGTACCTGAAACCGGATGGGAACTGGTTGTAATGATCCGTGAGAGTGTTATTGAGGATCAGATCAAGGAGATCAGTGAAAAGAGTCTTGCCAATAACCGTATGCAGATAGTATTCCTGCTTGTGGTTGCTTCTGTTTTCTCAGCGATACTGTACTACATGCTAAGGCGTGTGGCAAACGATAAACTGGAAGAAGAAAAAGAAAACAGTAAAGCCTTTAAGAGTATGGCAAACACTGACTCAATGACTGGAGTCAGAAATAAGCATGCCTACATGGAGACGGAAGCCCAGCTAAACAGCTGGATCCGGGAAGGTGCTGTTGAGAAGCTGGCGGTTATTGCATGTGATATCAATGGCCTTAAATATGTCAATGATACAAAAGGACATGCTGCCGGTGATCAGCTTATTAAAGATGCCTGTGCTCTTATCTGTAATGTTTTCAATCATGGTTCCGTTTATAGAACCGGTGGTGATGAGTTTATAGTTCTTTTGTCCGGAAAAGGATTCGACACAAAAGAGGAAACAATTGAAGTCTTTAACAGGCAGGTAGAAGAAAACATACAGAAAAATGAGGTTGTTGTTTCTATCGGCTATTCAACACTTCAACCCGGGGATGAGCAGCTGCACGATATATTTGAACGAGCAGATCATATGATGTATGATCGCAAAAAGCAGTTAAAGAGCATGGGAGCTAAAACGAGAGAATAGTAGTGATCAGGTTTTGACAATTCTTTTTATGCGTGGTATAAAGTAATAAGTTAAACGAAGGGACGCACGTACTGTGCGGTAGGTGAAGGAATGATAATTAGATAATTTGATTTGGTAAATGCAGACGAGTTAATTTCTAAGGGCCTTAAAGGGTCTGTTTGTGTATGCCGAATTAGATTATCGTATTCATTTTGAAGCCTGAGGTGCGTGGGTAGTTTACCTGCAAAGTGCCGCCTGATAATGCAAATCGGCATTTATCTTACTTCAATATGTCTATGAAATCTGCTTTCGGCTGGAAGCAGATTTTTTTATGCCCGTTTGGTCCGATATTCTGGCAAAAGAAATATCGGCGATATGGAGGTGATATATATGGCACAGATAAATGTAAGTAATCTGACCTTCGGATATGAAGGAAGTTTTGAAAATGTATTTGAGAATGTTTCCTTTTCTGTGGATACAGACTGGAAGCTGGGATTTATTGGGCGAAATGGCAAGGGAAAGACAACCTTCCTAAATCTGCTGCTTGGGAAATATGACTATCAGGGAAGCATCACATCAAGCGCGGTGTTTGACTATTTTCCATATGTGGTTACCACAAAAGAACTAGAGCTAAGCGCAAGTGAGCTCATGGAAAAGTGGAAGCCGCAGGTTGAACAGTGGCGGGTAATGTGCGAGCTGCCGCTTCTTTCAATTGACGCAGAGCTCCTTTACAGACCTTTTAAAACTCTAAGTTTTGGCGAGCGGACCAAGGTCATGCTGGCGGTACTTTTTTCAGGGGAGAACGATTTTCTTTTGATCGATGAGCCCACAAACCATCTGGATATGGAGGCAAGGGATAAGGTAAAAGAATACCTTGCTGGCAAGAAGGGCTTTATCCTGGTATCTCACGACAGAGATCTTCTGGACTATGTCTGTGACCATGTGCTGGTGTTAAACCGCAGCACCATTGAGGTTCAGGCGGGAAACTTTTCATCCTGGTGGGACAATAAGGAAAAGAAAGACTCTTTTGCCAGGGCAGAAAACGAAAAGCACTTAAAGGAAATCGGTAAGCTAAAGGCCACTGCGGACAGGAGCAGTCGCTGGGCGGAAAAAAATGAGAACACCAAGATTGGTTTTGACCCCATAAAGGAAAATGACAGGTCCATTTCAACAAGGTCCTTCATCGGTGCCAAGACCAAGAAGATGCAGTCAAGGGTCAAGAATTTTGAAAAGCGCATGGACCGTGAGATTGAGGAAAAAGAGGGACTTCTTCAGGACCTTGAACAGGAGATCGATCTTAAGGTCATGCCCCTTGAGCATTACAAAGACAGGCTCATTGAGTGCAGGGAATTGTCGCTAAGATATCTGGATGGTGCAGAGAACGTCATTGATGACCTGACCTTTGAAGTAAAGCAGGGAGAAAGGGTATTCTTAAGCGGAGCTAATGGCTGCGGAAAGTCAAGCCTCATCAAAGCTATCCTTTCCAAAAATAAAGATGGCGGCGACAGTGCGGGCCAGGCAGACAACAATGTCATCAGCAACATGCAGCTTACAGGCACGTTGTCCCTGGCTCCGAACCTTACAATATCCTACATAAACCAGGATACGTCTCACCTTAAAGGGTCACTAGCTGATCACGCAAAGAGTAATAACCTGGACTTTAGCCTCCTGTTATCAATCCTAAGGCAGCTGGATTTTGACCGTGAGCAGTTTGAAAAGAACATGGAGGATTTCTCTGAGGGACAAAAGAAAAAGGTCCTTATTGCAAGTAGTCTCCTGACGCCGGCTCATCTCTACATTTGGGATGAACCCCTTAACTACATCGATGTGTTCTCAAGAATGCAGATAGAGCGCCTTATTGAGAGGTATAAGCCCACAATGCTGATCGTGGAGCACGACGTAAGATTCAGAGAAAAACTGGCTTCAAAGGAAGTTGTGTTATAAACTGAATACATACATCCAACAAAGGAGAACAGAGCCCATGAACAACATCGAAAGAAGAGATAAAGAGCTTGTATATATTTCCGACGACTCAGTATTTGAGGAGCAGAAAATAGCTCGTCGTCTTACCCAGGAGCTTAACACTGCGGACAGGTCCGACTTTGGCGCCATTAAGACAATCGTTAAGAAGCTCTTTGGAAAAGCAGATGATACAACTTTTGTAAACCCGCCATTTTACTGCGACTATGGAACTCACATTGAGGTCGGTAAAAACTTTTTTGCCAACTATAACTGCACCTTCCTTGATGTGGGAATGATAAGGATCGGTGACAATGCCCAAATCGCGCCCAACGTGGCCATCTACACAGCAGGTCACCCGGTTCACCCAGCCACCAGAAACAGCGCCTACGAGTACGGCATTGATGTTACTATCGGCGATAACGTGTGGATCGGCGGAAACGTGGTGATCTGCCCTGGCGTTACCATTGGCGACAACGCTGTTATTGGAGCGGGATCTGTAGTTACCAAAGACGTTCCTGCCTGGACCATTGCTGCAGGTAATCCCTGCCGCGTCATCAGGAAGATAACTGAGGAAGACCGCAACAAGTATTTTGCAGGCAGACAGATAGATGACGAGGCTCTTGAAGATATTGCGAGGATCCAGTCAGAGAGTAATGATCCAAAAAAATACCCCACAGCGCCCTAAGGTGCTATGGGGTAACCATTACATATTGGTTGATTCTCTGTAAATAAGATCAGTTTCAGTATAAGTGATCCTGTTGTTAAGATCAGGCTGCTCAATGCGGGAAACCACAAGGTTTGCTGCGGAGTAGCCTATTATCTGGCTGTGGATGTGACTTGTTGAAAGGGACGGAGTCATTATCTTGGACTCTGGAGAGTCGTCAAAACCAAAGAGCTTGATGTCCCTTGGGCACTCCACATTCAGTTTTTTAAGACCGTACAAAAGATCCAGCGCAACGAAATCATTGGCGCAGATAAACATCTCAGGAAGTTCTTCCATTTTTTCCAGAGCCTTTGAAAGATATTCCTTATAATCCTTGTCGTGACTGTGAACCTCAGTCAGACAGTACTTCTCATAAAATGTAAGGTTGTTCACATAAAGCGCCTCTCTGAAGGCCATGAAACGCTCGTAGAAGGAGCGGCAGTGAGTGGCCTGTCCAACAAACCCAATCTTACTTATTCCCTTTTTGCTCATGTCATTGATGACTGTGTATATGCTGGTGAAGTTATCCATCAGAAGGATATCAGCATTGAGCGGCCTCCAGTAGCTGGCTACCGGAGCATCGATCATCAGTACCGGGATTGACATGTTACAAAGCATCTCGCAGTAGGACTGATTGAACATCTCGATGCAGACGATTGCCTTGGTGTTGTCTGGCTTGAATGATATTGGAAGACTTAGATCTGCTACGTTGTTTTCATCAACTCTGTGCATGGTAAGGCTGTAGCCCAAAAGAGATATCTCGTGCTGGAACTTATCCAGCATAGTTGATGCGAAGTGAGAATTGTTAAGGAAGTTTCCGGTGAAAAGAGCTATCTCTCCGGAAGCCTTAGTCCTTGAAATAGAAGGATTCTTGATGTCTGAAATGGAATTGGCATAGGAAAACTGCTTGTAGCCCATCTCGATGGCCTTTTCCAAAACCTTCTGTCTTGTTGATTCTGCTAAAACTCCAGTATTGTTAATTGCCTTGGATACAGTATTTCTGGATACTCCGAGAGCATCTGCAATATCCTGCAAGGTGACTTTGTTTGCCATTATTATTCTCCGTTTATAGTTTCATAAGTGTGCATATGACACTTTTTACATTATAAAATGTAAACATTTTGGTGTCAAATGTAAAAATTAAATGTTACAAATGTAAAATATAAATATTGACATGACAAATACACTGTGATATATTTTACATACGCAAAGGAAATGTTACAAATGTAAAACACAGAAGGGGGAGTAACATGAATGCCAAAGCAAAGGATAACAGCCTGCACAACACGCTGGTGTATATAAAGCAGCACTGGCAGCTGTATGTGTTTTTTCTAGGGCCTGCCCTGGTGCTTACAATAATCTTTAAATATCTTCCAATGGGAGGGATCCTCATTGCTTTCCAGAAATACAATCCTTTTAAAGGAATACTTGGAAGCGAATGGGTTGGACTTAAATACTTTCAACAGTTTTTATCTTCGCCAGATTTCCTTCAGTATCTGGCCAACACATTGAAGCTTAGTATTTTCGGACTGATCTTCGGATTCCCAATGCCCATTATCTTAGCTCTTTTGCTCAACAGAGTTGCAAGCAGCAAGATAAAGCAAAAGATCCAGCTGGTTTTATACATGCCAAACTTCATTTCAGTCATCGTTTTATGTGGTATGGTCAGAATCCTTCTTTCAGTTACAGGACCACTTAACATGCTGATGGGAACAAACATCAACTTCCTTACGATCCCTGCAGCCTTCAGACCTATCTACATCATAAGCGGAATCTGGCAGGGAGCAGGATGGGCGTCCATCATGTACACTGCAGCCCTTGCCAATGCCAGCAAGGAACTCAAGGAAGCAGCTCAGATTGACGGTGCCAACATCTGGCAGCAGATCAAGGCTGTGGAGTGGCCAGCCATCAAGGACATGGTTGTGATCCAGTTCATCCTTCAGGCCGGCAATATCATGAGCATCGGTTTTGAAAAAGCTTATGCCCTTCAGTCAGACATGAACCTGTCATCATCGGAGATCATAGCAACCTACGTTTACAAAAAAGGTCTCCTTAACGGCGACTACAGTTACTCAACGGCGGTAGGTCTTTTTAACACCATAGTAAATGTCATTCTTCTTCTGGTTGTTAACAAGACGGTAGAAAAGCTCAACGACGGACAAGGGTTATAAGGAGATATCAAAATGGAAAATACACTAAGGAAAAAGAGTGAGTTTGCAAGGGCTTCTCTGGGGGATAAGACTTTTCTTTTAGTTGGATATATCCTTCTTGCAGCCTTTGTAATGGCAATAATCGGACCGGTTGTCTATATCATAATCGCTTCTTTCATGGATCCAATAACACTTCAGAACAAGGGCATTGTCTTTGATTTCAGCAAGTGGACGCTGACAGCCTATGAGAGAGTCATGACCAACTCCATGATATGGACAGGATTTTTAAACGCAGTTATTTATTCAGTTTTATTCGCGGTGATCTCTGTATTTGTGACACTTTTATGTGCCTACCCAATGTCCAGAGATGACTTTAAGGGAAAAAAGTTTTTTAACGCCATCTTCATTATCACCATGTTCTTTGGAGGCGGACTGATCCCTACATACCTTCTTATCAGTAACATGGGGCTTCTGGACAGCATGTGGGCGGTTATTCTTCCAGGGTCATTTAGCGTATGGAACATGATAATCGCAAGGACCTATTACAAGGGAATTCCTGGAGAACTCAGGGAGGCAGCAGATGTGGACGGCGCCAATGAGCTGGTATTTTTCTTCAGGATCCTGCTTCCAGTGTGCACACCACTTATTGCGGTCCTTACACTGTGGCAGTTTGTTGGAATGTGGAACAGCTATTTTGACGCAATGATCTATCTAAACTCAGCAAGTAAGCAGCCACTTCAGCTGGTGCTTCGTGCGATCCTTATCCAGAACGAGCCTGATCCTGGAATGATTGCAGATATGCAGAGTACAGCCCAGAGGGCACAGCTGGCAGAGCTTTTAAAATACGCAACCATCATCATCTCATCACTTCCATTGGTTGTAGTGTATCCATTCTTCCAGAAGTACTTCGATTCAGGTATCATGGTTGGTTCGGTAAAAGGCTAAAGAGAAGAGTTAAGGTTTTTTATGAGGGTCAATTCACCTGTGCACAGGGTTGAATATATTTAGAGGTTAAAAAGGAGAGGAATAATGAAAAAGAAAACATCCAGGTTTTTAGGAACATTCCTTGCAGCATCTATGTGTGTCAGCATGCTTGCAGGATGTGGCGCTGGGGCGTCAGGAAGCGGAGCGGGAGATGTATCGGTAGACGATCTGTCTTTTCCACTTGAGAAAAAAGTCACTATAACAGGTACGATCAGTTACCCATCAGGAACTGAGTCAGAGCCCAACAATAGAACAATCTTCAAAAGACTTGAAGAAGAGACCAATGTACACGTTGACTGGACAGCTATTTCAAGCGATCAGTGGGGAGATAAGATCCAGCTCAACATGGCCAACAAGAACACACTTACAGACTTCGTGTTCAATGCAGGCTTTAGCAACTCTGACCTTATAAGATATGGCGATCAGGGTGTCATCATTCCTGTTGAGGAGTACATCGACAACAACATGCCTAACCTTAAGGCAGTATTTGATAAGTATCCTGAGTACCGCACAATGTGTGAGGATTCAGAGGGACATATCTGGGCACTTCCATGGATCGAGCAGCTTGGTTCCAACAAGACAGCAATCCAGACTGTAGGTAACAACTTTACTTACATCAACAAGAAATGGCTTGATTTCCTTGGACTTCAGACTCCTACAACTGTAGATGAATTTGAGGAAGTTCTTAAGGCATTCAAGGATCACGCATCAGACCTTCAGGCAGAGTTTGGTATCGAAGGCGACATCATTCCTATGTCCTGCATCATGAACGATCAGGATCCAAGCCTTCTTATCAACGGCTTTGGCGAAGGCTACGGCGACAACGACATGGGACAGCACATCGCTGTTACTGATGACAAGAAGGTTATCTGCACAGCTACAACAGAAGGCTTTAAGTCGGGTATGCAGTGGCTCCACAAGCTTTACGAAGAAGGACTTATCGATCCTGAGTGCTTCACACAGGACTGGTCCACATATGTAGCAAAGGGAAAATCCCACAGATACGGCGTATGCTTCACATGGGATGTTGCTAACATCGACAACCTTGAGGACTTTGTACCTCTTGCAGCTCTTGAAGCAGATACCAGAAACGTAACACCAATGAACGGCTCTTTCATATCCGGATTTGACCGCGGCAGATGCGTAGTTACTGCAAAGTGTGACAACCCTGCATTTGTATGTGCATGGCTCGATCTTATGTATGATCCATTCCAGTCACCACAGAACAACTGGGGAACCTATGGTGAGGACGATGAGTTTGATATCTTCGAGCTTTCACAGAATGCAAATGGTGAAAAGATGCTTAAGCATGCTCCACTTGGTGACGCATCACCTGTTGAGGTTCGTGAGGCAGAGGCTGTTGGCGGACCACTTGCAATTCTTGATGAGTACTACGGAGTATACGTAACATGTCCTGATGATGCTCAGTACCGTCTTGACTGGATCAAGGAATACTACACAGATGATATGAACTGCAAGTACGTTTATCCTAACGTATTCATGACAGCTGAGGATACAGAAAGGCTCACAACAATCCAGACAGACCTTATCAGCTACATCAACTCCAGCAGAAGTAATTTCGTTATGAACGGACTTTCAGATGCTGACTGGGAAGAGTACAACAAGCAGGTAAGCGCATATGGACTTGATGAGTACATTTCCATTTATCAGAAATATCTTGATGAGTTCTACAAGTAATAAAGATCTAATAAGAGAGAGGGGGGAGAGTACTTCTCCCTCTCTTTAAACCTGAGGTAAAGAAATGAGTTCCAAACTAGATAAAGCAAGAGAATATGAAGTTAAAAAAGAAAAGATGATCCCTGATGAGATGAGGCCTGGCTTTCACCTGTCACCAAGATGTGGATGGATGAATGATCCAAACGGGCTTAGTATCTTTGGCGGAGAGTATCATCTCTTTTACCAGTATTACCCTTACGAGACTGTGTGGGGACCAATGCACTGGGGACATGCGACAAGTATTGATCTTATAAACTGGAAATATCTGCCTGCGGCTATGGCTCCAGATGAGGAGTATGACAAGGACGGATGCTTTTCCGGAAGCGCAGTTGCAACTGATGATGGAAAGCATGTCCTGATCTACACGGGAGTCCACAAAGAGGAAGATGAAAATGGCGACATACATGAATATCAGACACAGTGCGTGGCTGTAGGGGATGGCGTCAACTACGAAAAGTATGGAAATAATCCGGTGATCAGAGCGTCGGCTCTTCCAAAGGGGGCTGGAGTATATGATTTCAGGGACCCCAAGGTGTGGAAAGAAAACGGCAAGTACTACATGATCGTCGGCAACAAGACCGAGGATAAAGACGGACAGCTTCTTTTATTTACAAGTGATGACTGCTTTAACTGGACCTATGACAGGGTGGTGATAAAAAACAACCACAGATTCGGCGTGATGTGGGAGTGCCCTGACTTCTTCCCACTTGATGGGAAACAGGTTCTTTTGACAAGCCCCCAGGACATGCTTCCTGAAGAGCTTGAGTTCCACAATGGAAATGGTACACTTTGCATAATTGGATCAAACGATAATGATGGGAACTTCAACGAGGAAAACTGCCAGGCAGTGGACTACGGAATAGATTTTTACGCACCACAGACTATCCTTGCGCCTGACGGGAGAAGAGTCATGATCGGCTGGATGCAGAACTGGGATACCTGCGGCATAAGGCGTGATGACCTTCCGTGGTTTGGCCAGATGAGCTTCCCAAGAGAAATTTGGATCGAAAACAACAGGCTGATGCAGAAGCCTTTGAGAGAAATAGAAAATTACTACGGAAAAAGGATCAGTAGGCAAAACGTCCTTATTTCAGAGAGAGCATCTCTTTCAAGTATCGAGGGAAGATGCATCGACATGACTGTAAAAGTAAGGCCTGCCCTAGAAGATGCCCTGTACAGGAAATTTGAGATACGTTTTGCTGACAACGGAAAGTCCTACTCAACTATTGAGTACGATCCGGTAGAAAACATCGTAAAGATAGACAGAAAGCACTCCGGCAGCAGAAGGGCCATCGTACACCAGAGAAGATGCCGTGTTTCAAACAATAAAGGAAAGATTACCCTTAGACTTATTTTGGACAGGTTCAGTATGGAGCTGTTCATCAACGATGGAGAACAGGTCATGTCCATGGTGATCTTAACTGACATAAAGGCTGAAGGCATCAGCTTTAACTGTCAGGGGAGCCTACTTATGGATGTGACAATGCATGAACTGAAGAGGTGAGATATGAGTAAATTCGATGTGGTAGCACTTGGAGAGCTACTAATAGACTTTACCGGAAGCGGAGAAAGTGGCCAGAACAATCCCATGTTTGAAGCTAACCCTGGAGGTGCTCCCTGCAACGTTTTGTCAATGCTGCAGAACCTTGGAAACAGGACAGCATTTATTGGAAAGGTCGGCGATGACTTTTTTGGAAGGATGCTAAAAGAGAGGATTGAGAAACAGGGAATAGATTCAAGGGGGCTTTTATTTGATAAAGAAATCCCCACAACCCTTGCTTTTGTGCAAAAGCTTCCAAACGGAGACAGGGACTTTTCTTTTTACAGAAATCCCGGAGCTGACATGCGCCTTACTATAGACGAAGTCATGGAGAAAAAAGAGCTTATTGAAAATGCAGACTTCTTCCACTTTGGTACACTTTCAATGACTGACGAAGGTTGCAAAAAGGCCACGAAAGCCGCAGCCATGCTGGCAAAAGAAAATGGCGCTGTTATTTCTTTTGACCCAAATTACAGAGAGCCTTTATGGAAGTCAAAAGAGGATGCGCTTATTGCCATGGAGTTCGGGTTTGAAAACTGCGACGTTTTAAAGATCTCGGATAACGAGGTGGAGCTCTTTACGGGAATATCTGATGTGGAGGAAGGCGCCCGAAGGATCAAGGAAAAGTACGGCATAAAGGTCGTATTTGCAACCCTTGGGCCTGATGGCAGCATGGTCCTTTACAAAGACAAGGTGGTGAAAAAGGCCGGATACATAAATCCTGCAACTATAGAAACAACCGGGGCTGGGGATACTTTCTGCGCCTGTGCCATAGACTATATTCATCGTAAGGACATAGATGATCTGTCGGAAAAAGAGCTTTATGAGTGCCTTGACAGAGCCAACGCGGCAGCATCCATTATAACCACAAGAAAAGGGGCATTGTCCGTAATGCCAACGATAGAGGAAATAAAGGAAGTCATTGGGGGTTAAACCCAATGACTTTTTTACTGTGTTATAATTGGTATTTAGGAGGAATGTGTTATGAAAAAAAGAGTGTTATCTATGTTACTGGCTATTTCGCTGGTTGTGGCTGGATGCAGTTCTACCGGAAATCTGGGGAATGGCGAAAACGGAGAGGTTTCTGAGGATGTTCCTGCAGGAGAGGATGCAGGAAGTGATAGCGACGGAGCATTGAATACAGGGGATGATGCTGCTCCACAAAAGGCAGGAACGAGCCTTATTTCAAATGCTGAGGAAACAATATATTATGACCCTGATCTGGTGCCATCTGTTCCTGATTATCAGGTGGCTTCAGATATGTCTAACATAACTTACCACAAGAATTTTGCATATCTTTTTGAGTCCGAGTATGACAGTGAGTACAATGATACCTCTAAGATGAGGAATGCCCTTATGGAACAGGGCTTTGCTGTCAAGCCCGATGGCTATCATGAATTCTTTGATGTGTATGAGATGAACCGCTACAACATGTTTCCTAACTTTGTGACGGTTGATTCACTGATGCACACCTATCATCTTTATTTTTCATATCTTCTTAAGAGCATTGAAAAAGAGTCTTTGTCTGAGAAGCTTAAGATCGTAAGTGCGGAGATGCTTGCAAGGAGCACTGCTCAGTACGAGAGCCTTAAGGGAACGGCTTTTGAAGATGCTGCACTTAGGAACATGGCTCTTTTCTATGTGGGAGCTAAACTTCAGGATCCTTTGGTGGATTCTGGAATTGACGACAGCTCTTTTGCTGAGGTGACAGATACTGAGTATAACAAGATCATGGAGGCTTCAGCCATAGAGCCTTGCCTTTTGACCGGGCTCAATGAGGATTACACCCAGTACAAGCCAAGGGGATATTATGAAGGCGATGAGACGCTGGAGGCCTATTTCAGAGCGATGATGTGGTACGGCAGGATCTCTTTTGCCCTGGACAGCGAGGAGATGGTAAAGAGTGCCGTCCTTATGAGCTGTGCGCTGTCCCAGGACGATGCTGACTACAACAGCCTGTACGATGTCACAAGCTTTTTTGCCGGAGTATCTGATGACTTTACCTATGGAGAGATGGTGCAGGTTCTTGATGGAGCCTACGGAAAGATCCCGGATGCGGCAGAAGTTGCAGGGGATGGCGCTGCTTTTGGAAAAGTTGTGGAGGCTCTTAAAAAGGCCCAGCCACCTAAGATCAACGGTATTCCTGTCATGGAAAATGAAGAGAACGTTATCCCATCCTTCAGATTCATGGGCCAGAGGTTTACGATCGATGCTGCCATCATGCAAAACCTGATCTACAGGGCGGTTGAGGAAAATCCGGAAGGCGAAAGAAGATACCTTCCAGATGCCCTTGATACAGCAGCGGCTCTTGGCTCAGAGGAGGCGTATAAGATCTTGGATGAGCAGGGGGATACCAAGTTTAAGAACTACACAGATAATCTGGCTGTTATGCAGGAGACTTTCAACAACTCAGACATGGGACTGTGGGGGTCAAGCCTTTATGCCAGCTGGCTTTACACACTTCGTCCGCTCTTTGAAGAAAGAGGCGAAGGTTATCCTTTTTACATGCAAAATGATGAGTGGAACAAGAAAAAGCTTGAGACATTTGCTGGTTCCTATGCTGAGCTTAAGCACGATACCATTCTTTATGCCAAGCAGGTTGCTGCAGAGATGGGCGGCGGTGACGACGAGATGCCTGATGACAGGGGCTATGTTGATCCTGAGCCAGTGATCTACAGCAGGTTCATAGATCTTTCGAATAAGACATCCAAGGGGCTTGAGGCAGCAGGAATGCTAACTTCTGCTGAAAAAGATGACCTGGCGCTTCTTTCAGATATGGCGAAGAGGCTCCTTGATATTTCTGAAAAAGAGCTAAGGAACGAGGCTCTTTCTGATGACGACTACGAGTTCATAAGGGGATATGGCGGAAACCTTGAGCACTTCTGGGCTGAAGTAAATGCTGCTGACGGCCTTGACCTGGCCCACAGCTATCAGGCTCCATGTCCTGTCATTGCGGACATTGCAACTGATCCAAACGGCTCAGTTCTTGAAGTTGGATCAGGTAAGGCTGATACAGTATTTGTGGTATTTCCTATTGATGGAGAGCTTCATGTGGGCTCCGGAAGTGTATACAGTTTTTATCAGTTCACAGTGCCCATTGATGAGAGGATGACTGACGAGGATTTCAGAGCTTCTCTTGACAGCGGCTATCTTGACGACGACTGGAACTGGGTTGAGAATGACAACATTACGATGCAGCCTGACTGGACCCAGAGCTACAGGATTGTGACAGGAAACAGGTAATAGTATTTAATGAGTAAGACAGGCCAGGGAAAACATACTAATAAAAGAGGGCTGCTGCGACTTGTTGTCGTGGCAGCCTTTTGCTGCGCCTTTGTTGCGGCTGCTTTTGTGGCTGTTTTTGGGGGCCAGACAGGAACTGGCAGAGATAGCTCTTTTGCCCAAAAGATAAGACTCTATATAGCGCCGCCCAAGTGGGTGGAGTATGCAAAAAAGAGTGAGCAGGCAGGGGAGCTTGTGCTGAAGGTTGAAGGCGGGAAGGCGCTGCTTCAAGCGCTTGCCCATGAAGATGAAAATGAAGGAGATAAGAGGAGCGCCGTCTGGACATCTCCTTTGGAGATAAAGGTCCAGGATGGCTTTCTTACTGACCTTGACAGAGATGGCGACACCGAGATGATCCTTCTTGTGTGGAAGCGCGGGCGCTTTGGGAAGCACAGGCCCTTCTGGATCACGTCGGATGAGAGGTGCTATTCACAGCATATATTTATTTATGATGTGGGAAGCGGGGCGCAAGATGGAATTGATGGTAGTGAGTCTGGACAGGACAGTGTGATTTCTGGGGTGGTCAGCCAGAAGTGGTTTGCTTCTGATATTGGAGTGGATGTTAGGCGAATGAAGCTTCTAAATGAAGGAAGCGCTGCATCGGAGGCTGTGCTTCTTACAGAGGATATTGATGGGAACTGTGCTCTGTGGCACTGGGAGTCTTTTGGTCTTAAGACCATGGATAATGAAGTTTCTTTTTTGGCCTTTGGTGACAACCTGATCCATCAGTCCATCATAGAGTACGCTTACGCTCACGAAGGCGGAAGCTTTGACTATCTTTATGAGCCTTTTAAAGAGGAGATCATGGCAGCAGATGTTGCTGCATTTAATGCTGAGACAGTGCTGGTTGATAAGGAGTCTGCGGTTTCCGGGTATCCGCAATTTGGATCTCCTTTGGAAGTTGGCAGGGCTATTGCGGCAGCAGGCTTTGACGTTGCAAGCTGCGCCAACAACCATGTTCTTGATAAGGGGATATATGGGATTGACGTGACCAGCTCTTTTTACAAAGATAATGGGATTACCTGCGTTGGGATACAGGGTAGTGATGAGGCGCAGTACCGACCTTACGAAGTTGTTACAAGAAATGGTATCAGGATTGCGCTTTTGTCCTATACCTACGGAAGTAACGGTATTGATATTTCGGATAAGTACCCTTTTGCGGTGCACTATCTGCCCGGGGATCCGTCTCAAAACGAAGGCGCAGGCAGTAAAAAAAGCCCGGCTTTCTTTTCGGAAGCCCGGCTTTTTGCAGATATCAGCGTCGCAAGGGATGAGGCAGACTTTGTCGTTGTTTTTGCCCATTGGGGCGACGAGTATCAGACTGCTGCGAACGACTATCAGCGCAGCATTGCTAGGCTCATGGCTCAGGCAGGTGCTGACGTTATCATAGGAACTCACCCTCATGTAGTACAGGAGACAGAAGTCATAGAAAGAGCTGATGGCGGAAGTACGCTTGTTTATTACTCTTTGGGAAACTTCATTTCCGGAGCCATGGAAGGATCCGGCGGAGCGAAAGCTCTTTTCACCATAGAGCACTGCTATGACGGCGCAAGAGTAAAGTCCTGGGACATCACAGAGCTTTATTAGCTGAGCGTAAGAACTATCGTGTTCTTGTCATCGTGAGAGTAGCTTGATGATGTGCAGAGCTTATTGACTATGGACGCAGAGAGAGAATCCGCATCCTCAAGCGGGTTGTAGGCATCGCCTTCGTAAGTGATGGTAACTTTGGCGCTCTCATCGGCGTTTGAATATTCAACCTCAAAATGGATAGGCAGCGTTCCGGGGCGCTGTATCAGCGTTGCGCTGGTCAGTTCCTCAAAAACAAGGTTGAGGTTTCTGATCATCTTGGGAGTCATCAGGTTGTCCTGGCCAAAGACTCCTATTTTTGTGCTCATTCCTATGAAATCAAAGGATGCTGTAGTGATATCCAAAGAGAGTGTCTTAAGGCGTCTGATAAAACGCATAGTCTTTTCGTTCTTTGGATCATCAAAGATCTGCTCAGGGGACCCATCCTCATAGATGACTCCTTCATCCATATAAAAGACCCTTGTTGAGACATCGCGGGCAAACCTCATCTCGTGGGTCACGATCATCATGGTCATTCCTTCCCTTGCCAGTGAACGTATTACCGTCAGTACCTCGCCTACCATGGTGGGATCAAGGGCGGATGTGGGTTCATCAAAAAGAATTATCTCAGGATCCATGGCGATAGCCCTGGCTATAGCAACTCTCTGTTTCTGGCCTCCTGACAGCTCATCCGGAAAATTGTCTGCTTTTTCCAGCATTCCTACTCTCAGCAAAAGAGCTTTTGCCTTTTTTTCAGCTTCATCCCTGGGCATCTTAAGCACATTAACGGGAGCGGTTATAACGTTCTCAAGCACACTTAAGTTTGAAAAAAGGTTGAAGGACTGGAATACCATTCCCATCTTTTGCCTGATCTTTGTTATGTCACATTTTTTGGAAGTTATATCCTCGCCGTTTACGTAAATCTTGCCGGATGTGGGCTGTTCAAGACCGTTGAGGCAGCGAAGAAACGTGGATTTTCCGGTACCGGAAGGACCGATGATTGAGATTACTTCACCTTTATTTATTTCGGTACAGACATCTTTAAGCGGTGTGACATTCGGATATTCTTTTCGAAGGTGATCAACTACTATCATACTCATGCCTTTTCACCTCCTTTGGAGCGCATTCGCCTGGGACTTATTTCTTTCAAGACAATATCAACTACAACAGTGATGATGCGGGCCAATACAAAATAGATAAGCGTCGAGAGGATAAGTGGCAGAAAAGCTTCATAGCTGCGGCTTCGTATGATGTCACTCATCTTGGTCAGATCCTGTACTGCAATATAGCCCACAATCGAGGTATTATTCAAAAGATTTACCAGCTCTCCGCGGTATACCGGAAGGAACCTGAGTGTAGCCTGAGGATAAAGAAATCTGAAAAATGCCTGATTGTGTGTGAAGCCAAGCGCAAGTGCTGCTTCCTCCTGCCCGGCATCGATGCTGTCAAGGCCGGACTGCATTATAACTGCGGCGTGGGCTGAGAAAGAGATGGAAAAGCCTATCACCGCTATCCATACGGATTCGATCCCGGAATTTGCAAATATAACGTAGAAGAGTATCATCAAAAGAATTACCAATGGGATTCCCTGAATGATACGCACGTAAGCATCAAGGACGGGATTTGCCAGTTTGCTTGCGCATCTTCTGAGAAGACACATTCCAAAGGCAATTATGGAACCGAAAAGAGCTGATAACACTGTTATGAGACATGTTGTGCCGATGCCCTTTATGATCAGCTTCCAACGTGATTCCGTCACAAGATTTTTTTCAAAACTGCTCATGGCGCGCTCACTGAAACTTTTGCCTGTGCCTATAGCCGGAGCATTGTTTGTTTCTAAGAGGTCTGATGCCAGAACAGCCAGAGAGGTGCCGGCTTCAAGGTGCGGCGTGGAAAGCAGAACAGACTCCGCGTGATCTTCAGTGCATTCAAGGCCTGAGGCGCCTATATCACATTTTCCGGTGGCAATCGCCGGCAGGATCGTATCATACTGCATGTCCACAAATTCCAGCTTGTAGTGGTAGTGATCGCAGAAACGGTACAGAATATCTGCCTCATAGCCGACAACCTGTTCGTTTTTCATGTATACGATGGGAGCATATGTGGTTTCAAGGGCAACCTTCACGGTTCCGTTTTCTCCGGTAAGATCATCAAGGGGTGGGATCACTTTTTTGCTTTCGTCATCTCCAAACCATATATCCTTGATCTCATCAAGAACGCCGTCTTCCCTTATAAGGGCAATGAAAGAATTCATATTATTATAAAGGTTGGGAATTTTACTTTTTTCGGAAAATGCAAATGACATCAGCCATGAAGACATATTCTCGGGAACCTGGCTAACTTCGGGATCCTCCATCATGATCGCTGCAAGAGCAGGCTCATCAATAATAAAGGCATCTATGATACCTGCCTTGAGAGCAACAACAAGATCGGGATAATTGCTGTAATACTCAACAGTTGACCCTGGAACATATTTATTGATGATCAGGTCGTAATTGACGCCGGTGATGGAACCGATCTTTTTTCCGTCGTAATCGGAAAGAGTGATCTTTCCGTCGCCGTTTGTGTCTGCGATTTCCTGTGGACTGCTTTCGGGAAAAAGAACCGGAGCAAGCAGCAGGGCAACAAGGATTATCAGGGTAACTACTATAGCAGCATCAACGATAGTGAATTTTTTCTTCATAACACCATCCAATCTGTTAGGTGATCATATTTTTGCCATTTGTTACTGTATAAACAGTATATCATATAGATGTACCCGTTTACTTCCATACATTGACGACTTCGGGAAAAGTAGGTAGTATCAAGAATGATGACAGATATGGAAAACAGAAGCAGGAAACAGTAATGGCAAAAGTCAGTGTGATAATACCGGTTTACAATACAGCTGAATATATGGATCAGTGCATTGATTCTGTGCTGGCCCAGACCATGACGGATATCGAGATCATGCTCGTTGACGACGGTTCAACAGACGGTATCAGCGGAAAAAAGTGCGATGAATACGCAGGGAGAGACAGCAGGGTCAGAGTGATCCACAAGGAAAACGGCGGCCTTCAGTCTGCCTGGATCGCAGGAACTGCAGAGGCGACCTCCGATTATGTTTCATATGTTGACAGCGACGACTGGATCGATGCCGATATGATGGAAGGCCTCTATGGGCTCACGGATAGAGCTTTTGTAAACAGCGAGATCATAGCGGGCAACTACATCGTTGAAAAAACAGGAGAGCGCAGGAAAGAGACCCAGGCACTTGAACCGGGCGTGTACACAGGAGCTGAGCTTGATAAAATAAGGCGTCGCCTACTTGGTGAAGAAGTAAGACCTGTCACCATGTCCAGATGCATGAAGCTCATTTCAAGAAAGCTTGTTCTTGAAAACATCAAGTACTGCGACCCTACTATTTTTATGAGTGAGGACGTCAACATCACGCTTCCATGTCTGTGCGACGTTAAGCGCCTTGCAATAGCCAAAGACAGTTACTTCTACCACTACAGGCTTGTTGGCAGTTCCATGGCGCACTCCTACAAGCCAAACTTTTTAAAGGACCTGGAACTTAGCAATAAAACATTCAGGGAAATTCTCAAGGACAAAGGCATCGAGAATGCTGATCAGCAGATGGATAGAGAGTTTGTGATGATACTTCTGTTGGTGATGAAGAATGAACTTCGCTGCCCTGATAAGGATACAGCTGCGAGAGTAAAAAGAATTTTTTTGCGGGAAGATATTAGAAGCAAAGTGGTAGGGACTGATGTCACAATAAGTGGCTTTGCAAACAGG
>Ga0256405_10005053_pt1 | contig 23537 bp, 21 predicted proteins | sample RumenRJG_02DNA_FD_189096 | JGI IMG/M metagenome (GOLD analysis project Ga0256405, IMG submission 189096) | Bovine rumen microbial communities from Lethbridge, Alberta, Canada - RJG_02 | ecosystem: Host-associated > Mammals > Digestive system > Stomach > Rumen | place: Canada: Alberta... | reverse complement strand
ATGTCTCTCTTTCCAGGCCCGCATAAAGAAACAGATTTCGCAGTCTGATCAGATGATCCATTTGTCTCTACTCCTTTCTGCAGCAGCGTGTTTGCCGATCTGTGATATAAAATATAACATAGCATTCAAACAAATTCAATTTTAATTATAGGAAAAACTGATTCCATTCCTGTTCAAGATTCCGATGCCTTTTCTTGCATTCTCTTCCTCTGTTTGATAAAATACCGGTAGCAGGTCCCGGCTGGCGCCGCAGGAACCGGAGCATTTCTTGCAAATGAGTTTGAACGCGAGAGGAGCGTGGAAAAATGGCTGCCCCTGAAAGGATACATCTCCTTTGTCCCCAGTGCGTCGAGGGGATCGACGTGATGGTATACCGGAGCATTGACAATCAGCTGCCCGATGCCGTGAATCAGACAATCTCCGGAGCGCTGTTTAAGTACCGGTGCCCGCACTGCGGCAGGAAAGACCGTCTGGAATACGACCTCTCGTTTTATGACGCGGAGAACAACGTCTGGATTCAGGTGGTGCACGAGGAGGAGCAGATTCCGGACTACGTCCGGGCGCTGAACATGTCGAGCGCCCACATGGGCCTGCGTGTACGGATTGTCCACGATATTCACGAGCTCAGGGAAAAACTGATGGCCTTCGTCATGGGCAGGGACGACCGCATTCTGGAGATCTATAAGCACATCGCCAAATCCCAGTTTCAGAGTCAGAATCCCGGATTTGTTCTGGCCCGGGAGCCGTTTTATGCCGGGAGTACCGAAACCGGGGACGAAGTCATCACCTTCCACGGGCACGGCGGGAAGAATCAGCTGATCCCGCTGGACGAGGCTTATTATCAGCTTCTGCGACATGAATTCTCCGGCCGCATCAGCATGGAGCCCAAGCGCTATGTCTATGACAGCGCATGGGCAGCCGATTTTGCCTCCAATATCACATGAATCAGAGAATGCCGACGGCTCCGACCGTCGGCAGATTGAGGGTATTATGAACCAGGTCAACGAAAAACTTCTGCGCTTTCTCGCAAACAGCCCCACCGCCTTCCACGCGGTTTCCAACCTGAAGGTGGAACTGGATCAGGCCGGTTTTACTCAGCTGCATGAGGAAGACCGCTGGTCCCTCATCCCCGGCGGGAACTACTATGTCGAACGCAACGGCTCGGCCGTTCTCTCCTTCCGGCTTCCGGAAGGTGACGTCCGAAGCTTTCACCTGATCGCCTCCCACAGCGATTCTCCTTCCTACAAGATCAAGCCCGGTCCCGGGATGCTGAATGAAGGTCTTCTCCGGCTGAATGTCGAGCGCTACGGCGGTCCGGTGGACAGCAGCTGGCTGGACCGTCCGCTCTCCTTTGCCGGGCGCGTTTTGCTCGATGAAGGGGATCACCTGAGCCGCCGTCTGGTCTGGCCGGAAGAGGATCTTCTGATCATTCCCTCTCTCGCCCCGCATCTGACCCGGCACGAGAATGAGAAGAAACCCCTGAACCCACAGACCGATCTGCTCCCGCTTCTCTGTGAAGCCGGTGATGCCGACGCCTTCTGGGCGCAGCTGGCCGCGCGGCTGGACACCGCGCCGGAGCGCATCCTTGGGGCGGATCTGTACCTCTGTGTTCGGGAAGCACCGCGTCTCTGGGGGCCGGAGAAGGAGTTTCTCTCCGCCGCCCGGCTGGATGATCTGCAGTGCTGCTACGGATCCTTCCTGGGCTTTCTTCAGGCGCAGCCGCAGGACAGCATCGCCGTCCACTGCGGCTTTGACAACGAAGAGGTCGGGAGCCGCAGCCGCCAGGGCGCCGACTCCGGTTTCCTGCGCGATGTGCTGGAGCGCATCTGTCTTTCTCTCGGTCTCTCCGCCGAAGAGTACCACCGTCTTGTCAGCCGAAGCTTCATGGTCTCCGCCGACAACGCCCACGCGGTGCATCCCAATGCCGTCCAGGCCTCCGATCCGGTCAACCGTCCCCGTCTCAACGGCGGCATCGTCATCAAGCACCAGGGTTCTCTGCGCTATGCCACCGACGCCTTCTCCGCCGCGGTGCTGAAGAAGCTCTGCAATCAGCATGAGATTCCCTGGCAGGACTATACCAATCGTTCGGATATTCCGGGCGGCTCTACCCTCGGGAGTCTCTCGGAGAGCCAGATTCCCCTTCCCACGGCGGACATCGGTCTGGCGCAGCTGGCCATGCACTCCTGTTTTGAGACCGCCGGAGCCCGCGACACCGAGAGCCTCGCCCGCTTCGCCGAGGTGTTCTACAGAGAGCCCCTGCCGGCGGTGATTCCGGAATAGCCCGGCGTATCATTTCCTCTGTATTGAAAGGAGTTTTTTCTCATGAGTACTGAATTTGTCTGCGTTCAGGGCGATATCACCAAAGGCCACGGTGTGGACGCCATTGCCAACGCCGCGAACACTTCCCTTCTGGGCGGTGGCGGCGTTGACGGAGCCATCCACCGCGCGGCCGGTCCCGAGCTTCTGGAGGAGTGCCGGACGCTCCATGGCTGCCGCACCGGTGAAGCCAAGATCACCAGGGCCTATCGCCTTCCCTGCAAGTATGTCATCCACACCCCCGGCCCGGTCTGGCACGGCGGCGGTCACGGCGAGCGCGAGCTACTGGCTTCCTGCTACCGCTCCTGTCTGGAACTGGCGGTAGAGAACGGCTGCCGGAGCATCGCCTTTCCCTCCATCTCCACCGGTGTCTATCACTTTCCGCTGGAAGACGCCGCACAGATCGCCGTTTCGACCGCAAAGCAGTTCGTCGCCGAGCATCCGGACGCGCTGGACACGGTGAAGTGGGTGCTCTTTGACGCACGCACCCTCGCCGCATACCAAAATGCGCTGTGAAGCGCCTCCGGAAGGAAATGTAACATTGACAGAATATCTTGACGTTGTGGATAAAAACGGAATGCCGACCGGGGAAACCGTGGAGCGGTCCGTGGCGCACCGGGAGGGCTTCCCGCACAGGACGTCTCATCTCTGGTTGATTCGCAGGCGTGAAGGCCGGATCCAGGTGCTGCTTCAGAAGCGCGCGATGACCAAGTCCTTCCCCGGCTGCTACGACATCTCCAGCGCGGGGCATATCCCGGCCGGTCAGGATTTTTATCCCTCCGCGATCCGCGAGCTTCAGGAAGAACTTGGCCTCACGGCAGAGGAATCCGAACTTATACCCTGTGGGGACATGAAGATCGTCTGGGATGATGTCTTTTTCGGGATTCCCTATCATGACCGGCAATACACCAGGGTACTGCTCCTCTGGGCGGATGTGGACGAAGATCAGATGACCCTCCAGAAGGAAGAAGTCGATGGCGTCCTGTGGATTGACCTGCAGGAGTGCATGGAGCGTGTCGCCGCCGGAACCATACCCAACTGCATCTCTCTTGAAGAATTGAAACTGGTTCAGGCGGCCGCCGAGGCCTCCGCCCGAACGTAAAAAACCGGCTGCAGAGCTTTTACCGCCCTGCAGCCGGGGTTCTTTCACCATATGATTTTTCAAAATCCGGGGCTTTACTCCCGCAGGTTCCCTTTCCGGATGTTTTCCCGGATGATCCGGTCGGTGACCTCGAAGAGCTTCTCCGAGCCCAGACGCGTCTTTCTCTGGCGGCCGTAAACCGCCTCCGCCGTGACCTGGTGCTCTTTCCAGTCGCCGCCCTCGTTGGAATTATTCAGCAGCAGCGGCTGCAGATTGTCCAGCGAATGCGCAAAGCGGGCTTCCGCGGTCTCATACGCCTCGAATTCATCGAAGAGTGCCGTCAGCTCCGTCTTCTGATCCTCCGGCAGGATGGAGAAAATCCGCTCCTTTGCCGCGTCTTCCCGCGCCTTTTGCGTCTTCAGGTTCTCCTCGTCATAGGCATAGGTGTCCCCCGCGTCAATCTCGACGATGTCGTGGATCAGGCACATCAGCATCACTTTGGCAATGTCCACCTCTTCGTTGGCATATTCCCGCAGCAGGTAGGCCATGATCGCCATGTGCCAGGCATGCTCCGCGTCGTTTTCCTGCCGCCCGTGCCCGGAAAGATGCGTCTGGCGGAAGACATTCTTCTCCTTGTCGATTTCCAGCGCAAAAGCCAGTTGTTTTTCCAGACGTTCCTCCATCGCTTTGCTCTCCTCTGTACTCTGAAGCTCTCCCTCTGCTTTTCCGGTCAGGCCCCGACGGCCTCCAGGAATCTGCACAGGCCTTCGGGGCATACGGTCTCCGCTGTGAACCCGGTGTCGCCCAGCTGAACCCGCTTGTTATTCCCGTGATAGTCGCTTCCCGCCGTAACATACAGGTGATACTGCTCCGCAAAACCCAGGATCTCCTCCCGGTTCTGTCTGCTGAACCCGGAATAGAAGGCCTCTACCCCCTGCAGTCCGTACGCCGTCAGGCGCCGAAGCCGGCGGTTCATGTCCTCTCCCTGGATCAGCTGATCTCCGTTTCCGAAGGTCGGATGCGCCAGTACCGGGATTCCGCCGCCTGCGAGAATCCCTGCGATGGCCTCCTCCGGTTTCAGGAATTCCAGACGGATCCGAAGCTTGTTCAGGTAGTCACGCATGGCGGTTTCTTTGGATTCCGCATAGCCGTCCTTCACCAGGAGGTTCGCCAGATGCGGCTTTCCGGGGTTGTCCAGGCGGAGCAGCTGCTCGATCTCTTCCGGGGGAAACACGATTCCGAATTCCCGCTTCAGGAAATCCAGCCTTGTATGGATCTTCTCCATCCGGATCCGGTGTCCCTTTTCCACCAGCTCCCGCATGGATTCCGCTTCCGGATCATAGCCATATCCGAGGATGTGGTACTGTCCCTCCTCATCCCGGCAGGAGAACTCCACACCGGTGAGAAACTGCGGATCGTCCGGTTTTCTCATCTGCTGAATCATGCCGCAGCCCTTGATGGCGTCATGGTCCGTAATGGCAAACAGGTCGATTCCGTTTTCCTTTACACGGCCGACAATTTCCTCCGGCGTATCGGTACCGTCCGAAACGGTCGTATGCATATGCAGGTCGATTCTGTGCGCTTCTGTCATGCTCTGCTTCCTTTTCCCGGTATATTTGACGCGGCTTCCGCCCTGATACGCTGACACGGGCTCCGGTGTTATTCCAGCTTCATTTTCAGCCGGAAATCGTCCGTCGCGGGTACATACCCGACCTCTGCCATGCTTCCGGAGATCAGCGGCATCATCGGCGGGAGGTGTCCGATGTCCACGTCCAGCAGGATTGGAACCCGGTACTCTGCCAGCACATCCGTCACAGCCCGGATATGATCCAGCCCCATCCGGTCTTCCTGCCCTGCCCAGGGCCGTCCGATCAGGAAGCCCTTCACATGCCGGAACCAGCCCGCGTTCTTCATTTGCCAGACCGCGCGGCGGATTCCGAAAACGTTCAGATCACAGGCTTCCAGGAACCAGATCAGCCCGTCGTCTTTGTATTTCTCCGCAAAATCTGTTACCTTGTCATATTTTGTGCCGCAGAGCGTCGCGAGGATATCCATACAGCCGCCGATCAGTCTGCCGGAGAAGGCCAGTTCTCTGCCCTCTCCTTTCGGGAGCAGTCCCGTCTCCGGGTCGAAGGCACGGATCTCTCTTGGGACAGTGCACGCATAGGGCTCCAGGGGATGATCCGCGTCCTTGTCCGGATTCGTCTCGTAACGGGAGTATCCCTTTGATTCCAGATTCTCTCCCAGCAACAGCCGGTACGCATCCTGAATGGCCTCGTGCCAGGGCTCCATCCCGAAAGACGCGGCACAGGGGCCGTAGATCGCCGCCGTATCACAGAGCGTGGTGAGCAGAAAGGTCAGATTGGTGTTGTCCGAATAGCCCATGAACCATTTCGGCTTCGCCTGCGTTATGCGATCGAAGTCCACATATTTCAGGATCTCGCACATCATCTCTCCGCCGCCGCAGGAGATGAGCGCATCCGTTGTGTCGGAGAGCAGCATCTCCGTCACTTCTCTCCCGCAGTTTTCCGGGCTGGAGCTGATGCCGATGCCGTCTCCCGCGTAGGCGTTCGGACCGCAGATTGTCTGGAAGCCTTTCTCTCGCAGGACCTCCTGCGCGTGGTTAAACGCGGTCCGATACGGCTCGATGTTGCAGCCGAAGGACGGTGCGGGGAATCCGATGGTGTCTCCGGTTTTCAAAAATTCGGGATATCTCATGTTCCGTACTCCTTTTTACAATCTGCGCGGCACGCGCTCCGCACATCCCTGCCTGCAGGGATGTTTTATCATATCATATCCTCCGTCCCGCCGCAAGTTTTCCCAAAAAAGAAAACCGGCCTTTTCAGGCCGGTTTCAGTGGTCTTTCTGATTAGCGGATGACTGCCGGATAGATGGTGAGCTTCTGGCCGATCAGAATCTTGTCGGGGTTCTTGATGTTGTTCCACTGTGCAATCTGCATGTAGGAAACACCAAAGCGCTGGCCGATTCCGCTCAGGACATCGCCGGGGGCGACGGTGTAGACGATGTAGTTGCCATAGTTGACGAAGCTGCCGTTTGCATACTGCCAGCCGCCGCTGACCTGACCCAGATCGTTGTCATTGATAATTTCTGCCATTTTAATTTCCTCCATTTTTTTATTTAAGAGTGCTCATTGAAGATCAATGACCGCTTCTCTTATTTACGGGTACATCATAGCACGCGTACTGTCACACAACTGTCACACGGTTTTCACCGATCTCACACGACGAATTATGTTAACGACTATGTTATACCATTGTCTGTCCAACAAATGTCCAACAGAGTTCCCGGTACAGGAGGCCCGTATTTATTAATTTTTTATAAAGCGGTGTTATCTGCTCTGCGGATTTCGGAAAAGCCTGTTTCTCAGTCTTCTCTCATAGATCAGCGCCATTCTCTCATACACCCGGTCATACAGCAGCATGGTTGCCACCAGCATGGCATACACCACGATGCTCAGCAGCATCTCGCTCTTCATGTCCTCCAGGCCCATCACAAATGTCAGCAGCACAAACAGCAGTACGAACACCATCGTGAACAGAACGAGCTTGGCCAGGATCCGTGCCATACGGGATGAAATGCGGTCCAGTGCCGGTTTCAGGATCGGGTACCAGCCGATGAAGAGATAGAAGAACGCCGCTTCCCGGTCCGCGCACAGCAGCAGCGCCAGCAGCGCCGTAACGGCCCAGGTCATCCAGGCGTACTTTTTCCCGAACTCCGTGAGGATCGGAATCAGCGTCAGGCTCGCCAGCATCGGCGCAACATAGGTCAGCACCGGGATCAGATTGCTCGAGAGCATCAGAACGGTTCCCAGCGCCGCCATCAGGGCGCTCAGAGAGAGCCGGAACGCCGTCGCATGATTCTTTTGTCTCGTGTTCATCTCCAACGGTGCCTCCTTCCCATTTCCCTTTCCCGTCTTCTGATCTTCAGCAGGAACGCTTCATCTGCATATTATTGTATCACAGGAGGCAGCTCTCTTGCAAGCAAGCCAATACTGCGCTGCAGCTGTGTCCCTGCATTTTCTTCTTGCTCTCTTTCCCGTTTTCAGGTAAACTGAATACAGGAAACGATTGAATCAAAAAAGAAGGAGCTGAGAATGATGGCAAAACCTGTATGTATGGTTCCCGGAAAAGAGCTGCCCGACGCCGCGGAGGACTTCCGCTCGGCCAAGCGGATTGAACAGTATCGCATCAGCGGGAAGGCCCTGTATTTTCCGGAAGGGCTGCGCTGGAAGTATCTTCCCTTCAGCGCCATTGACCGCGCGGAAGAGTCCTTCCGTGTGATCAGCGCGGGACACTGCGTTCCCGTGCGGGAGAAGCGCCCGGAACTTGACCTCACCGTCGGATCTGAAACCGTCCATCTGCAGCTGGAGAAAGCCGCCAGCATGCAGACCGTCGTGGATCTCCTCAAGTCCGCTTCCATCCTCTGATTATTTCACAAACATCCGGGCCGCGGGTTTTTCCGCGGCCCGGATGTTTTCTCTCTGCTTATAAGATGCCGGATCAGTCGATGCCGTAAACCGGGATGTACTCCATCAGCTCTGTATACGTCTTCTGTGATCAGGCGTCCGCCCAGACCTTATTCAGTCCCACGAAACGAAATGCTTTCCCTGTTTTCTCACATTCTGTCATCAGTTTATCCAGTGCTTCTGCAGTATAGACTGCATTATCAGAAAAGTGCATGACCAAAACGGCACCGGGGACGCACACCTGCCTCAGTTCCTGAAGAAGCTGATCGGCACTTGTAGCCTTGTAGTCCGAGGTCGTGTAATATCCGGAAACTGAGTGTGTAAACCCGCAGTCAAACACGGTCTGCAGTCCTGACTTGCCGACCGCCAGTGTAGGCGGACGGAAGAACAGGCTGAGGGAAGGGTTTCCATCCGCATCGCGTAGATCACCGACAACATGCTGCATGATATCATAACTCATGACCAGATCTTCCTCCAGTTCAACTCGCTGTACTTCGTCCAGTTCAACGAATTTGGTGCTTGTCTCTGCATTGGACAGCGGAAGATGTCTATGTGAATGGTCGGCAATCGTGTGTCCCCCCTCCGCAATTGCCCGTAGCAGATTGGGGTTATTCGGTACATACTGGGTTCTTACGAAAAAGGTTGCGGTCGCATCATGTTTTTCCAGAACATTCAAAAGTTTCTCTACGTTCGCATCGCTTCCCCAGTCGTCAAAGGTCAGGAAGACATACTTTTCGTTGTTTGGAATCAGTCCTGCTTTATCCAGGCGCTGGATTTCCCAATCGCTGAATCCCGGCAAAAAGAGCTTTGAAATCACCCAGTTGATACCGAGGTAACCTTCCCGAATGACCTCAAAAACTTCCTCCTCTGTCATTCCGGCAAGGTGTCCTGGGAAAATTCGGTTTCTCACTTCCGGAAGAATGCTCTCCTCTGGGAGTGGATAGGAGTATAGTGCTTCTGTATCACCTGCGACTTCTGCTGCAGACATCACCGGATAAATGCACCTCTCTTCGATGACCTGTGCAACCAGCTCACCGAGCACCGTATCGCTGTATTGGAACAGGCCCATCTGGAAATGCAGAATTTCTCCGCGCTGAAGCGCCCCTTCGTTTTCCCGGAAAACCTTCTTTACCACATCTTCGGCCGATGTCATTCTGCTTACCTGATCTGGCACTGCCTCCCTGGTCTGGGTCAGAATACGAAATCCGCCTGACGCCGCAGCCCGCTCCAGGGCAGTCCACGGCATACCGTAAGTCGGTCGTACAAAGATTTCCTCCCTGACGCCGTAACGGGTTCGCAGGAGTTCTGCCTGTTCTGTCAGCTCACTCAACAGTTCTTTGGCATTGAGCTTTTCATTCTTCCTCACAGAAATACCGAGACCCTGTCCGCCTTCCCTGATTTGTTCAAGCTGTTCGGGATACTGCTCCGTCTCTTCTGCCGAAACAAAGAAAGTTGCTCTGCTGTTGTTCTGTTTCAGCGCATCCAGCACCCCCTGCAGCTCTTTTTCGTTCCCGAGCCCGGAAAAAATAAACACACTTGCCCGTTTCGTGGTATAAAACCGCTGAAGCGTCTCCGTCTTAATTTCGGATGCTGCCAAAGGTTCAGCTTCAGAATAATTGTCTGAGAGAATACTGCTATAACTCGGTGCATAAGGCATATAGGTGCTCTGGGGCAGGCTCTCTTCGCCCTTTGAGTTGTCATTTCCGAATGTCAGCGGATGGGCACGGAAAAAAAGCCCTCCCGTTATAAATCCTGCGATCAGAATAAGATAGATGAGGGAAAGCGCGATCTGTTTTCTTACTGTTTTTGGCATTTTCTACCTCCCTGTACAGCTTTATCAGCAGCCTTCACCTGTAAACAGCGCCAGACTTTCCGCTTTGTTGCCGCCCAGCCGAAACAGGTCGAAGCAGTGGTATCCCTGCTCCCTCATCGTATCTCGCCAAAAAGCCAGCGTCACCCCGTCCGCAAACCAGAGTGTATATTTTTCTTCCCCGTTCAGGATCGCCCGGAGCGCCATACTGTCCGGATCTCGTCGCGCTGTTGCTCCGTTTTCCTCCAGCCAGGCTGCCGCTTCCTGTTCCGTCATTGCCTTTCGGACTTTATCTCCTACCCAGAGGAATCCGCCGCTTGCGAAGGCCATGTGCACCTCTCCAGGTACATTTTTCCAGTCTTCTCCCACCGCTTCCAAAAAGAGTCTGTCTGCTTTCGGTCCCGGTCCGCTGTGATAGCCGTAAAGGTTGTAACACATGCAGACATACTCTGGTCCTTCCGGAAGCTCTGCATAGTTCGGTGCACGGCATTCAAGCACAACTCGCATTTCGATTCCGTTATGGTTGAGAATGCGGTAAAGATCATATACAAAGATCGTAAAGCCTTCCCAAAGCTCCGTATCGTTTTTCAGGTTTTCATAATCGATTTCAAGACAGTCCAGCCGGTACGTTCGGACCAGCTGCATGATTTTCGCAATATGTGCGCTGCGTGCTGCTTCCGTCAAAAGCGTCTGCATCAGGAAATCCTTCGACTTTTGTACAATACTCCCGTCATCCATCTGAACGTCGTTTACCAGCGACAGGCAAATGGGCAGTTTTCTCTCCCGGTACGTCTCCATGATCTGCTCCGATTCCTCCGGGACAAACCACTCTCCGTTCTCCTCATAATAGGCCTCGAAACACACCGTTTCCGAGAAACCTGTTAAATGCTCTTCGCTTTCTTTCAGCCCCCGATCTGCGTCCCAGTATACCACCCACGCAGCATAGCGGTCCGCTGCCGCAAGGCCCCGCGGCACGCATTGTGCACCGGTGAAAAGCAGACAGCAGGAAATCAGCGACCACAGGATACGTCTCATGTCTTATTCCCTCTGCAAAAACAGACCTGCCCCATAGGGAAGCAGACAATATTATTGATGCCGTGAAACAATTTTATAATCCAGTCCGCTGTGGCGGCGAGAAAGCCGCCCGCATCCTCACTCACGGGGATGGGCGCAAGGGAGTAGAGGCTCCTTCCTTCCAGATCCGTGATGCTCAGGCAGTTAAAAATGCCGTCATAGACGTCGTCGCTCAGATTCGTCTGGCTGAAGCGCTCACTGCCGCGGGTTACTTCCGCCTCCAGGAAAAGGTTGTTTCCGGCACCGGTGCCGACACGCAGTCCGTCTGCAATCTGGACTCCGTCCAGCCAGCAGGAAATGCTGGTTCCTTCCAGATGGATTCTGAGAATCCGGTCGTCTTCATCGTCAATATCCAGTTCCGGGACGAAGGGCTCCGCGCCGTCTGCAATCCCCGGAATAACAGTCCCTCGCAACTGTTCCAGTTCTGCCTCCGCTGCCCGAATTCGGTCTTCATCCGTGTCATTTGCGATGATCGTGTATGCCAGTGCAAGCTTGCCGTTATATTCTTCCTGCACTTTGGACAGAAACGGACCGCCGTCAAACTGTAGAAGATCGAGTTCCAGAAGCGCTTTCTCTCCCTCACCTTCTTCCAGATATAGTACATTGTCGTGCAGTCGGATCGTTATTCCGTTCTCACCGTTTTCATCCGCGCGAAAGATCATCGCCTGCTGCCCGACCATGTTGCCCTGAAGCCTGACGGTCAGCTCCAGATTCTTCGGAAGTTCCCGCAACAGTCGTATTTTCGCCTGACCGTAGGGCATGGTCGTCAGGATAATTCCCTCTTCCGTGTATTCCGCCACTCCGCTTCGGCGTTCCCAATCCGCTGCTTTCCGCTCATCCCCCAGTCGAAACATCACCCGATGTCCCGTGTCATCCCAGATTCTCATCATCAGATGGTTGGTGGAGAAATACTGTCTTGACTGAAGTCTGCTCAGGTCATAGATGGACGAGTCACGCATATTCAGACAGGTTCCCTGCCGGTTAAAGTTCAGACTGAAATATTTTTCCATCATCTCGGCATTTTTCATGCTGACAAGAGGGTCATTGCCGAAAGCGCCGGTGTTGGAATGCATCAGAATGTAAAGCCCCGGCACATAGCCCAGTTCGTCTTGATAGATTTCATTCATCTTCTCGTAATCCCAAGCAATTCGCTCTTCCATCTCACTTACGCTCTCCGTACGCAATCTGTTTTCATCCCGGAGAAAGTCCATCAGATAGTGGTTATAGTCCCGCCGAAGATAATTGTGAATATCGAGAAACTCTGCCGTGTTCAAATGACCAAAATAATTTTCAAAACGGTCAAATACGTTGATATAACTCAGCCTGTAGCCGTTGGATCCGGTTTCCCAGTAGGACGTTTGATTCAGCATCCTTGCTTCTTCGGCTGTGATATACAGGTCCTGCGCATCAGACATGTTCTGAGCAAAAGTGCAGACTGTCGCAATATAATTGTTCTTCACCAGCTCCGGCTGTGCCAGTTCTGCGCTGTACATGATTCCGTCCTCCAGGATCAGCAGCAGAGCCCTATCCGGCAGCGGATCGCCGTTTCTGTAAAAGTTGATGACGTCCTGCTGTGTGATTGTCTGATAGCCCGAGGCCTTCAGCGCCTCAATCTGTTTTTCAAAAGATACCTTTGTGACGATTTTCCCGCCTACCCGGGGAGCCTCCGTTATACCGTTGTAGGAAAGGGCAATGAAGTGCGCCCCTTCTGCTTTCCCCGCGCTCTCATACCCGAATACAATTTCATCACTCGGGATCATGACACAGGTAACCGGCAGGTTGTCTGTCATCACTCGGCTCTGTCTCCGGTATTCCACCAGAGACCACAGTCCCCAAAGCACGACCGCCAGGATGATCAGAGTTTCCAAAACGCTCCGGATCACCTTAAACACGTTTTTTCTTTTGATTCTTTTTTCATCCATGACTGGCTGCTTCCTTCACCTGAGCCTCTGCGGCTTCTTCGTCTCTTCTTCTCTTGCCCGTTCCTCTGGTTCCCCAGTCGTTCACCCAGAACGTCACCCATGCCCAGATCATCTGCCAGAGCAAAATTGCCTCATAGTACAGGCAGAACACGAAGCCATAGAACCAAAGGCTGCTTTTCTTCAGGATCAACTGTGCAAAACACATCATCAGCGCCATCATCAGCAGGCCGATCAAAAATGTCCCCGGGAAGATATGCCGGACCACGGGTACATAGACCAGGTTGTACAGAACAATGATCGGCGCGATCAGCGGAACCAGAACACCGAGGTAAAAGGAGAGCGCCATAAACGGCTGCTTCTTCCACATGAAGCTGCAGGCACGCAGAGACTCCCGCAGCCAGGAACGCTTCCACCGCATCTGCTGCCGCAGGAACTGCCTTCTGGTCGTCGGAACGATGGTTGAGCAGATCGCATGATCCTGATAATAGGTCCTGTGATTTTCCACAATATAGTTGGTCAGGCTTCTGTCATCCCCGAAAGTTGCCTTCTGTCCCATAAATTTCTGATTGATCCATTTATCAAAGACTTCTCTCACCATGTCCAGCCGATAGCAGGAGAGCGGGCCGCTTAGACACATGACGGAATCGAAATAGGCTTCTGCCGCCTTCATAATGCGAAACGAGATGTAATACCGTACACCCTGCATCTTGGTTCGCCAGTTGGTATAGAGATTGGCCACGTCTGTTCTTCCCGCGACTCCGCCCATCTGAGGGTCTTTCATGGGCTGAACCAGTGTCCGGATGGCATTGGGGTGCAGAAAGCTGTCTGAGTCTACAAATACGATCAGTTCCGTCCGGGCATTGCGGATGCCAATACCCATTGCTTCCCTTTTTCCCTGGTTATAGTTTTGCAAAAACACGCGCACCCGCTTTTCGATGGCATATTGCTCTCCTTCTGCACAGAGGTCAAGGACTGTTTTCTTGATCGCTTCAACGGAATTGTCTGTGGAACCATCATCCACGATAATGAATTCCAGTTTGTCCACAGGATAGTCCTGATCGACACAGCGCAGAATCGTCTCTCTGATCCAGGTCTCCTCATTGAAGCACGGGATAACAACCGTGACGCTTGGAGTATATTCCGGATCAACCGGAACCGGACGATAAAAAGAGCCGAACAGATACCTTGACAGCAGGAAAAGCGCCGTCATGATGCTGTATCCATAAAGCCATGGATTTATTGCAAAATAGCGGATGCTCTCCACTCGCATCATCATGATAACCGCCGTACAGAAAAAAAGAAAGAGTGATGCCACTGCCAGCAGAATACGGTCCGTCCCTCTTCGCTCTTCATAGAGAGGACGCCGAAACTGAATTGCAATACAGTTCTTTTCCGGAATGATCCGCACGACGGTTGCCTTGATGTTTCTATAATGTAGTTCTGTTCCCTCCTGCAGATCGCCTTCTTTAAGGCGAAAATTCAATCTTATCGTCTGTCCGCTGGCAATTACGAGCAGATTGAAACTCTCCGGCAGCCTTAGCAGCATCCCCGTCTGAGAGATGTTCACCGTTTTGCCTTGGAGTTTTCCGCTCCCGGTTATCACGGTGACCTCAACTTCCGATTCGAAGCGCTGTCCGGCAAATTCCGCATATTCCGGCCGTCTTTCACCTTCGTGATGATCACGGCGGCTGCGGTGGCTGCGCTTGCCGCTGGGGTCAGGAACATTTGGCAGCAGTCTTCTGTCTCCCGTTTCATGGAGGATGTATTCTCTCTCTTTTCCCTTTTTTGTTTTTTCCATATCAGATCATCCCTGCACGCCCGACGTTGTTGTACCACGAGAGGGCTCACAACGGAAAATGCTCCGTCATATAGTTCAGCACTGCCGAACATCCCTCATCATTCAGATGGCTTCCGGAGGTCACAAGATCGAGACAGTATTCTTCCTTCAGTCCTCCCGACTCATCCCTTACCACACTTGCAATATCGACAAAGTCCAGTCCGTATTCCCTGCACATTTTAACAAGCATCAAATTAAGCTGAAATCGATGGGCGTTTGAAACGCCCGCATATCCCTCTGCCTTTGGGAGAACCGGCAGTACGACAATCCGGATATTGGGATTTTTTTCAAGAATCTCCCGAATCAGCAGCCGGTATTTGGCAAGATAGCTCTCTTTAACATATCCGGCCGGATTGCTGAATCCAAGGCAGAGCCAGACAGAATTTGCTTTTTCTTCTGCCAGTTTCTCTCCCAGATCACCGATCTCCGTCCCGGTATCCAGCAGGCTTTCGACGGTGGCATTCCGGTCGGTAAGAAACTCGGCACTTCCAAGAAACTGTGCATCGCTCTTCCTGATCCAGCTGACATATTCTCCGATGCCCTCCATCACGGAGTCTCCCACAAAGACGGCCCCATCGAAATCCTTTGCTTCGGCAGAGTGCTCTGCGCCTGAAGAGAACGGTTTCTGCGTAACCGGGAGCGAATACTCGCCCGGATCCAGCTGTTTTATCTCCTCCTGGCTCAGCTCCCCGGTTTTCCGGAGCAGTTCTGTTGCACTGCGTTGAAGGCTCAAAGGATCGGTAAATTCATATCCGAAACTCTCCAGCGCCTCAATCAGCCATTTTACAAGCTCCGGAATCGATGCGTAGATCTCCTCCTCACTGCTCCATTCCCAGCGGATCCCCGGCTTGGGATCAATGGCCGGTCTCTCATCCAGCTTTTCTCCAAAATCATCGTATTCCTCTTCATCCAGCTCCTGTCCGAGTTTGATGGAAAGAATACTGCCCCTTAGCACATGAAGCGCATAACTGTACGCCTCATCCGTATTTTTAAAGCTTCTATGATTCAGATATGCCGTCGGCTCAACGGCCGCCGACAGCCCTGCTGCCGAGGCCGCGCGCAGAACATCCTCTGTATATTCCGTATTGTTGCATCGCAAAAGGGTCGGCCTTTTTCCTGTGGCCTGTGAAATCTGCTCCTGCGCCAGTTTGAATTTTTCCGCATTCTCAAAAGCGGGATAATTTTCCAGATGCTTTCCTCCGCCCATTCCGTAATTTCCGATTTCAAACCTGCCGGCCAGTTTCTGGAGGGTCGACGGGTGCTCGTTGGCTGTGATCCCGGAGAGGAAGAATACTGCCGGGATCTCTTTTTCTTCCAGGACTTCCGCAATTGCGGTCATGGTGGAGTCGTCCGTATACCCTTCAAAGACAAGGCTCACAATCCGTCTGTCGGTCTCAACACCGCACAGCAGCGGAACTGGGTTTGCCATAATTCTTGGCACCGGTGTTACAATCCCGGCCATCGGGTCAGGGCTTCTTTCCGGCCCGTCTGCAATCTGCGTGAATGTGCAGCCCGAGACAGAAATCAGGAAACTGATCACAAGCAGAATGAGAATTCCGTTTCTCTGCCTCATTTCTTCGTCTCCACAATGAAATCTTCCACATCCTTCGCACTTTCCGTCTCCATGCCCCTCAGGACCAGCAGCGACTGGTCCAAGTCGTGCTCAAGGCTGATAAATTTCTCCTCAATACTCTGACGAAAACCCATGGCGTTGAAATAGGCAGAACGCACTGCCGCCAGCGCTCTTGTGCGAATGTTTTCAGCGTCGTCAATCATTCTCTGACTGATTACGGTCGCATTTGAAATGATCTGCTCCGCTTTTTGCCTCGCATCTCCTACCGGGTCTTCCTGGAGGAGACGGTCTTTCTCCTCCAGCTCCCGGCGCTGTCTGGCAACGCGGTTTCCGAGAATCTGGGATTGGGACTGTGCCATCTCCAGTTCTGTCCGGATTCCCTCGATCTCCATACGCACGCGCTCCATCTCTATGCGTATCTTCTCCGATTCTCCCGCCTGCCGCTCCAGTTTCTCCTTCTGACCGTTGTTTTCCGCCCTCAAACTGTCGCATTCCTTACTCAGACGTTCGGCTTCCGTTTTCAAAGCATCGAACTCTTCTTCTTTTCTTGCCGACTGTTTCTGTGCAGTCATCCACCGTTCCCGTTCTTCCCGAAACAGATTCTCTTCCTGCTGCCGTTCTGATTCCAGTCGATCCAGAAGCCGGTCCACATCTTCCGCTCTGTATTTTCCAAAACGCTTTTTCAGTTGTTGCCGTCCCGTTTCGCTCATGATTCACCTCACCGATGCGATCAAGTACTGTATTATTCCGATCTCATACACAAAAAAGCCAGAAGAGGCCAGTACGAGCAGGAAAAGTATCGTATTGAAAAAGGAAAGTCCAACGGATCGCTCTTCCTCTTCTGTATCAGGGATTTCCATTTCCTGTATCCGGTGGTAAACTCTTTCACTGTTTGGCGTCCACAGCGTGGTTCGGACAGGGTCGATAAAGGTATCCGCCCTCCCCTCTGTGCTCTGGCCGGTCGCTTCCAGTTGAACAGACTGTAAATTTTTCGGTTCCAGTATCTGTGCCAAAGGCACGCCGTTTGTCTCCGTGCTGCATGCTTCCGGAGGGGCCGGGGTCTTCACCTGTTTCTGCTCCCGGACGCCGTTCTCTGTCCCTTCTGGATTCGAAAGCAGCGCTTTATCTCCTTGCTTTGCTTCATCCGGAACCAGCTCCGCAGACTCTTCTTCGACCTCTGTTACGGATTGTTCAGGGTCAGGCCTCTGAGAATCATCATCGTCTTTGTTTTTCTGTCCTTCCCCCGGTACAGTCGGCTGGCTCTCGCTCTTCTCCCGGAATCGGTGCAAGGCAAGATAATCCTCCAGTTTCTCCCGGTTCGCCCCTGTCAGGCTGTAGATCAGGCAGACCTGCGCACGCAGATGGAACTCCGGATTGATTGGCGGAACTCTGTCTGCATACTGACTCCGATAATCCGTCATCACTGCCTCTGCCAGCAGTTTCTGAAGCGCTTCCTCTCTGCACCATCTTTTTGTTTCTTCCAGAACAGCATCATACCAGCTACGGCAGAAAGCCTCATATTCTTTTTTGTCCGCAAGACCTTTCTGAGCGCTCATTTTACAGTCTCCACCAGTTGATGTCTGTTCTCTTCAACTCTGCAAGCTGAAACATTCCCTTGACATCAATCAGTATTTTTACCTGCTTTTCCCCGTATAGTTTAAGCAGGCCCTCTATTCCCAAATCTATAAATTCCCGGTGTGAAACCGCCGCGATCACGCAGTCAGCGTCCCGAATCGTATCAATCGGGTTCAATTCAACACCGTATTCCTCCATCGCTGTTTCCGGATCTGCCCACGGATCCGCCACGGTCGGTCTGATTCCAAAGCTGCCAAGTTCACGAATGATGTCGTTGACCTTGCTGTTGCGAACATCCGGGCAGTTTTCCTTAAATGTCAGACCAAGAATGACCGTTTTGCTTTTTTTCGGTGCGAGTCCCGCCTCCACCATTTTTCTGATCGCTCTGTTCGCAATGAACGTACTCATTCCATCGTTGACCATGCGCCCATTCAGAATAATCTGACTGTGGTAGCCCAGCATCTCCGCCTCATAGGTGAAATAGTACGGATCCACGCCGATGCAGTGGCCGCCCACCAGGCCCGGCCGGAAGCCCAGCGCATTCCACTTTGTGTTCATCCCGTCTATGACCTCATTGGTGTCGATCCCCATCCGGTCAAATACCATCGCCAGCTCGTTCATAAAGGCAATGTTGATATCCCTCTGACTGTTTTCCACCACCTTAACCGCTTCTGCGGTTTTGATGCTGCTGACCGGGTAGGTTCCCGCCCTGATTACGGTGTCATATACTTTTTTTACAATGCTGCAGGTTTCTTCATTCATTCCGGAGACGATTTTTCTGATGGTTGTCAGGGTATGGATTCTATCGCCCGGATTGACACGTTCCGGGCTGTAACCGATCCAAAAATCTCTGCCACATGTCAGGCCGGATTCCGCTTCCAGAATGGGAACACACACGTCCTCCGTAACGCCCGGATAGACGGTAGACTCATAGACGACAATCGAACCGGGCGAGAGATTTCGTCCGACGATGGCAGATGCGTTCTTCACCGGATACAAATCCGGTGTATGGTCCGTATTAATGGGAGTCGGAACTGCCACCACATGAAAGCACGCCTCACGAAGTCGTTTTTCATCCGAGGTAAAATCCACCGAAGTCTGTCGGATGGCCTCGTTTCCTACCTCCATGGTAGGGTCAATTCCGCTTCGATATTGGAGAATTCTTCTCTCGTTATGATTATAACCGATTACCCGAAAATGCCTGGCAAATTCCACCGCCAGTGGCATTCCCACATAGCCAAGTCCAACGACAGAGAGCCATGCCTCCCCTCTGCGCAGCCTTTCATAAATACCATCCAAAAGATCCATACGAACCGCCCCTCCCTTTACGGGCTCTGCTTGAATGCCCCCGCAGATCCTAACTCATACGGGTTCTTTTTTGGCTCCTTCTGTATAACTATAATTAAATCGAAGATTGTTGCGATAACTGCGATACTGCTCATATTATATCCGTTTATATTATATCCATCTTAGGTAAACGCGCATCCCTCGAAAGTAGGAGTTGGGCAGCAATATTAAAAAAAGCTCTGCTGAATGAAGATGTTACCCTCATACGGCAGAGCCTTGGATCATATCTTATCGTGATTATTCGTTTCTCTGGGCATGCCCATCATCAGCCTCTCGCGTCTCTGGGTGGTGCCCGTCTTGCTGGTCTGGTTGCCCTCGCACAGTTTCAAGGCCCCCATTAGATACGCGCTGCGCCAAGGACCGCATCAGAGCAAGAAACCATTCGTTATTCGGCGACGACGCTGAGGCATCATCGCAGCATATCAATCAATTTGCTTCTTCGATCGATATTCATTTTTTGAAAAGCTACTTTTAAATGGTGCTTGACGGTGTTCTCAGCAATACCGAGCTTTTCCGCAATTTCCGTGTTCCGAAGCCCCTGGGCAGCCAATTGTGCCACCTCACGCTCCCGGGCAGTCAGTTCCTCCTTCAATTCTGGTACCTCGTCCAGCATGGCAAAGATGTGACTCTCGTCTGCGCGCGTATAACGAATGGGGAGTGCCTTGATTTCCCGTATGGTGTCGGCGTGCCTGGACGCAATCTGAGGCATCAGGAAAAGCACCTGAAAATATTTACGGAAGCAGGCGAGAAATGTGTAGTTCTTATCCTGTCCCGCGAGCGTCAAAGACTGATCCAGATACTCCGCCGCCTTGAACACTTTGCCGATAGCCAGATAGCCGAGTGCAAGTCCACAGCACATGAAGTTTCTGGTTGGCGTGGAAATGAGTCGCGGATCAAGTCTCAGGGAGGCCTCTACCGAGGCGATTGCGCGTTTATATTCCTTCTTCAGCAAAAGATCGGTGATGCGGCAGGTTTTGATCATGAAATTGGTGAAGGTCAGATCCGAAAGAGAATCTGCCTCGCCTTGGGTCCAGAGCGCCGAGCTTCCGGTTTCCATCATCAGTCCCAGCAGATACCCACGTACTGTCTCCACCATATAATTCCCCAGTGCCTTTCCCCGCAGGAAGGAATAGCCCTGAGCCTTGTTTTCAAGATAGTCTACGGCCTTTTGCAGTCCAGCCATGTCCGAGCGATAAATCGCGTTGATCCCCAGCAGCAGCGCAGCGCCATAAGTAGCTGTGGCGTTGCCTGACTGTTCAGAGAGAAATGCCGCCTGGTATGCCTGGATGTCCGATTCCTCGAAGCGTCCCTGTACCGAGTAGGCCTCGCCTCGGTAAATCTCCGCGGCTCCTGCACCGTGTCCGTTTGTCAGGCGGTTGTAGATCTTCATGGTTTCTGCGAACTTATCGGCAATCTCCAACATGGTACCTGGCTTTGTATAGAACAAATACCACATGGAGGCGCAGCCGTACATAAAGGGCTCCTCTTTGATAAAAACCTTTGATGGCTCGCGCATCAATATTTCCGCAGCTTCATACTCCGCTCTCATGGCATCAAGATCGGGAAAGCTGTTCAGGGCGTTTACCAGGTGCCATTCACCGATCAACTGCGCATCCCCGATCTCTTCCAGAAGTCTGCGGACACGCTGCATATGATCGTGGAACAACGTAAACGCACAGCCGGCATAAATCGCATAACACAGTCGAAGCAGTGAATAGGGATACCGTTGCTGCACGCTCTCCGGGCACTTTTCCAGCACTGTACGTGCAACAACCGTGTACGGCACGCCATCAAACTGTTCCGTGATGAGGCACACCAAATTGCATGAAAGGATTGACTCATAGTCCCCGGCCCGAAAGTAACAGCTTACTGCCTCGCGGGTTTGCTCATTGCTCCGGAATATCTCGGCGGAAGTCCGGAGCACCTCGTACTGGAAGTTCTTGTCTGTCTCCACCAGGCGACGACGCAGAAACGCGGTCAGCAGTTCGTGGGGGTACCACGCCTTCCGTGTCTCACGGTACAGCACCAATGGTGTGCGGCGTAATAACTGTATGAGCTCATCCTGTGGCAGCAAATCTCCGGGTATAAGTCTGTCGAGTGTAGAACCGGTAATCTGATCAAACAGACATACCCGCAGCAGGGCACGACGCTGTCTGTCATTCAATTTTTGCCAGAACGTGTAGGCAAGCAACTCATCCAAGCCCTCGCCACCACTATCCGTAACCCCCTCGCGTAAATTTTCCAGGTACAGTGCCACTGCCGCTGTCCAGCCATTCGTCTTGTGATGGATCGCCCGAATCTCGTTCTCTGATACCAAGATGCCAAGTTGACATGCATAGGTTCCGATATTGGCCTCCGAAAGCAGGAGATCACGGCTACGGATATAACAGACGCTACCCTCCAGCGAGTTAAGCACATCCCGAAGTCGTCCAAAATTCTGTGAGATGAATACGGTACGCAGTCTGCCGTCCCCACACTTTGCCAGTGCGTCCAGCACCTGAGGCTGCCAACTTTGAAGCACAAATTGAAAGTTATCAAACACCATCGTCAACGGACCGTTAGGCCGTATCTCTGAAATAATTCGTGCTGCCTGTCCTGCATTGCTTCGATTGAGATAACCCAAGTCCTCCAGCCTGCGGGCTGCAGTCTCGTCGATGACTCCAATCTGCCGGACAAACCAGCGGAAGCTGTTATCCGCCATGCCTTCTACAGCGGTATACCAACACACTGTCACATCACTCTCAAATAACTGATGGATTGCCGTCGTTTTACCATAGCCTGCCGGGGCTTCCAATGCGGAGAGCGCACATTTTTTTATCATTTGCAGTTTGTTTGCAAGGGTTTCAGAAAAGAATAGGTTTTCCATGATGGTCAGCTCCCTACCTGAGCGTGAGGAATTGCAGTCCTGGTTTTTTTACTCGTCCCGCATGGTGTAGTCGGTATTTTCGTCGATCACCTCTGGCATAATGACCGCGAACCTGAACTCAAACAGTGTCTTTTTTGGTTTCTTCCGTATATTCCTGAAATAGCAGTCTTTTCAGCATAGCAAGCTCCTTCTCCGGATCAGCATTCTCTGAGATATAGACCAGCCCGACGGCGTATCTTGTCACTGCTGCCAGCATGATATGAAAGCTCCCCGAGAACATTTCTTCTTCTGAAATACTTGCGTTCAGCGTTCGGTCCTTCATTCCCCGCTCGTAAATCACATGGAACGAAGCCGCCAGGTCATTTATCATTTGCATATAGGGTTCCTTCTGCTCCGGTGTAGCCCTTTCACTTTCCAAATAACTATTGAAATTATAATTAAACCGCAGATTATCGCGATAACTGTGGTACAGCTCAAGGAAGGCATCCAGATAGTAACTCAGCAATTCTGCTCCTGTTCTCTTTTCTCGATTAAATTGCTTTGATACTTCCGCCTTTTTTTCAAAATATTCTTCCCACTTCCAACTGCCAATAGCAATAACCAGATCGATCTTAGAATTGAAGTAGTTGAAGAGCGTTGCTCGCCCGACAAGGCTGGCATCGGCAATCTCTTGCATGGTGACAGACTCAATCCCTCGTTCTGTAAAGAGTTCAAACCCTTTCTCCATGATAGTTATTCTCGTGAGTTCCTTCTTTTTTTCTCTGATCACTTGAATACATATCCTCCTTGTCTAATTTTATTTGATCAGTCTATTTTAGTCTTTCCGTCTATAATTATACTCTGAGTCCGAAAATTTTGCAAGTCTTAAACTTTTATTTTATCACGTCAACCGCTGCGACGGAATTGTCGTGATATTGACATTCCCCTCTTCTGACGATAAAATATGACTAAATCTGTCTTATTTACAGCTCTTACAGGTCGATTCATGGAAAGGAGAAACATCATGGCATATAAGGTTCTGGTCATCAACGGCAGTCCGAAGGCAAACGGCTGCACCGCCACGGCCCTCGACGAAGTGATCCGCACCCTGAATCAGGAGGGTGTTGAGACAACCCTGCTTCAGATCGGCAAGGAGGATGTTCACGGCTGCATCTCCTGCGGCTACTGTTCCACCCACGACGGCTGCGTCTTCAAGGACAAGGTCAATGAGGCCGCGAAGCTCTTTGAGGAGGCCGACGGCCTTCTCGTCGGAAGCCCGACTTATTATGGTTCACCCAACGGGACCATTCTCTCCTTCCTCGACCGGCTCTTCTACAGCACGGGCTTCTCCAAGCACATGAAGGTCGGCGCGGCGGTCGTCAGCTGCCGCCGCGGCGGAAACAGCGCAAATTTCGATGTGCTGAACAAGTATTTCACCATTTCCGGCATGCCCGTCGTCTCCAGTACCTACTGGAACCAGGTTCACGGCTTCTCCGCCGCGGATGTGAAGAAGGACCTGGAAGGACTCCAGACCATGCGGAACCTCGGCCGCAACATGGCCTTCCTGATCCGGGCCATCTCCGCAGAGAAAGATCGCGCCGGTCTGCCCGAGGAGGAGCACAGCTTCTTCACCAGCTTCCCCGACGGGAAGTAAAAACGCGGTCTGTCTGA
>Ga0256405_10005051_pt1 | contig 23545 bp, 21 predicted proteins | sample RumenRJG_02DNA_FD_189096 | JGI IMG/M metagenome (GOLD analysis project Ga0256405, IMG submission 189096) | Bovine rumen microbial communities from Lethbridge, Alberta, Canada - RJG_02 | ecosystem: Host-associated > Mammals > Digestive system > Stomach > Rumen | place: Canada: Alberta... | reverse complement strand
AATCAGTGGTCTTGAGTGTAGTGAGTTCTATAGACCCCATCAGGAATTTCTTCACTTCGATAGTGTCGTTTTCGTGAACTTTCTCTTCAATCAATTTGCGCACTTTTTGCGTGATTTCATCGTCATTTAGTTCACAGTTGTATTTTGACAATACATCTTCATACTTGTCGGTTTGCACTGCCTCATGGTGATGATGCTCGCAGCCACAGTTACATTTCTTTTCTTCCATATTTTTGTTGTTTATAGTGATGTTTTCTTGTTAATCCTCCCTACCCTTTTTTCAGGTTTCTTTGGCGCTCAACTTCGGATTATGGCGATGGCGCTGACTGTCGCGGGAAGTTTTCTTCTCAAACGAACGCTGCAATTCTTCTGTCAGATCGATTCCCGTCTGATTAGCCAAGCAAATTAGCACCCAGAGTACGTCAGCCATTTCCTCGCCGAGGTTGGGCTTTTCGCCTTCCTTAAAGCTCTGGTCGCCGTATTGGCGAGCCATCACACGCGCCAACTCCCCAACTTCTTCTGTCAAAACTGCCATGTTCGTCAGTTCTGAGAAATAGCGGACACCATATTCTTTAATCCACTCATCAACCTTTTGTTGTGCCTCTTTTATCGTCATTTTTTATATTCTTTATAAAAAGTATTTTACCGTAACCAAAACGGAAGAAATTATTGAAACAATAATACATACCCACACCCCTCTCTGCATTAGTCCTTTCTGATGCCAAATAATGCTGCACACGATGCAGGCAAGAAACAGCATTAAGGTGATGATGAATAGGGCTAAAGAATGGCTGTGTTTCATGTAAAGCACAGAGAAGTTAGCACCTATACTCAGTAATATAATCGGGATGTATTTCTTCATAAACTATTCTTTGTTTTTCGTATCCATACAGATGGTTACTGGCCCATCGTTCAGTAATTGTACTTTCATATTTGCCCCAAACTCGCCACGCGCAACATTTTTTCCCATTTCATCGGATAATTTTGTGCAGAAATATTCATAGAGCGGAATGGATATTTCGTGCTTGGCGGCATGGATATATGAGGGGCGGTTTCCTTTCTTTGTCGAGGCGAGTAGCGTAAACTGGCTAACTACCAGTACTTCTCCATCAATATCCTGTACACTAAGATTCATCACTCCTGCGTCATCATCAAATATTCGGAGCGCAGCAATTTTCTTGACGAGCCAGTCGGCATCTTCCTTTCCATCAGAATCAGCCACACCAAGTAAAATGAGCATTCCTTTTTCAATGCTGCTTTTCAGCACCTTTTCAATGGTGACAGAGGCATGGTTGACGCGTTGTATGACGACTTTCATGGGTTTTTACGTTTTCTGGTTTGCCACAAAGTTACGAATAATCTTCTGATAGTTGTTCTTTTTCGTGGAAATAATTGTAAACGAGTTGTGCCTTTGCTGGTCCAATAATATCCGTAAGCGTTTGAATATCAGTTGATTTTATTTGTTTCACGCTCTTCAGTTTTTTTATCAGCAGGTCTTTTGAAGCCGGTCCGATACCTTTAATGTCGTCCAGTTCACTGTGGAGGGCGTGTTTAGATCGTTTGTCACGATGGAAGGTAATGGCGTATCGGTGCACTTCATCCTGTATTTGGGTCAGGATTCGGAAAAGTTCGCTATCTGCTTTCATACCAATTACTTGTGGAGGAAAACCAAACAGCAGTTCATTCGTTCGGTGGCGGTTGTCTTTGGCAAGTCCTGCTATGGGAATTTGAAGTTTGAGTTCGTCTTCAACCACTTGTCTGACCACCTCCATCTGTCCACGACCTCCATCTGTAATAATCAGGTCGGGCAGGGGAGTGTTTTCCTCTTTCATGCGATGGTACCGCCGATAAACAACCTCTTTCATTGAGGCATAGTCGTCGGGTCCAACAACCGTCTTGATGTTGTATTTCCGATATTCTTTCTTTGAAGGTTTAAGCGAGCGAAAGACGACACATCCGGCAACGGCATCCGTACCGGAGATGTTTGAGTTGTCAAAGCACTCAATGTGCATGGGCAGTTTCTCAAGTGAGAGAGCGTTCTGAAGTTCTTTCATCAAACGGGTTTGGCGCTGTTCTGGATTGAGTTTCTCTGCTTGTTTCAGCCTGTCAAACCGGTATTGTTTGCCATTCATTTCCGAAAGCTCTAAAAGATGACGCTTATCTCCTCTTTGGGGGACCGTAAATATAACGTTTTCCAGCTGCCAGTCAAGGTGAAAAGGCACAATAATTTCTTTTGCATTACTTCCAAATCGTTCTCGGATTTCAGTGACGGCAAGCAGGAGCAGGTCTTCGTCACTTTCATCAAGTTTGCGCTTATACTCAAACGTAAACGACTGATTTACAGTACCGTTGGCTACGTGCAGGTAGTTGACGAACGCATTTTTCGACAGCTTATCACCCGTAATAGAGAATACGTCAACATTGTTGATGGTATGGCTGACCACCTCGCTTTTCGAACAAAAACTATCAACGAGGAGATATTTGCGCTTCAGTTGTTCGGCTTCTTCAAAGCGAAGTTCTTCCGCTTTTTCACCCATTTCATCGAAAATCTTTTGGAGCACTTCCCGGGTGTTTCCTTTCAGTATTTCTTTTGCTTGAGCGATGCGTTCCTGATAGTTTTCTTTTGATTGTTTGCCGACACACGGTGCGTCACAGTTCCCAAGGTGAAACTCTAAACATTGTTTGTATTTTCCCTGTTTGATGCCTTCTTCCGTCAGAGGAAATCGGCAGGTGCGCGGTTTTTGAACCTTTTTTATCAACTCGAGTATGGCGTACATCGCCCCGATATGGCTATATGGACCGAAATACGTTCCAGTTCGCTTGTTGATGGTTCTTGTGTGAAAAATTCTCGGAAACGGTTCGTTGGTTACACAAATGCTGGGATAGGTCTTGCCGTCTTTTAGGAGAACGTTGTACTTCGGCTGATATTTTTTTATGAGTGCATTTTCCAGGTGCAGCGCATCTTCTTCTGTATTTACAACGGTATAAGTGATGTCCGCAATCTTTCCGACCAGGACTTTTGTCTTGAAACGATCCACTTCTTTATGGAAATACGAAGCAACTCTGCGTCGGAGGTTTTTGGCTTTTCCAACGTAGATGATTTCTTTGTCAGCGTTCCAAAACTGATAACTGCCAGGCAATTCGGGCAGGTTTTGTACGATGCCTTTCAAATGTGTCTTTAGGATGTCGTTCTCCTGCTTGGGCATAAGCTACACATTATATTATAATATACTCCTCCCCTTTTTATTGTTTCACGTGAAACGGGTGTGTAACGAACAAGGGTCGGTGTGTCCCATTCCTGCTTTTAGGCTCGTTTAGACCTTTAATAGCGTTGTGATTTCCGCTTCCTTGTCGAAAGCGTCACGTCCATGCAGTCCTTCGTCAGTAATCTCAATGATAAAGTTGAGGTAGGTTTTCTTTGGCTTGAATTTTTGAACAAGGTTGTATGCCGCTCTCATGGTTCCTCCCGTTGCAAGCAAATCGTCGTGGAGTAAAACGACATCATTTTCGTTAATCGCATCCTTGTGGATTTCAATAGTGTCCTCGCCATATTCTTTGGTGTAGCTTTCCTGAACAGTTTCGGCAGGAAGTTTTCCCGGTTTTCTGCACAAGACAATTCCTGCGTTGAGGCGTATTGCCAATGCAGACGCCATAACGAATCCTCTACTTTCTATTCCGACGATTTTGGTGATGCCTTTGTCTTTGTAGATTTGGTAGAGTTCTTCTTCCATTATTCGCAGGCATTCTGCGTTTTTGAAAAGTGTGGTAACGTCGCGGAAGTTAATTCCCTTGGTAGGGAAGTCGGGAATACTACGCAAGTGTTCCAATAAAAATTTGTTGTTCATATCTCAAATAATTTAATGTATCATACAAATGTTTCACGTGAAACTATCTCCCAGCAAGTACGAGTAGGGCGTTGATGTCGCTGGGCGAGACGCCTGGTATCCGGCTTGCCTGGGCGAGTGTTTCGGGATTGATTCGGGATAGTTTTTGGCGCGCTTCGATGGAAATTTGCGTCAACTTTTCGTAATCAAAATGTCCTTTTATCTTAATTTCTTCAAGTCGATGCATTTTTTCTGCCACGAGTCGCTCGCGCTCTATGTATCCTTTATATTTGATTCTGATTTCTGCAGCCTCGCAGATTTCTTCTTTTCTGTTTGTCGGTGCGTCCAGTATTTCGCGGAGGGCTGGAATCATCTCTGACAGTTGCAGCAATTGGAGCTGCGGTCGTGCCACAAGTTCTGCAATTTTGCAATTGTTGTGGAGTGGGGTAGTGCCCAGTTGTTCCAGTCGGAAATTGATTTCACCCGGTTTTGCAGAAGTGGTTTCGCAAAAAGAAACGATGCGTTCGATGTGTTGTTTTTTCTCCATCCATCGGTTATATCGGTCTTTTTTCGCGATTCCCAGTGCGTATGCCTTTTCTGTCAGTCGGCTGTCGGCATCATCCTGTCGGAGGAGGATGCGATATTCGGCACGCGAAGTGAACATGCGATAGGGCTCATCGACCCCTTTCGTGACCAAATCGTCGATGAGAACTCCGATGTAGCTTTCATCCCGATGCATCTGGAAAGACTTTTCAGAAGAGGTTTTGCCACATCCTGCCGCTCCGGCGTGCAGTGCGGCATTGACACCAGCCACAAGTCCTTGTCCAGCTGCCTCTTCATATCCAGTCGTTCCGTTTACTTGTCCAGCGAAGAAAAGTCCGCGAACAACCTTCGATTGCAGTGAATGGTTCAGTTGGGTGGGGTCAAAGAAGTCGTATTCAATGGCATATCCCGGTCGATAGACTTTCACTTCGCGGAATGCCGGTATCTTCCGCAGCGCCTCTATTTGTGCGTCGATCGGCATGCTCGACGAGAACCCGTTCAGGTACATCTCGTTGGTGTTTTCACCTTCCGGTTCGAGGAACAGCAGGTGTCGTTCACGTTCAGGAAACGTGACAAGCTTTGTTTCTACAGAGGGGCAGTAGCGCGGTCCGATACTTTCTATCTGACCATTATATAGCGGTGACTCACCGATACGTTCCATCAGTATTTTGTGCACGTCGGTATTGGTGTAGCAAATCCAGCAGGGAAGTTGGTTAAGGTGTTGTTTTTCAGACAGATAACTGAAACTGTATTGTCCAGTGTCACCGTCTTGTCGTTCCATTTCCTCGAAGTGCACCGACCGTTTGTCGATGCGTACGGGAGTGCCGGTTTTCATCCGTGCGCTCCTGATGCCGTGTCGTGTGATGCTTTCCGTGAAGTGGCGTACTGCGGGTTCTGCCATTCTTCCGCCCTCCACTTGCCGTGCGCCTACGTGCATCAGTCCGTTGAGGAATGTTCCTGCTGTGATGATGATGCTTTTTGCGAATATTTCCGCTCCCCAAATCGTGCGTATGCCGACCGCCTCGCCGTTTTCCACGAGCAGTTCTTCAGCCGTATCTTGCCAGATGTCGAGATTCTCTGTGCGGTCGAGTGTCTCCCGCCATTTCTTGATGAATAGTTCGCGGTCGCATTGTGCCCGTGGCGACCACATCGCCGGTCCTTTCGAGCGGTTGAGCATGCGGAATTGTATGGTTGTGGCATCGGTAATTAGTCCCATTTGTCCGCCGAGCGCATCGATTTCGCGTACAATTTGCCCCTTAGCAATTCCGCCGACGGCAGGATTGCATGACATTTGTGCTATCTTGTTCATGTCCATGGTCACCAGCAGCGTCCGTGCGCCCATGTTTGCCGCAGCCGTAGCCGCCTCGCAACCTGCATGTCCGCCGCCGATTACCAGCACATCATACTTGAGTGTCATCATTGTATAAGGGCATAATTCCGTGCAAATTTACAAAATCTTTTGCAATTACTTGGCATATTTTCCAAAAAGCATTATTTTTGCAAAAAACGGAGAGCTATGAAAAGGATTTTTTTTGTTTTATTGTTGCTTTTAGGCGCATGGACAGTCAATGCTCAGACATTAGGAGTGATGGTGTGCGATGACGACCCATATACCAATATAAGAAATGGGATTCGTGGTAAAATTATTGGAAAGATAGGAAAAGGGAACTCTGTTATCATGGAAGTAGGAGAGGTCCGCGATGGCTGGTGGAAGATAGTTGGTGGTCCGATGATTGCTGAAGATAGTAGAATCATTCGATTTAAACCATCGAAAACAGGTTATTGGATACATTATTCCGTGCTTTGTGTGGATACGCGCAATTACGGCGGTGAATCCATTCATCTTCGGGAGTCGCCATCCAACGATGCCGCCTCGCTCTATTCCACCAACGAAGAAATCTCTTTGCGTCCCCTTGAAATGAAAGATGGTTGGGTGAAAGTCACAACTTTCGACGGGAAGCATATCGGTTGGATAGAAGAAGAGATGCTCTGTAGTAATCCGCTGACCAATTGTTGTTAACTTTTTTTGGAAAAATCTCCCTGTCTGAGTAGTCGTTCAGACAGGGAGATTTTCGTTTTTTTACGTCGGAATGTGTTTTCCTGCGTTTTATTTTTTCAGTGCAAGATTATAATTATAGTATTTCTGGTTGCCCGTGATGTCCTCGATGACGCGGATGAACGGCGGGAAGCGGACGTCAGCGTGTGAGGCGATGCCTTTTGTTTCGAGAATCACGAGGTTCTGGAAAGGCTCCTGATACGTGTCGAGCTCGAAATATTGCCCTTTCCAGATGAAGCTTTTGCGGTGTTTGCGAATGGTCTGTCGATAGGGGTCTGCCTGTCCGAGCATTGATTCGTAGAGGTTGTTGGACAGTTGGCGTTCGGTCACCAGCTCTTCCGTCGGCGAGATTCTCTTCTTGGTCGTGTGCACGTTGACAATTTTACTTCCGAACACGCGTCTGCGGAGTCGAATCTCGCTGCCCGGCTCGCCCGTGAGGTAGGTCTGCGTGATGTCGCTGTCGATGCTGTCGGGCAGTGTTCCCGTAATTTCCACGATATATTTGCGTTCCTCTTCGATAGGTTGCGGCAGTTCCAGCACGTTGGCAATTTCCTTGATGACGCGATTCAGTTTGCGGTCGAAGTCCTCTTGGTTGTTGATGACGCGGTGGTGTGGGTGTCCCGCCCATGCTTCGATAACCTTCTTGTCGAGCATGCGTGCGATTTGCAGCCCTTGCTCGTCAGCCGGTTCGTTGCGGCTGGCGTTGTTATTGGTCGTGTAATACTGTTCGGCTCCGTCGGCGGCACTCACCAGGTGCAGGATGGCGTCGTAGCGGGTGTCGCGCAGCTCATGTGTGCTCGTTCCTGCCGCCCGTGTGATTTCCTCCCACATTTCCGGCTTCATATAGGCAGAGATGTCCATTGTCCCGCGGTCGCAGATGATGACTGCCGGTTCGGTGCATGCCTCTGCCATCTTCAGGAATTTGTCCTCGAACGCCATCTGTATTTCGAGGGTAGCTTTCTCGCCTTCGTAGAAGAAATCCTTGTTCTGCGTCAGGTAGTCCATTCCTGCCTGTGTGAACATGGTCGGCACTTCGGGGATGGTAAACACTTTGTAGCCGAGGCTTGAGAAGTGTTCGATGACCCGCACCAGCGCACTGGTCTTTCCTGCGCACGGTCCGCCGGTGAGTACAATTCGCTTGATATCTTTCATGGTTTCCATTGCGATTGATTATTTGAGGAGACAAAGTTACAAATATTTTTTGAAATGCCATCATCTTGATGCGCACAATTACGAAACTTTCAGTAATGTATATTTATTCATTGCGAGGTTTTGGGTTGTGCTTTTGCAACTATCTGATATACAAAGTATTACAAAGGCGTTCCAAAAGTTCAACTTTTAGCTTGCGAAAGTTGAACTTTTAGGCGGTGAAAGTTGAACTTTTAGAGTGCAAAAGTTGAACTTTTAGAAAACGAAAGTTCAACCGCTATATTTATACACTCATTCTGCATATTCATACACTGTCGCCAAGGGTTGTCATCCGCGTCGTTTTTTGTTCTTTTCGGAGGCAGTTTCCCGTGCTGTTTTTCCTTCTTTTTGCAGGGTGTCTTTTGGTCGTCGGAATGAAATAATCGCATTATTTTCAGTATTTCGCTTTGTATTCTCATTAAAATATAGTATTTTTGCAGTCAGAAATCGCCACGGGCGTACCTATTTCGAGGTATTTCCTGTGAGTGGGGAGTGGCGTTTTGCAACATAAAAGTCACTTGACGATGCAATATATCTAATACATTAAATAATTAAAAATCAAACAGTTATGTGGTTAATTAATTCATCTATTGGAAGGAAGGTAGTGATGTCGGTTACCGGTATTGCGTTGATCCTTTTCCTGACATTCCACTGTGCCATGAACATTGTGGCTTTGTTCTCGGGCGAGGCTTACAATGTGATTTGTGAGTTGCTGGGATCCAACTGGTATGCCATTTTGGCAACGATAGGCTTGGCAGCTTTAGCAGTGATTCACATTGTTTATGCCTTCATCTTGACGGCACAAAATCGTAAGGCTCGTGGCGGCAATCGTTATGAGGTGTCAACATCGGTCAACAAGCACGGCGTTCTCGACGTTGCTGAGGGCTGGGCATCAAGCAACATGCTCGTCTTGGGACTTATCATTCTCTTGGGGCTGCTCATGCACCTGAAACATTTCTGGTACAACATGATGTTTGCCGAAATCGTAGGTATGGAGACCAAGCATGGTCCGACAGACGGTTTTGCATGGATTCAGGAAACTTTCGCCAACCCCGTTTTCGTAGTGCTTTATCTGGTATGGTTCTGCGCCATCTGGTTCCACTTGGCTCACGGCTTCTGGTCGGCGATGCACACATTAGGCGCCAGCGGTAAGACTTGGCAGAAGCGCATGCAGTGGATCGGACTCATCTATGTTACCCTGCTTATGCTCGGCTACACAGTTGTAGTATTAGGTTTTGCTTTTGGATGTGCACCCAGCCTTTGTTGCGGAGCATAATTTTAATCATTAAACATTGAAAGATTATGGCAAAGACATTAAATTCAAAAATACCAGCCGGGCCAGTAACGGAAAAGTGGAAGGAGTATAAAGCTCATCAGCGCCTGGTGAATCCGAAGAACAAGTTGAAACTCGACGTGATTGTTGTGGGAACAGGATTGGCAGGAGCCAGTGCTGCCGCTTCACTCGCAGAGATGGGCTTCAATGTATATAATTTCTGTATCCAAGACTCTCCCCGCCGTGCACACTCCATCGCTGCACAGGGAGGTATCAATGCCGCAAAGAACTATCAGAACGACGGCGACTCAGTCTATCGCCTGTTCTACGATACGGTGAAGGGTGGTGACTATCGTGCTCGCGAGGCAAACGTCTATCGTCTGGCAGAAGTTTCCAACAACATCATCGACCAGTGCGTGGCACAGGGAGTTCCTTTCGCCCGTGAATATGGCGGCATGCTCGCCAACCGTTCGTTCGGTGGTGCGCAGGTAAGCCGTACGTTCTATGCTAAAGGTCAGACTGGTCAGCAGCTCTTGCTCGGTGCATACTCTTCACTGAGCGCACAGGTAGAAGCAGGAAAAGTGAAACTTTTCACCCGTTATGAGATGGAAGAACTGGTCATCGTTGACGGCCGTGCACGCGGTATCATCGCCAAGGACCTGACCACCGGAAAGCTCCATCGCTTCTCAGCCAATGCTGTCGTGATAGCAACCGGCGGATATGGAAACACCTATTTCCTTTCTACCAATGCGATGGGTTGCAACTGTACGGCTGCCGTTCAGTGCTACCGCAAGGGAGCTTACATGGCTAACCCCTCTTACGTGCAGATTCACCCGACCTGTATCCCCGTTCACGGCGACAAGCAGTCGAAACTGACACTGATGTCTGAGTCGCTGCGTAACGACGGACGCATCTGGGTGCCGAAGAAAATAGAAGACGCCAAGGCACTGCAGGCTGGAACCAAACAGGGTTGGGAAATTCCTGAGGAAGACCGCGACTACTATCTCGAGCGCCGCTATCCGGCATTCGGAAACCTCGTTCCACGCGACGTGGCTTCACGTGCAGCGAAAGAGCGTTGCGACGCAGGCTTCGGCGTGAACAACACCGGTCTGGCTGTGTTCCTCGACTTCTCTGAGTCTATCAACCGCCTCGGCATCGACCAGATTATGCAGCGCTACGGCAACCTCTTCGAAATGTACGAGGAGATTACCGACGTGTTCCCAGGCGAACTGGCAAACGAAATCAACGGCGTGAAGTACTACAAGCCGATGATGATCTTCCCCGCCATCCACTACACAATGGGCGGTATCTGGGTTGACTACGAGCTGCAGACCACCATCCCCGGTCTCTTCGCTATCGGTGAATGTAACTTCTCAGACCACGGAGCCAACCGCCTCGGCGCTTCCGCACTCATGCAGGGTCTGGCTGACGGTTACTTCGTACTGCCTTACACCATTCAGAACTATCTCGCAGACCAAGACATCTGGGGCAAAATCTCAACCGACCTGCCTGAGTTTGCAGAGGCAGAGAAAGCAGTTGAGGCAGAAGAAGACCGCCTGCTGAATATCAAGGGTAAGCGCTCGGTTGACTCTATCCACAAAGAACTTGGTCATATCATGTGGGAACATGTAGGTATGGGCCGTACGAAGGCAGGTCTTGAAGAAGGACTGAAACTGATGAAAGAACTTCGCAAGGAGTTTGAAACCAATCTCTTCATCCCTGGCACGAAAGAAGGTGTGAACATCGAGCTCGACAAAGCTATCCACCTGCGTGACTTCTTCACCATGGGCGAACTCGTGGCATACGATGCCCTCCACCGTGAGGAATCCTGCGGCGGACACTTCCGCGAGGAGCACCAAACTGAAGAAGGTGAAGCTAAGCGCGATGACGAGAACTTCTTCTATGTAGGTTGTTGGGAATATCAGGGCGATGACGAAAAAGCTCCTGAGCTCATCAAAGAACCGCTTGAATATGAAGCAATCAAGGTACAAACACGTAACTATAAGAATTAACAATTATGGCAAAGAATATTTCATTTACAATTAAATATTGGAAACAGAATGGTCCTAAGGACAAGGGTCATTTTGAGTCACGTGAGATGAAGAACATCCCGGATGATACTTCATTCCTTGAGATGCTCGATATCCTCAACGAAGAGTTGGTTAACGAGGGAAAAGAGCCTTTCGTGTTCGACCACGACTGCCGCGAAGGTATCTGCGGTATGTGCTCACTCTATATCAACGGTACACCGCATGGCAAGACCGAGCGTGGTGCTACCACTTGTCAGCTTTATATGCGCCGCTTCAACGATGGTGATGTCATCACCGTTGAACCTTGGCGTTCTGCTGGTTTCCCAGTGATTAAAGACTGTATGGTTGACCGTGGCGCGTTCGACAAAATTATTCAGGCAGGTGGATATACCAGCATCCGTACTGGTCAGGCACAGGACGCCAACGCCATTCTCATCCCGAAAGAGAATGCCGACGAGGCAATGGACTGCGCAACATGCATCGGTTGCGGTGCCTGCGTGGCAGCCTGCAAGAACGGCTCGGCAATGCTCTTCGTCAGCTCGAAGGTGAGCCAGCTCGCACTCCTTCCGCAGGGTCGCCCCGAAGCAGCCAAGCGTGCTAAGGCAATGATCAAGCGCATGGACGAACTGGGCTTTGGCAACTGCACCAACACCCGCGCCTGCGAAGCCGTTTGCCCGAAGAGCGAAAGCATCGCCAACATCGCTCGCCTCAACCGCGAGTTCTTGAAAGCGAAGATGGCTGATTAAATTAAATTTAGGTTGTGAGGACTTTCCCTCACAACCTAAATTTTAAATGTATAGCATTTTCCAAAAGTATTTTTGTTAATTGATAAATAAAATTCTTTATCCTTCTCTCATCATGGCAGGTATTTCTCTGCCTATTTATGTTTATGGCCTTATTTCGTATGGAGCGACTACGGATTCCGTTAAGAGCACGGATTTCGTTACCAGATGAAAACGATTACAATTTTTATATATTACTTCAGCTGGAAAAGCGTGATGCCACGCCTGAGAACATCTCTAAACTTTGGGGAACTATTATTGACTTATCAAAAGAAGATTTCAAAGATTCGTCGGACTTACATCAAAATAATTCATAACAAAATGAAGAAAAGTGTCATATTTGTATTGTTTCTCAATATCATTTGTATTAGTTGTGGACATCAAGCGATAGTGAAAGATGTGGATTATCAAAAAAAAGATTATTGGCAGCAAGAAGTCCATGGTGATTCGCTTAAAGTCTTCCCAATGAATCTTGATTATATTGGTATTTACGCTTTAGGCATGGACTATTCACCATTGAAATCCTTAACATTCCTATCAAAGACCACAATAAATGACTATTGGAAGAAAAAACATCTATTGTTGTTCAAGGATAACGAAAACCAATTGGTTTTTGAAGAATATGTTACCAGTAAGAAAGTATATAGTTATCCGCTCATCTATGCAAGTATAAAAGATAGCAGGATTTTCCTTTATAAAGATATACATGTTGGTTTGAAAAGAGCCGATGTGCTTCGACGCTTGAAATTGAAGAATGTGGACGATAACATCCAGACAGTTTGTCTTACTTCTGGATGGAATGGGTCTACTACCTTTTATTTTGCCAATGACTTTCTGGCGAAAATAATTATCAGGACAGACAAGGAACTGTTACACAATCCTGATCCAGTATTTGAATGTCGTCATGCAGGACAAGTGCGCGGCTATACTGGTAAGCGTCTCTATGCAGTTGTCAAAGAGCCGTTTCATTCGTTTTCATCTGTCTGCTATGTTAATGAGCAGGGTGACACGGTGGTGCCATATGGTCGGTATAATTATTGTGTAAGTGATAGCATTGCCCCTGTAGGTTTTGTGCTGGAAAAAGGAGTGAATGGCATTACTTGTATAAATACAGAGGGACAGGTAATGTGTTATGCTTTTGTCGTTGATAACCTAACGCCAGATTATTTATCTGAGGGTTATTTCCGTATTGTCAACGAAGAAGGACTGATTGGTTTTGCTGATTCTTTGGGGAATATAGTAGTTCCTCCACAATTCAAATTTGCTTATCCTTTTGATAAGGGTAAAGCAAAGGTAACATATACTGGTTCTAAAAGCGACCCCAACGATGAACATTGGGAATGGGTGAGTGATGATTGGTTCTACATTGATTACCAAGGACGAGCTGTACATTGGTAACTGCACCAACACCCGCGCCTGCGAAGCCGTTTGCCCGAAGAGCGAAAGCATCGCCAACATCGCTCGCCTCAACCGCGAGTTCCTGAAAGCGAAAATGGCTGATTAAGGGGATACATTCTTTATAATAAAAGCGCCGCAGATGGAAATCTGTGGCGCTTTTTCATTTAAAATGAGCGTGGATGATGTTTTATTGTTCGGCTGTGATATCTTCTATCTGGTCAATAATCTCCTGATACTGGCGCTGTGTTTTAGAGTGTATTCTGAATCCTGCAATGGCTCCGATGATACCTCCGCAACAACCACCCCATAAGAGTCCGCTTACTAGCTTGTGGTCATTAGTAAGGTATGTTTCGTAAACAAACCAAGCAAACCAAAGGATGACTAATGGGATGCCGAAAAACAGCCATTGGGTATCAAATTTCTTTGCACGAGCCATCTTTTTGCGTACATTCACCAGATTCTGACTCATCATGTTCACATCGCTTAGGTTGCGGCTATTATAGTAGGTTGCACCAACACAGATAAGCATAAAGATACTTGTCCCAATCCAAAAGGCAAAAGAGAAACCTAAGAGTTTTAAAAATACAAAGTAGAAGTAGGGAATCATCAGTATACCCAAGACCATAAAAATGGTGTATCTGTTGGTGATATTACTGGCAGTTTTGTTCATTGATTGGCGGATAAAGCGATCGTTCACAATCTGCTGCTTGTCCAGTTTATTCTTCAGCGTTTCCATTTGCTGACGCATATTTTCTAATTGACTATCGTCGAACTTTGTTTCAAAATTCTTATTCATAATGGGTTTAAGTTTTAATCGTTTGACATTTGAATAAATCGCTTAGGCTCGGCCATCTGCAAACTGTTTGCATGACTCTCACTTAATCGCGATTTTGTTTTAACTGCTCACGGATTCTAAACAGGCGGACACCGACGTTTTTTGCTGTAATGCCGACTATTTGCCCGATTTCTTCATAGTTGAGGTTCTCGAGCCAAAGCAGGATTATCGCACGGTCAAAAGGCTGCAGGCGGGAAATACGTTTGTGGAGCATGTCCACTTGCCGTGTGTCCTCGTCACGGTCTTCAAAAAGGTTGATGTCCATTGTCAGGCGGACTTCGGATGAGCGCCGCCGCTTCTTCCTGTCCATAGAGATACAGGTGTTCAAGGACACGCGATAGATCCACGTCTTGATGTCAGAGCGATGCTCGAAGCTCTCAAATCCTTTCCAAAGATTCACTAGTACTTCCTGGAACAGATCGTTCACTTCGTCGGCATCTTGCGAGAACATGTAACACACGGTGTAGATGGTGTTCTTGTGTTCTGCTACAGTTTGCGCAAATTGTTTTTCTAACACATTCATTGTCGTTCTGTCTTGAATATTACACCCATTTGACGCAGTAAAGGTACTAAAAATTACATGAAGAAGAATTATTTTTTCATAAAAGGGTTGATGAGGTGTGAGAAACAGACTGAATTAAGTGTTCTTTTTCCACTCTGTCTGTTTTTCGAATCTCAAAATTGGGAATATCTATTTTTAATATAATAAATGTGGAGGTCATATCAACTTCCACATTTTTTTGTTATGTATAAAGAGAAAAATCTTCAAATAATATATATCTTTGCAAACAAGAAACAGCGGAGCGTTATGGATAGAGAAACCGATGAAAAGCAACGGGCATTTGTGACAAACACTTTAATGTGAAAGAACAATGAACACAACGGCGGAAGAACTTTTCGAGCGTTTGCAGGAAATACGGGAATTGGCGCAACAACCACTTCCCGATGACGATGAGGCGTTGAAGTCGTACGATGCGCTCTTTGCCACGTCGTTGCACGAGGTGTTGGTGCTGACGTGCCATGCCGGTGTGCGCGATACACATCAGGCGTTCGGCAATCTGTTTTCGCAGGTCGATTATCTCTGCAAGCGCCATTCGATAGCTCTCGCTGATAGAAGGGCGATACAACGAATGCGCCGCCATTCCAATCATCCCGTCCGTCTCAGTGGCGACGAGCGCATTGCCGATGTCCATGCGCTGAGCATCTTGATGTGCGCCGTCTTTTCCATGCCGGGACGAGTGGAGGCTACACCGGCAGGGTGGGGGAGTGCGAGGACGGCAGAACCGACGTTGCGTCCGTCCATCCGCTGTATTGTGGAGTCGTGGGACGAACAGTTCATCGTTGCCACCGACGGCGAGCAGACGCTGCGAATCAGTTATGGAGACAGTCCATATCTGGGCGACGTGTTGGCGGAAGGCATGCAGTTGAACCTCCTGTTTCCTTCGGGTTCCTCGCTGAAAGAGTCGGTCGGCGACGACGGCGTCTTGGTTGTGGAGAATCCTCTGGTTGTGGTAGAGCCCGATTTTCTCATCGACATCAGTGCCATAGCCCGTTGTTTCGGAGGCTATGGGCGCCATCCGTTGCTTCATCTTCTTCACAGAATGTTTCCGCGAGAGGTGACCCAACCTATCCTTTTGGGTAACTTTGCCGATGCTGCGCTGAACGATATCGTCAACCGCGAAGAGGCTGACGTGCGTTTGACGTTGCAGGAAAATTTCAGAGAGAAAGCCCTTGATTTCTGTGCGTGCCAAGATTTTAATGCTGCGCAGTTCAAGAACGATGCCGCCTTTGTGGCAGCCCATCTCGCTCAGGCAGTCCATGTGTTGTTCGAAGAGAGCGGATACCACCGCGAGGATGCGGTTCTCGAGCCGTCTTTCGTCTGTGAAAAGCTCGGAATACAAGGGCGTGTCGATTTGATGACGCGAGACATGCGCCTGTTAGTGGAACAAAAATCGGGTAAGAACTGGAATGTCGAAAAGGGCATTCCCAATGCTTACGGCAGTTTCCAGCGGGAAGAACACTACGTCCAGTTGCTGCTCTACTATGGCGTGTTGCTCTACAATTTCGGGCTTTCTTCCGACCATTGCGACATGCGTCTGCTCTATTCCAAATATCCAGCCGAGAAGGGATTGGTCGTTGTGGCGTATTACGACAAACTGTTTCGGGAGATAATGGCTTTCCGCAATCAAATCGTTGCACAGGAGTTAGCCATTGCCCGCGATGGTTTTTCGTCTGTCTATGACCGCATGCGACCGGAAACATTCACCCCTGCAGGTCCTCCGACCAAACTCTTCACATCCTTCCTTCTTCCCCGCCTGTCAAACCTCTTAAATCGTCTTCACACGTTGGACGAGCGATGCCGCGCCTACTACACCCAGATGATGACCTTCGTCTATCGTGAACAGCGCATCTCGAAGATTGGAGCGTTGGAGGGCGAGAACCGTTCGAGTGCCGATTGGTGGAACATGCCGCTCAGTGTGAAGCGACAGACGGGAAATATTTACGTCGGACTGACGGTGCTGAAACGTGAACGGCTGATGGCTGGAAATGGTTACGACACCATCACGCTGCACGTTCCCGAGCAGGGGGCGGACTTTCTTTCCAATTTCCGCAAGGGCGATATGGTTTTCCTGTATTCCTATCCTGAGGACGAGGAACCCGATGTGCGGAAAAACATCTTGTATAAAGGTGTCTTGCAGGAGATTCGCACCGACAGCGTGACGGTGCATCTCAACGAAGGACAGCACGTGGAAATCTATCGTCCGGACGACCCCGACAGGCAGGTGGTTTACGCCATTGAGCACAGTGACAGCGACATCAACGTCAATTCATCCATCAGCGGGCTCTATCGCTTTGTCTGTGCGCCAGACGACCGCCGGGCATTGCTTCTGGGGCAGCGCGAGCCACGGCGTGATGCGGGTGTGTCGCTTTCCCGCGCTTACCATCCCGACTACGATGAAGTGCTCTTGCGAGCCCGCCAGGCACAGGACTATTTCCTGCTCATCGGTCCGCCGGGAACGGGCAAGACATCCATGGCGCTGCGCTTTCTGGTAGAAGAAGAACAGGGACCGATGCTGCTTCTCTCTTTCACCAACCGTGCGGTCGATGAAATTTGCGAGATGCTCGTCAGTGCCGGAAAAGACTTTCTGCGCATCGGCAGCCGGTACAGTTGTGCCGAGCAGTTTCACCCCTATCTGTTGGAAGAAGCCCTACAGGACGCACCCAAGCTCGATACGATTCGCCAGCGCATACTCAGCGCACCCATCCTCGTCGGCACAACATCGATGCTTCAGTCCCGTCAGTTCATTCTCTCAATGAAGCATTTCTCGCTGGCTATCGTCGATGAAGCGAGTCAGATTCTGGAGCCGAACATCGTGGGACTGCTTGCCGACAGCTCGATAGAGAAGTTCATTCTTATCGGCGACCACAAGCAGCTGCCTGCCGTCGTGCAGCAGAACGCCCGCCAGTCGGCTGTCGATGACCCTCTGTTGCGGGAAATCTGCCTGGATAATTGCCGTCAATCGCTGTTTGAAAGGCTGCTGCGGTGGGAGCGGAAGTGCGGTCGCACCGACTTCATCGGTATCCTTCGCAAGCAAGGTCGCATGCATCCCGACATCGCCGAGTTTCCCAATCGCATGTTCTATGCACACGAGCGGCTGGAACCTGTTCCTCTGCCACATCAGGAGGAGGCAGCCATCAGTTATCAGGAACCGTCGGAAGATACCGTTGACGACCGTCTCAAGGCACACCGGGTGCTTTTTATCGACACTACCGCTCCGGCGCGTGAGGGGAGTGGTGAGGCGGTCGAGGCTGTCATTGTTGCCGACCTTCTGCGGCGCATCCACCGTTTCTACGGAGCCCATTTCGATGCGCGGAAGACCGTCGGCGTGATTGTGCCCTATCGCAGTCAGATAGCCTCCGTCCGGCGCGAGCTGGAAAAACTCGGAATCCCTGCACTGCAAGACATTACAATCGACACCGTCGAGCGCTATCAGGGCAGTCAGCGCGATGTCATCATCTATTCATTCACCGTGCAAAAACACTATCAGCTTGATTTCCTCACGGCTAACCGCTTCGAAGAAGACGGACAGACGATAGACCGAAAGCTGAATGTAGCCATCACACGGGCACGCTGCCAGCTCCTCATGACGGGCAACGGGCAGATTCTCCGCAGCGATTCCGTCTTCCGTGAACTCCTTCGTTTCACCGAAAAGAGGGATGCCGTGTTGTCCGCAACCGATTTCTTTCCTGTCTCCGACAGGTGTTGTATATTCGGTTGAAAATTTGGAAAATAAATTCTTTTTTCGTATATTTGCAAACAACAAGTTTATATAAATCAATGATTTAACCCGTTAAAACATATCAGACTATGAAACAAAGACAAAGATTCGAATCGTGGCGGCAACTCCTTTTCTCCGCCCTTCTGCTCCTTGCGATGGGCATGACGGTGACGGCGTGCAGCAGTGATGAGGAAAATAAAGAATATATTACGACCCTAACTGAAGTAAAGGGAGAAATGAATCTTCACTACGACCAGTGGTATATTCGAGTGTCACCCCCAAATACATATGATGCTGTGTATTATTATTTTCCCAGTAACCTATCGTCTGAATATAAAAAAGAAGGATTAAAAGTAGTCTTTTCTGGGAAAGTATTCGAAACATCTATCACAGTGAACAGCGTTGCAGGCATTACCTGTTACGGTGTTTATCTAACTTCTATCACCAAAAATTAGTATATCATGAAGCGAATTATTATTTTTCTCATAGCATTTATTTCCTTTTATGATAATCTTTATTCACAACAATATTATGACAATGGTCCAATTATTGAGAATAGGGGAGAACAGCAGATATTCCATGACTACATCTAAATGGAACAAACCAATTCTTGGATATTATATTTATAATTCTTCTAGCCATTTGACTTTTACTGAAAGAGAAAATGCAATAAGGGCTGCATTTGATTTCTTTCTTGTCTCTGACAGGTGTTCAACCGAATAATTGGTACAGACAATTTGTGGTTGTCGTGAAAAATAAGTACCTTTGTCCGCATGGAATCGCCGAGAAGCAGCAATGAGGCGGTTGCAGACAGCAGAGCTAAAAAAGAAAGTATGTACGACGTAGAAGAAATAAGAAAGCAGTTTCCCATATTGCAGCGAGAGGTGTATGGCAAACCGTTGGTGTATCTCGACAATGGTGCAACCACGCAAAAGCCCCTGTGTGTGCTCAATGCCATGCAGGAAGAGTATCTCAACGTGAATGCGAATGTGCATCGGGGGGTTCACTATCTCTCGCAGCAAGCGACTGAATTGCACGAAGGAGCGCGCGAGACCGTGCGTCGCTTCATCAACGCCCGAAGCACCAGTGAAATTGTCTTTACGCGAGGAACGACGGAGGCACTCAACCTCGTGGCAGCCTCGTTTGTCGATGAGATGATGCAGCCGGGCGACGAGGTCATCGTCAGCACGATGGAGCATCACTCCAACATCGTGCCGTGGCAGTTGCAGGCAGCCAAGAAAGGCATTGCCGTGCGGGTCATTCCGATGCACGACGACGGAACGCTCGACATGGAAGCCTATGCGCAGCTGTTCAACGAACGGACGCGCCTCGTGAGCGTGTGCCATGTGAGCAACGTGCTGGGGACGGTCAATCCGGTGGAGGAACTGGTGCGCATAGCCCATGAAAACGATGTTCCCGTGATGATAGACGGGGCTCAGAGTGCTCCTCACAGACATGTGGACGTGCAGCAGATGGACTGCGATTTCTTTGCCTTCAGTGGGCATAAGATGTATGGTCCGACGGGTGTCGGCGTACTCTACGGCAAAGAGGAGTGGCTCGACCGCCTTCCGCCGTATCAGGGAGGTGGCGAGATGATTGAGAGTGTGACGTTTGAGAAGACGGTCTTTCAGTCGCTCCCCTTCAAATTTGAGGCGGGAACGCCCGACTATATCGCTACGACGGGACTGGCAAAAGCCATCGATTTTCTCGATGAAATCGGCATAAATTGCATACATGAGCATGAGTCGGAGCTCTTGAAATATTGCCAAGAGCGTTTGCAGGAAATAGAAGACGTCCGCATCTTCGGACAGGCAAAGGAGAAGGATGCTGTCGTCTCGTTCCTGGTAGGCGACATCCACCATTTAGACATGGGCACGCTGCTCGACCGCCTGGGCATCGCCGTGCGCACCGGTCACCACTGTGCGCAGCCGCTCATGGAGCGTTTGGGCATTTCGGGCACCGTGCGCGCCTCGTTTGCATTGTATAACACGAAAGCCGAAATTGATGTTTTCATCGAGGCGATGAAGCGTGTAGTGGGAATGTTTTAAGGGGAAATCGTGGTGAAAAAAGGGAGAAGGAATGTTGAAAAACCATTTTTATGAGGGGCTGACAGAAGCCGGTTGCGACGAGGCGGGGCGCGGATGCCTTGCCGGAAGTGTGTATGCGGCGGCGGTCATCCTGCCTCCCGACTATCAGAATGAGGCGTTGAATGACTCGAAGCAGTTGACGGAAAAGCGCCGCTATGCACTGCGCGAACAGATTGAACGCGATGCCGTGGCGTGGGCGGTGGGAGTCGTTACACCCGAAGAAATCGATGAAATCAACATTCTCAATGCCTCCATCCTTGCCATGCACCGGGCGCTGGATGCGCTGAAAGTGCGCCCGGAGGCGGTCATTGTTGACGGGAACCGGTTCAAACCCTACCGCGACTTGCCTTCAACCACCATCGTCAAAGGCGACGGGAAGTATCTTTCAATAGCGGCTGCAAGCATTTTGGCAAAGACCTATCGGGATGACTACATGAACGGATTGGCAGAACAATTTCCGCAATATGACTGGAAGAGCAACAAAGGATATCCCACCAAGAAGCACCGCGATGCCATCCGAAAGTTCGGAATAACGCCTTTTCATCGGAAATCCTACAACCTTTTGGGCACAGAAGAACTCTTTCTCGACTTCGGGGAATAGCGCCTTGTTTCTGTCGCTGCCCCCTTATATCTGCAAATCGCTCATCAGACATTGGAATATCATGTGCGTTCCTCGCCGTATATCGGATTCGGATGGCAGTGATAAAAGTGCCCCAGGGTTGGCTGTTTTCATCTGTTATTTACCATTTGGCGGAAGCGTATAAACATACAGAAAAGGTTGTATAAACATGCACTTGAACTTTCGCTTTCCAAAAGTGCCACTTTTGCGTCCTGAAAGTTCCCCTTTTAGCTCCTGAAAGTTCCCCTTTTGCAAGCCAAAAGTGGCACTTTTGGAAAGCCTATTCTAACCTCCTGATAAACAAAGGGTTACAAGTGGGTCCGAAAAAGATCTGCAATTGTATAAATATACAAAACGAACGGTGGTCGGTAATGTGTGGAATGGAGCAAAGAATGCCGATTTTCGTGCTACTTTTTCTCAGGCATGAGAAGCTTCCCGTATTCGTCGGGAGTCTGTAACAGGCGTATAGCTTCCTTCAGTTGCTTGTCGTGGCGGAGCGAGTTTTCTATCGTCCCGCGTTGGAAATAGTAGTCGGACACGATGTCGGCAGTGAGCATCTGCTTGATTTGTTCCTTGTTGAAGTCCAGGTCTTTCTCCACATTGTGGTTCAGTTTCCGCTTCAGATTCTCGAACTCCTCCTTGGCATCCTCATAATAGCCTTCAAACTGCGCCAGCTTAATCAAATCCTTCAGGTATTTCTCGCTCTCGCGGTCATACGTGAAATTGCTTGCCAGCACGCGTTGCTTGAACTGCTCATATTCGGCATCCGTGAGGTCGAACGTGGCTGCGGGTGCGATTTTCGGATGGGTGTTCACGTAGTCGAGGATATAGTCGTGCATCACTTCCGTCGTGTCAAGCACCGAGAGGTAGTAAGTGATGTTTGCCAGCGAGTCGGGACGTATCACCACATCGGGCGTGATGCCTCCGCCATCGCGCACCTCCCTGCCGTTTGCGGTATAGAAAATGTTGGTGAGTGAATCGGGTATCTGTTCGCTCTTACCGCCCCGTCCGCGGTTGTAGTTGACCGCCTGGATGCAGCGCCCGCTCGGGATATAGTATTTGTTCGTCGTCAGTTTCAGCAGCCCGTTGTAGGGCAGGTCCACCGGCATCTGCACCAATCCCTTGCCGTAGGTGCGTGTTCCTAAGATGACCGCGCGGTCGAGGTCTTGCAGCGCGCCGCTCACGATTTCGCTTGAGCTGGCACTTCCTCCGTTCACGAGAACCACCAGCGGCATGACCGAGTCGAGCGGTTCGACAGTGGTGAGGTAGTCATGGTTGGCACGCTTCTGCTTACCACGGTTGGAAACGACCAGTTTACCCTTCGGAACGAACATGTTGACCAACCGCACAGCTTCCATCTCCGAGCCGCCGCCGTTTCCGCGCAAATCGAGTACCAGCGATTTCATGCCTTGGTTCTTCAGCTCGATGAACGCCCGGCGCACGTCTTTCGAACAATTCTCATTGAAAGAGTTCAGCTGTATGTAGCCCGTCTCGCTGCCCTGCATGCCATAGAAAGGAACGGAAGGGTTCTGCACCGTGCGGCGGGTCACCTTGAACTGGATGGTTTTTCCCGTTGCCGGACGCTTCACCTTGACCTTGATGGTCGTCCCGGCATCGCCCCGCAAGCGGCTGCTGACATACGCGACGTCCTTCCCTGCCATAGACGAGTCGTTGATACTCAGGATGATATCGCCACGCCGCAGTCCGGCTTCCGCCGCCGGCATATTCTCGTATGGCTCCTCAATGACCACATTCTTCAGTTTGTGATTGAAGCGCACCAGCGACCCGATGCCCGCAAACTTGCCTGTGAACATCTCCTTCAGGTCCGACGTATTCTCCTCCGGATAATACTCCGTGTACGGATCCAGGCTGCTGAGCATGGCATTGATGGCTGTCCCCACCACCTCGTCGGCATCGAGCGTGTCCACGTAGAGCAAGTCCAGATGTTTATAAATTGTGTTGAACACCTCCAGATTCTTGACCACCTTGAAGCGGTGGTCCTTGTCTGACTGTGCAAAAAGCTGTCCGGCAACAAACACACATACTGCCAAAAAGATTGTCCGTTTCATCATCGTTCTTGTTTATTTCAGCATTCCACAGGCATCACATAAAGCCTGCACACATGCCCGCACGAATATGGTCATAAGCGTGAAGGCTTTGCAAATTTACATTTTTATCATTACATTCCACAATTTCCATGAAAAAATCAGCACACTTTTTCGCATTTTTCACGCCAAAATGATTTTTTTGCGCAAAAAGTTTGGCAGTTTCGAAAAAACACCGTACTTTTGCAGATGCTTTATAAGCAAAACACCTGCTTCAGTAGCTCAGTTGGTTAGAGCACCTGACTGTTAATCAGGGGGTCGTTGGTTCAAGCCCATCCTGAAGCGCAAAGGGAATTAAGGAGTTAGATTTTCGTCTAACTCCTTTTTTTGTTTGGGAACGACAGGAATTTGGAGATGTGGGGAGAATGGTGTATCTTTGCAAGAGATAGTGAGAATATTTTGTAGGAAACAGGAAGAATAAGGAAATCTGATATGACGGAAAGAGAGAAAATGCTGGCGGGAGAAGTCTATTGTGCCGTTGATTCACAGTTGATAGCTGACTTGCAGGCGACGAGAGGGGTGTTG
>Ga0256405_10005050_pt1 | contig 23546 bp, 8 predicted proteins | sample RumenRJG_02DNA_FD_189096 | JGI IMG/M metagenome (GOLD analysis project Ga0256405, IMG submission 189096) | Bovine rumen microbial communities from Lethbridge, Alberta, Canada - RJG_02 | ecosystem: Host-associated > Mammals > Digestive system > Stomach > Rumen | place: Canada: Alberta | collected... | reverse complement strand
GACGTCGACCCTGAAGAGCGCCGACTACACCAACTCGAAGACCGCCATGGAGAACCTGGTGTTCGACGAGCGTCGCCGTGAACTGATGTTCGAGGGCAAGCGCTGGTACGACCTCGTACGCCGCTCGCGCCGTGACGGCAACACGAGCTACCTCGTCTCCTGCGTCAAGAGTAAGTACGAGAGTAAGGATGCCAACGCCATTGCCATCAAGATGGCCGACCTGAACATCATCTACTTCCCCTATGCTAAGAGTGAGATCAAGGTGAACCCGCTGCTCCAGCAGAACCCGGCATTCACCAATGGTGAGGACTCTCAGTATCAGCGTTAAGTTAAAGCCATTGTAACCTATTTAACGACCTATAAGAAATGAAAAAGATAACAACAATATTTCGTCAGATAAGTGGCCAGGTACAGGTGCTGTCGGTCATCGCCCTGATGTCCATGCCGCTGTTCTTCTCCTGCGTGGATAACGATGACGACGTCCCCGAGAGTATGTACACTGCCCAGAAGATGACGGCCGGTGCCTTCCTTGAGACCAACCAGGACCGTTTCAGCGAGTTTACAGCCCTGCTGAAGCGCACGCCCTACTTCTCGCTGATGACCACCTACGGCCGCTATACGCTCTTTGCTCCTACGAATGATGCCATGGCACAGTACATTCAGAACAACGGCTATGGCTCGGTGGCAGGTATTCCGCAGAACATCTGCGACTCGGTGGCCCGTACCCATATCATCCGCAAGGGTGCTTTCTTCACCTCCGACGTGCCCGAGGGTAACGTTGGCCTGAACATGCTGGACCAGTATATCACCTGGTCGAGTGACTCAGACGTGACCAACGGCAACCGCCTCATCTACTATGTCAACAAGAACTCGCGCATGACGGAGTTTAACGACTCTGTGACCAATGGCGTGGTTCATATCGTTGACCGCGTGCTCTCGTCGAGCACGGACTTCCTGCCTGAGAAGATGCGCGAAGACTCTACCATCACGCTCTTCTGCGAAGCCCTGCGACTGACGCACCTCGACGACTCGCTGCATGAGTATATGGACGAGCATTACAGCATCGGTGTCGACTCCGTCACGCTTGGCACGCAGGAGCGCTGCACGAACAACGGTAACCCCTACATGACCTGTCTCTGGGTCAGCAACCGCTACTTCAAGTACACGGCCTTCGTAGAGCCCGACTCCGTCTACCACCGCAATGGCATCAACAACATCGAGGACCTGAAGGCTTACGCCAAGCGTATCTATGACGCTACCTATCCCGAGGATGCCGGACAGTATGACCACGACTTTACGCATCGCAAGAACCCGCTGAACCGATTCGTCAGCTACCACCTGCTGAACCGTATCATTATGTATAATGACCTTGTCGGCAACGAGCTCACCTCGCAGTGCTGGAAGACCAGCGTCGCCGACCCCGAGGAGTTCTACGAGACGATGTGTCCCGGTACGCTGGTACGTCTGGCTATGCCGTCGGGCAGCGATCAGGGCGTGTTCATCAACCGTCGCGGACTGATGGCCCGTCTCTATGACGACCAGAGCCGTGGCGTGAAGGTGCTGGCTCCCTCAGAGTCGGGTAAGACCGACCAGCAGGCTTTGAACGGTTTCTATCATTACATTGATGATATTCTGACCTTCAATACCCACACGCGTGACGTCATCTTCAACTGCCGTATGCGTTTCCACCCGTCGACGCTGAGCCGCGACTTCATGAACTGCGACGGCCGTAACCACAAGGACGACATTGGCAATACCATCCGTGGTTTCAAGAAGGGCTTCGTCGACGGCTGGCAGATGAGCGACGAGAGCTTCGTCGGCGTTACCGGTAACGACATCTGGTGGGCTTCCTTCATGGGCGGCGTGGTCGTTATCAGCGGCCGTTTCGACGTGACGCTCCGTCTGCCGTGTGTCCCGAAGAAGGGTACTTATGAGATTCGTATTGGCTATACGCCTCACGAGGAACGTGGTGTTATCCAGGCTTATCTGAACAACGTCCCCTGCGGTATTCCTGTCGATATGCGTATCTACCCCGGCGATCCTGAGATTGGCTTTATCTCCGATGGTTCTGAAGGTGCCAAGACGGCTGAGGAAATCAAGATGCAGGACAAGGCCCTCCACAACCGTGGCTTCATGAAGGCAATGGACGTGTGGTACCAGGGCGGCACCGGCAATACTGGCGGTTGTCTGCGTAACAACAACATCTCCACCCGTCGCGTGCTGGCTACTGAGAGCTTAGACCCGGACAAGGTTTACTACCTGCGTCTGCGCCAGGTGCTCGATAATCCTGAGAATTATTGTAACTTCAACTATCTGGAAATCTGCCCGAAGAGTGTCTATGGCAGTCCCGAGGGCGAGGATCAGCATTGATAATTGATAATTGAAAATTGATAATTGATAATTGAAAATTATGAATAATAAGAGTTTCAAGAATATAGCCCTTTCGATGGCAGTAGGTTGCGGCTTTGCCGCAGCCCTCGCTGCCTGCACCGATTGGGACGATCACTACGAGCCGTCCGTCGACAGCGGCGTTGGCGGCACCCTGTGGGAGCAACTCTCGTCTGATCCTCAGTTGACGGACTTCTGTGAGGTGCTCGAGAAGACCGAGATCTTCCGTATGCATAAGAAGAGAGGTGTAAGCTATGCCGACCTTCTTCGTGGCGGACAGGCTTTCACCGTCATGGCTCCGGTCAACGGCACTTTTAACAAGGACTCGCTGCTGAACCTCGTAAAGACGGCTCCCGGCGACTCGATGGTGGAGAAAGCCTTTGTCTTCAACCACATGTCGCGTATGACCACCTCGCTGAAGACTGTTCCGCAGGACCTCCGCATGATGAACGGCAAGAGCCTCAAGCTGACGGAGAGCACCGTTCAGGGCATTCCCGTCATCAAGGGCAACCAGCACGCTAAGAATGGTGTCATCCATGTGATGTCACGGGCACTGCCTTACGGCTACAACCTCTACGAGGCACTCTGTGACGACCACGAGATGACGCCTGTCGGCGCCAGCCTTCGTCAGTATGAATGGGACGAGTTCGACCCCAACGCCTCTGTCATCAGCGGCTACGAAGAGGGCGTCCCCGTGTATGAAGACTCTGTCGTCTACGAGCGCAACCGCATGCTGGAAGCTATCGGCCTGATCAACGCCGAGGACTCTGCCTTCTGGATGGTGGCTCCTACGGCTGCCGGCTGGGAGCGTGCATGGAACAAGGTCTCCAAGCACTTCGTCTATGACGAGTCTTACCAGAAGCGCGACTCACTGCAGCGTTACTGGACCACACGCGCCTTGTTCGACGACGCCGTCTTCAACTTGACCGACCAGCTGACCACCACCGACTCACTGGTGTCGGTGCCCTATCGCAACTGGCGCAAGGGCTATGTGGCCGGCAAGCCTGTCTATCACGTCTTCCAGAAGCCTTTCGAGCCGGGAGGTATCCTCTACGGTGCCCGTAAGCTGCAGTGCAGCAATGGCGTTCTGTACAAGACCGACGAGTGGCCCTTCGACCCCGTGAAGACCTATTTCAAGGAGCTGTGGACCGAGGGTGAGGCTACGTGGCTCATCGTCCCGCCGGAGAAGAGCTGCCGCTATACGCCTATCCGCCTGGTGGCCGACAGTATCTCGGAGAATGCCTTCCTGCAGATTGTAGCATCCAGCGGTACGGCCAACTGGGAACTGACCTTCCGTCTTGAGAACGTACTGTCAGGCGACTATGATGTCTGCATCATCGTGCTGCCGCAGACCGTCATCAATCCCGACGCCCGTCTTCGTCCCTGTAAGTTCAAGGCCGACGTCAACTATGTTGACTTGGACGGAAAAGACAAGACTTTCAACTGCGACAACAAAGTGTTCCAGACCGACCCGACGAAGGTTGACACCGTCGTGCTGGCTGAGGCTTTCCACTTCCCCGCTTCCAACTATGGACAGAGCACTAACAAGTTCAACCTGACCTTGAAGTGTAATATTGGTCCGCTTGAGACTTCGAAATTCTCCCGCGAGATGCTGCTCGACTGCATCTACCTGCGTCCACGAACCTCTAAAGATGAATAACCTATGAAGAAGTATATCATTTCTTTCGCCATGCTGCTGGCTTCTGCTTCGCTGGCAGCTCAGGAAAATACGAAAACGGTGACAGGACAGGTCGTCGACGCTGCCACGGGCAAGCCGCTGGCCGGTGTCATCGTGTCGGCCTACGACAACCAGCGCCTGACAACTATGACCGACGAGGATGGTAAGTACGAACTGAAGGTGCCCGAGGATACACGCTCCATCCTGTTGCGTGTCGACGGCTACAACCTGCAGCAGCGCGCCATCAGAGGCCAGAAGGCCGACGTCCGTCTCTACAGCAACGCTTTTAGCGAGACCTACAGCCGCACCACGTCGGCCAACATTGCTGCCGAGGCCGTCCATTTTGATAACAATGCCGAACTGAGCATCGACCCGCTGATTGCACAGCAGCTCGGTGCCGATATGCGTATGGTGAACCGCAGCGGTACCCCCGGCTTGGGCAACACGATGCTCATCGAAGGTATCAACTCCCTCAACGCCAACGCCCAGCCTTTGGTGGTGGTGGATGACGTCATCATGGACATGCAGTACAACCGTACGATGCTCCACGACGGCTATTTCAACAACATCCTGGCCAACCTCAATGTTAACGACATCGAGAGCGTCAAGGTGCTCAAGAACGGTACGGCACTCTACGGTGCCAAGGGTGCCAACGGCGTCGTCTTCATCAAGACGAAGCGTAACAAGTCAATGGCTACCAAGATTGACGTGAACATCAACGGCCGCTACCAGCTGAAACCCCGTCTGCCCAAGATGCTGGGTGCCGAGGACTTCCGCCTCTACACCACGGTGCTGCTGACGGGCAACATCGACCCCGCTTCCATGAGCAGTATGCGCTACCTGAACAACGAGGCGCCGACCGCTACCAGCAAGGGCTATCTCTACTACAACGAGTTCCACAACGACACCGACTGGTCAGACGAGGTCTATGAGAACGCTTTCTCGCAGAACTACGGCATCAACGTCCAGGGTGGTGACAATGTCGCTTCCTACAACCTGTCGGTGGGCTATTCGCTGGGTAACAGCACGTTGAAGAGCAACGACTACTCGCGCTTCAACATGCGACTGAACTCCGACATCACTATCACCAACAAGCTCGATGTCCGCTTCGACGCCAGCTACAGTGACGTCGACCGCGACCTCCGCGACGATGGCGCACCTGAGAATCCCCTCGGTACGGTCATCACCTCGCCGGGCTTCCTCGGACTGGCCAAGGCTCCTTTCCTGTCGCCTTACGCCTTCGACAACCACGGTAAGATCAGCCACTTCCTGGCTGCTGCCGACGACTATCTCGAAGGCAAGTTCCAGGGACGTTGCAGTCTGGCTAACCCCTCGAGCATCCTCGAATACGGCGATGGCAGAAACCGTAACTCCTTCGGTAACCGTCTGGTGATGTTCTCCGTCATGCCGAAGTTCCAGTTCAACAAGCACCTGTCGTTGAGTGAGCACTTCACGCTGGCTCTCGTCAATACCAACGAGAACTACTACCTGCCTATCCAGGGCGTACCTAACTTCATCGTTGAAGGACTCGACGAGGACACCCGTCTTCAGAACATCGCCCAGAGTCTGGCTTCGCGCGAAACTTCTATTCAGAGCGATACCCGTGTGACGTGGCAGAACAAGTACAATCTCCACAACATCAGCTTCAAGGGTGGTATGCGTTACCTGAGCAACGACCTGAGCAGCACCTCACAGTCGGGTTACAACTCTGGTAACGACAAGACCCCGAACATGAGCACCTCGCTGAAGTTCAAGACCACCGACGGCGCCGACGACCAGACACGTGAGATTACGTGGTACGGACTGGCCGACTACAACTTCGGCGACCGTTACTATGTCAGCGCAGGCCTCTCGGCACAGGCTTCGTCACGCTTCGGTGAGGATGCCTCTGGCCTGAAGCTCTTCAACACCGTCTGGGGACTTTTCCCCAGTGTCGGCGCTGCCTGGGTGATGACCAACGAGCGCTGGCTGGCCGGCATCCCCGGTATTAACTACCTGCGTCTGAACGTCGGCTTCGACGTTACCGGTAACGACGACATCAACTACACGGCTTCGCGTTCCTATTTCGTTGCCAAGCGTATGCTGCGCTCCGACGACGAGAAGGACGGCGTGGTAGGCCTGTCCATTGGCAACATCGGCAATACCGACCTGCAGTGGGAGACCACCAAGCGACTGACTGCCGGCTTCGATGGTAACTTCATCGACAACCGCGTCCGCGTCCGCTTCAACTACTTCAAGAGCTGGACATCCAATCTCCTGTCGTTCAGCCAGCTGTCGTGGACCAGTGGCCTGAGCCAGAACTGGTGTAACAACGGTAAGCTCGAGAACGAGGGCTTCGATGTCAACCTCGGCATCAAGGTGCTCGCCCTGAAGGACTTCAGCTGGGAGCTTGGCGCTTCGGCAGGCCACTATAAGAATAAGGTGACTGCACTGCCCGATAACGACCGTACCATTGAGACCAACATCTACGGTGCTACCATCCAGACAAAGGTGGGCCAGCCTGTGGGACTGTTCTATGGCTATAAGGCCAACGGCGTCTTCACCACGACGCAGGCAGCCCAGGCAGCCAACAAGTACGTTGTCAAGAAGAATGGCGACCGTCAGTATTTCGAGGCTGGCGACGTAGACTTTGCCGACCTTGACGGCAACGGCGAGATCAACGAGGCCGACCGCATGGTCATCGGCGATCCCAACCCCGATATCTATGGTAACATCAGCAGCACGTTCAAGTATAAGAACATCACGCTCAATGCCATTATGAACTACTCGCTCGGCAATGATGTCTACAACTATCAGCGCTCGCTGTTAGAGGGCGGTACCTACTTCCTCAACCAAACCACGGCCATGCAGAACCGATGGACCACCGAGGGACAGCAGACCGACATCCCCCGTGCCAGCTTCCGCGACCCGATGGGCAACTCACGCTTCAGCGACCGCTGGATTGAGGACGGCTCATACCTGCGCCTGGCTTCCGTCACGCTGAGCTACTACCTGCCTATCCAGAGCACTTACCTGCAGGGTCTCACCATCTGGGGCAACGCCTCCAACCTCTTCACGATAACCCGTTACCTGGGTAGCGACCCCTCTTGCGCTATGAGCAGCAATGTGCTCGCACAGGGTATCGACCGCGGACTCTTAGGCAGCGGACGTTCCTTCTCATTTGGTGTTAACATCAACCTCTAATCACGTAGAACTTATAATATAGAATATAGGATTATGAATATCAAGAAAATAGCCCTCATGTTGGTCGTAGGCTGCGGTACTACCGCAGCACTCACCAGCTGCTCCGACATACTCGAGACAGAGTCTGAGTTAGTGGAGTATGAGAAGGACAACACCCTCAACCAGCCTACCGACTCGGTCTACAGCGTCATGGGCATCATCAACAAGATGCAGTACATTGCCGACCGCATCGTGCTGCTGGGCGAGGTGCGTTCCGACCTGGTCAAAGTCAACGAAGCTGCCTCGGCTGACCTGAAGCGTCTGGCCGCCTTCGACTTCTCGCAGAGTAACAAGTACAATGAGGTCAGTGACTACTATGCCGTCATCAACAACTGCAACTACTACCTGGCTCACGTCGACACTGCCCTGCAGCGTCGCGGCAAGAAAGTCTTCGCCAATGAGTATGCTGCCGTGAAGACGTTCCGCGCATGGACTTACCTTGAGCTGGTCAAGGCTTACGGCGAGGTACCCCTCGTCACCACGCCGATGATGACCGAGCGCGAGGCCGCTGCTGCCGTGGCTGGTCCCCGTTCTGACATCAAGACCGTCTGCAACTTCTTCATCAACGACCTGACGCCGTATGCCTATGTCGACATACCCAACTATCGCGGACTTGTCATGGACGAGTTCTTCATTCCCACCCGTGCCCTCCTTGGCGACCTCTGCCTCTGGGCCGGCCGCTATGAGGAAGCTGCGAAGTGGTATTCCGACTACCTGAACGACAGAAACAATCCCATCTTCCTGAACCAGTCCAACCGCTCGACATGGACCAGTCCGACGTCGTACACTGTGCCTTCGCGTCGCTATATGCTCTCATCTGCCGAGATACTCAGCTACATCCCGATGGAGACGCGTGTCTTCGACGGCATTATCAGCGACCTGCCGAATATCTATAACTCTACCACTGACAATCGCTATTTCTTCCAGATGGTGCCCTCGACAGGTCTCAAGCGCCTGTCGGCCAGCCAGAACTACACCATGGCCTACCAGACGACGACCGGTGTTGATACCATCGCCGTACCACACACTGGCATGAGCGACGAGTTGTATGTCGGCGACCTGCGTCTCTGCTCGGTCTACAGCCAGTACACGAGTGGTTCACAGGATCCCTACAGCGAGTATTCGTCGACGCAGCAGACTATCGACAAGATCTGGGGCGGTGAGGTCGTCACCTACCGCAGCCCGATGGTGTACCTGCGCTTTGCCGAGGCCCTCAACCGTGCCGGCTATCCGCAGTCGGCCATGCTGATTCTCAAGCACGGCCTGTGCAACGAGAACGCCAAGAAGTATGTCGACTCCCTTGAGTATGCTGCCTCTAAGCAGTACATCACTTTTGACGAGACCATCTTCAAGCGCGAGAACGTCCGCGGCATCCACACCCGTGGCTCCGGCGACGCTGAGTGCGACACGCTCTACGACGTGCCCCTGCCGGCTACACCACTGGCTACCCGTCAGGACACCATCGCCTACCAGATACCCCTGGTCGAGGATATGATTATCAACGAGATGGCTTTGGAAGGCTTCTTCGAGGGATACCGCTTCTATGACCTGATGCGTGTGGCCCTGCGCCGTGACGATCCTGCCTATCTGGCCGACCCCGTGTCGCGCCGCAATGGCGAGGTTGATCCTTCGCTCCGCGCACTGCTTATGACGAAGAAGAACTGGTATCTGCCACTGCCGTAATAGATAAGGAAGTACTAAGGAGCTAAGGGGTTAAGGCGTTGAAAGAACGCCTTGGCTCCTTAACTTTTTCACAAAAACCACTGTTCTGACAAAAACGAAACGAAGCGAAACATACGCGATAGCCTGATTGCAGGAAAATGTGTATCTTTGCACCGTGAATAAGAGAAAAGTGTTTCTCATCTGCTTCATAAGCAAAAAAAGATTTCATACGCATAAGGTTATTAGTAAGTAGTTATAGTTAGTAGTTAGTTTTTGTAGTTTGAATTAGTTAAGATGAACTAATCCCAAAACGGCCGCCCGTATGAGAATACCGGTGGCTGTTTTTGTTTTTTATGGGTTGAGACAAAAAGAAAAATAAAAGAAACGTTCTCTTTTTTTTTGTTAGAATTAAAAAATGATGTAACTTTGCAAACTGTAAGTAAACTACAACTATAACTATGAAGAGAATTTTACTACTTATACTAACCCTTGTGTTGTCGTTTGGCAGCCTTTCGGCACAGACGGGTCATTACATTCCCTCCGACTTGTTCTCCAGCGGACTCATCAACAGTCTCTGCCAGGATAAGTATGGCAGCATCTGGATTGCCACCGACTACGGTCTGAACCGCTTCGACGGTTATCACTTCCGCATGTTCCTCCATGACGATACCGACGAGTGGAGCATCTGCGACAATGGTGCCGTCATCCTGCTTTGCGACAAGAAAGGACGAGTCTGGGTGGGCACCGTCCACGGTCTCGACCGTTATGACGAGGCTGCTGCCGGCTTTATCCATTTCACGTTCCCGAACAATCTGAAACCGCGTGTCAGCAGCCTGCTGCAGCTTGCCGACGGGCGCGTCTTTGTGGGAACGGCGGGCTATGGCGGCTTCCTCATCGATGATAACGGGGATGTGAAACCGGCAGAAGGTTTCGCCGACGCTGCCAACAACAACTATTTCAGCCGTGTCTTCGAGGACTCGAAGGGACGTTTCTGGAAGTCGGCTTCGGGCAATACCGTTGTCATGAAATCGGGCAACCACTTCCGCCATTTTGAGTCGAAAGGAGAGACCCAGGGCTTCGTCGAGCGCGATGGCGAGGTGTATATCGTTGGCCTGCGTGGCATCACCTGTTTCCGCGACAACACCATATCGGATACCGACATCGACATGAGTGCCCTTGCCGGCAAGGAGATTCTCTTCAACTGCGTAGAAAAGGATAAGAATGATATTATATATATAGGTACGCGCGGACATGGTATGTTCCGCATTGTCAAGGGTAGTCACCGGCTGGAGCGCTTTGAGCCCACCATATTCGGTGCTGATATGAATACTGCTAAGATACGTGGCATCCTCTCTGACAGGACCGGCAACCTCTGGATAGGTCTGCAGCGAAAGGGCCTGGCGCTCATCCCCCAGCGGCCGATGCAGTTCAGCAGCTGGAGCTTCCAGAACCAAAAGGTCAGCGTCAGCTCACCCATCACGTCGGTCTGCGAGGGCGACGGGGGCCTCACGTGGTGCAGCGTCCAGGGCGTGGGCGTCTACGGTTTCGATGCCGACGGCCGCATCGTGGCTCGTCCTTCGGCTCCCGATGCTATAGAGTTCATCTTCCGCGACCAGCAGAAGCGCTACTGGATTGGTACCGACGATGCACTCTACGCCTACAACCCGCTGACAGGAGCGTCGCAGCAGAAGGTCACGTTCGACTGTGACCGCTTCAACGACATGACCAGCGACGCCCAAGGCAATATCTACATCTCGACATTCTCCCGCGGCTTCTGTGTCTACAACCCGCAGACCGGCGAACTGAAGAATTTCCGCAACGTGGGGCAGGACACCATCAAGAAGGGACACCTCTGCAATGACTGGGTGATGTGTATGGCTTCCGATCGCGAGGGCGTTGTCTGGATGGGCACTGCCTCAGGCGTCTCCTGCTATGACCCCCGCACAGGCAGCTTCCTCAGTCACGGCTGGAACCAACTGCTCAACGGCATCATCTGTTTCTCCATCTGCGAGTTGCGCGACGGCAATATTGCCATAGGCACCGATCGCGGCCTCTACCTCTACAACCACAAGAAACGTACCGTCAGCCCTTTCCCCGGAGCCGACCAGCTTAGGAACAAGACCGTGAACTATATCGTTCAGTCGAACGACGGCGACATCTGGTGCTCTACGTCGATGGGTATCTGGCAGTATGATGCCAAAAAGAAATCCTTCATCGGCCATATCGGTGATAACGGCCTGACGACGAAGGAATATCTTTACGGCGTGGGCATGCATACGGCCAACGACGTCGTCTATTTCGGCAACAACGACGGCCTGACCGTCTTCTCACCGGGCGACATCAAGTCGGAGCGTGTAAAGCCAGCACCTTTGAGCCTCTCGTCATTCTCCGTCGGCAACCAGTCGGTTAACACGCGTACCGTGCTTAACGGCGTGCAGATAACGGAAAAAGCCGTCGTTGAGAGCAACTACTTCACTCTAAGCTACCTCGACCATACCGTCACCCTGGCTTTCTCGCAGTTCAACTTCGACAACCCGATGAACAGCATCTACGAGTACAGCATCAACAACGGTGAGTGGATTTCCAACCCGCCGGGTAAGAACGACTTCACCCTGAATCATCTGCAACCAGGCACCTACCGTATTGCCGTGCGTGCCTCCGTCGGACAGGGCGACTACACCCCCGAGAAGGTTATCGTCGTCACCGTCCGTGCTCCCTGGTACCGTTCGCTGCTCGCCTATTTCATCTATTTCGCCATCCTGGCTTCTTTAGCCACCTATATTTTTCTGACTTACCGTCGCCGTGCCAACGAACAGCTCAACGAGGAGAAGATGAAGTTCCTCATCAACGCTACGCACGACATACGCTCGCCGCTGACGCTCATCATGTCGCCCCTTGCCAACCTGCGCCGCCGTCTGAACGACGATCAGAAGGAGGCACGTCGCGATGTCGATACGATTGAGCATAACGCCAAGCGTATACTCAACCTCGTCAACCAGATTCTCGACGTCCGCAAGATTGACAAGCAGCAGATGCAGCTCCATTGCGAGCAGACCGACCTTGTGCCCTTCGTGGCCAGCATCAGCAAGATGTTCGAATATACGGCGCAGGAGCGTAACATCGACTTCCGATTCGTCCACGACGGTTTTGAACACCTCGACGTGTGGGTCGACCGCGGACAGTTCGACAAGGTGGTCACCAACCTCCTGTCGAATGCCTTCAAATACAGTCAGGACGGTGGTACCATCACCATCAGCCTTACTGAGGATGGCGATTATGCCACCGTCAGCGTCTCCGACAACGGCGTGGGTCTCGACAACGACAGCCTCCGCCACGTCTTCGAACGATTCTATCAGGGCGGCAACTCACGACGGCTGCACATCGACGGCACGGGCATCGGCCTGAACCTCTGTAAGATGATCGTCGATATGCACCACGGCACCATCACCGCCGGGAACCGACCCGACGGACAGCAAGGTTCCGTCTTCACCGTCAAACTGCCGTTAGGCAATGCCCACCTCAAGCCCGAGGAGATAGAGAACACATCGCAGCAGCCGGCACACGCCAGTCAGCAACCAGCGGCCAACAGCAGTGCCCGTTACCGCGTGCTCATCGTCGACGACGACCGGGAGATAGGCAATTATATCAGTTCTGAGCTGGGACATTACTATAAGTTTAGTATCTGCTCCAACGGCCGCGAGGGCTTGAAGGAGTTGCTCACCAACCCCTACGACCTCGTCATCAGCGACGTGATGATGCCCGAGATGGATGGCTTCACCATGCTCCGCATGATCAAGACCAATCTCAACATCTCGCACCTGCCTGTCATCATGCTCACCTCCAAGGCCGACGTCGGCAACCGTCTCGAAGGTCTGGAACGTGGGGCCGATGCTTTCCTCGCCAAGCCCTTCAACATGGAGGAGCTGCACATGAACATCGAGAACCTTATCCACTCGCGACTCCACCTCAAGGGAAAGTTCAGCGGTGCCCAGCAGCAGGCAGAACTCCTCGAACAACCCGAGGTGAAGGGCAATGACGAGCTGTTGATGGAGCGTATCATGAAGGTTGTCAACAAGAACCTGTCGAACAGCGACTTCAATGTCGACATGCTCACGCAGGAGGTCGGCATCAGCCGTGCACAGCTGCACCGTAAGATGAAGGAGCTCACCGGCATCTCCACCAGCGAGTTCATCCGTAACATCCGCTTAGAGCAGGCTGCCCGCCTCCTCAAGGAGCAGAAGGTGAACATCACGCAGGTGGCCTACGCCGTCGGATTCTCCAATCTCGCACATTTCTCCACCGTCTTCCGCAAGCATTTCGGTGTATCGCCCTCGGAGTACGCTGAGCGAGAGGGCTAGCCTGAACAATAGCTTCATGATGCTGATTGAAGCAAGAAAGCTCTTTCTAAAAGGGGTTTGATACAAAAGTGAAAACAGAAGAAACGGAAATAAAAGTCCGTTTCTTCTGTTTATGTTACCTTTGCAGCCAGAAAGTGATTATTAACCTATTTAATTAATTAAAATTTTTAGCTTATGAAATTTTTTACTAAATCATTGCTGACGCTGGCACTCTTGCTTGGTGCTGTAGGTGTGGCAAACGCAGGAGAGAAGGTTTATGCAACCTTTGAAAACCCGTCGAACACCAACACGACGTGGGATTCTGCTACAAAGACCTTCACTTGGTCTACAACTTATTACAATCAGCTCCGTAACATCGGTCTTCCGACGTCGGGTCTTGGCGCTTATACGAAGTTGGTGATTAAGTGTACTATTAACGCTGGTGACAAGTTCCGTATCCTTGTCTATAAAGGTGGTGATAATCAGACGCTTTGGGTTGAACAATCGGGCGAAACGACGTTTGATCTCACAACAATTCCGACAGACTTCCTTGCCGCTGCTACCGAAATCTGTTTGTCTGGTAGTAATCAAGCAGCTCCAGGTGAGGTGGTTGTCGATTATGTCTATCTGGAAAAGGGTGACGATCCTCTTTTTGCCTTTAAAGATGCTCTTCAGAAGGCTATTAATGTCGGAAAGATGCAGAGCCAGAATTTCAAGACAAACTTGAGCTGGAACGCCCTGCAGGATGCCATCACGGCTGGTGAGGCAGCCTTGGCAAAGACCAATGTCACTGAGGAGGAACTGACAGCAGCAGCTGCTGCCGTGAACAATGCCATCAGCGGTCTGAAGCTGTTTGAGGGCTATACGCAGCTGACGGCTGCTGACTTCAAGCACTATGAAAGTCTTGCGGCTCCCGGTGAGGGCGCAGCTACTGGTTGCGCTTATGAGTTAAATGCTGCTTCCGGCCTGCCTTATGGTGACGGCAATGTCAGTGAGCTCAATTGGGCTGACCTGGCTGGCTACGACAAGTTGGTGGTGATTACTTCCGGCGACATCAAGCCCCGTTTCTGCATGAACCGTTTGGAGGCCAACGGACAGCAGGCTGCAACGCAGGCTGACTCTAAGATGCTTGACATCAATGATAATGCCGGAAACGCCTGGTCGGCAGAGAAGTACCAGACGATTGACGGCAATATATTCTCTATTGACCTGAAGAAGATTGTTGCCGACTACGGCTTTGCCCGTCTGCACAGCATCAAGAAGCAGGGCTGGGGCGCTGGTGTTGTTGTCACCGACCTGCTGCTTTACAAGGCTCCTGAGGCTACCACCGACAATCCCGCTATCATGGTGAACAAGCTGTCGCTGCAGGCTGCTGTCGACAAGGCTGAGGCTATCGACCTGTCGACGAAGACCAGCGAAAGTGCTAAGAAGGTGAAGGATGCCGTGGTTGCCGCTAAGGATCTGCTGGCTATGAGCGCTCCCAGCATCGCTGCTATGGAAGCAGCCCGCCGTGCTATCCTGCAGGCCATCGACGAGCTGGTTGACGCTCCTGTCATTGCTGACGGTGTTTACGACCTGACTCAGGCTATGTTCCAGGAGTGGACTGGCATCGACGAGGAGGCTGAGCCCACTGAGGCTACTATCGGTTGCGCTTATGAGGTTGGAACCGGTGAGAAGGGTGCAGGTACGACGATGTACGGTAACCCCAGCGTTGTCTGGAAGACCTATGCTGACCTGTCGGCTTACGACCACCTGCTCATCGTCGGTACTCCCGGCTTGCAGCTGCGCGTGCTGTTCAACCGCTTAGAGGTTGGCAACGGCGGTGGCGACGGCAACGGCGGAGCCCTGACCGAGCTGAATCCCACCATCGGTGAGGACGGTCTGGTTGACATCGACCTGAAGGCTGAGAACCTGAATGGTGCTGCCCGTCTGAACGCCATCAAGCTGGGCTGGGGCAGTCCTGCTGGTCAGTTCACGAAGCTGCAGGTTGTCAAGGGTGCTTACGATCCCGTGGCTGTCGGTCTGCAGGCTGTGAAGACCGGTACCGAGAACGGTGCTATCTTCAACCTCGGCGGTCAGCGTCTGGCTCAGCCCAAGAAGGGTCTGAACATCATCAACGGCAAGAAGGTCGTGATTAAGTAAGAGAAGAACTGAGCTTGCTCAGATTCTTCCGAACGTGAACGACTTCGAACGAAGTTCAATGGGACTCGCCACACATACGGCGAGTCCCTTTTTTTTATTCAGCGAGGGTCGCCGCACTATTCATAATTGTCGGATTATGGTTTGTAAACCGTGTTTTTTAGGCGGTAGAACAAAAAGAAAAGTCAATGAAACAAACGATAAAGCCCTTTTCGCCGCAGGTCTTTATCTTTGCACCCAGAATTTTCAACCTATTTATTTATATTATTCACTAAAAACATTAAAACATGAAGAAAACTTACCAATTTCTTGTTGTGCTGGCAGCCATGCTGCTGGGGGCAACGAATGTAAGTGCAGAGCGTATTCCGCTGACGGCGGATGGCTTCTTCACTCATGATGGTTGGGGTCTTAATGCCGTAAAGACTGGCGACTTCCAAGCAAGCTATGTTATCGGCGAGCCCAGTGGTTGTGCATTCGGCGACTCCGAATGCAGCGCTTATCTTGACCTTGGTGCTTATTCTAAGCTCTATGTCAACATGGTAGGCTGTGATGCTGAGGGAAATGTAAACGGTTCTACGCCGCGTATCTTCCTTAACAGTGATAAGAGCGATGGTAAGAACGATCATCTTATCGTTCCTGCCACTGCAGGTTATACGACACAGGAAGAGGATGGAACCTACGTTGTCGACTTGGAGAAGATCAAGAAGGAGTATGGCTTTGTCTATATCACGGCTATCAAGGGTTCTGCCTGGGATACACGTGTTATTCTTAACAGCATTGAGGTTGAAAAGAATGAGGGCGCAAAGCAGGTTGGCTGGGTGAACATCCTTACCAATAGCGACTTCGAGAATGATGACTTAACTTCGTTCGCCGTAAGTCTCAGTGGCGGTGAGGCCGACGACGATAATAGTGCGCATGCACCTACTACTGTAGAAGAGGGTATGGGCCAGAATGGCTCTCGCGCCCTTGTGCTGACCACCAAGACTGGTGTGCAGCAAGACTGGTGTACGCAGCTCTTCATCAAATTCCCCGAACAGCTCACTGAAGGTACGAAGTGGCGTTTCGCTATGGACGTTAAGTCCGACTATGTGGCTACATTCGGTGGTGGCTGCCACGCTGACCCACGTGCATGGAAGATGCCGTCTATCATGCCTGAGTTTACTACCAGCACCGACTGGCAGACGCTGACAGCTGAGGGTACCATTAGTGCCGACTTCGAGAGCAATGGTGTTATGAGCATTGCTTTCGACCTGAACAGAGACAAGGAGGTTGCCAACAAATACTACTTCGACAACGTTCGCTTCGAGGTTTACAAGGTAGGTACTTCTGCATTTGTCGCTTCTTACGTGGCTCAGATTGACTTCGGCTTCGATACCAACCTGGCTGAACTGACCAAGGCTGCCGGCTCAAGCCGTGTTGTCTATCCCGCTGATTGTGCTACTGTCAAGGTGAATGGCCAGCCCATTGAGATTATCTCTATTGAAGGCTATTCTGACGGTCGCTTCTATATCTTCTTCCCTGATGAGATCAATCCTACTGACGACGTCCAGATTACCTTCAAGAATCCTGCTGGCGACCTCCAGCTGAAGTACACTTCTGGTCCAAATGCCGGTGAGGTTGTTGGTGCTGTCGACGAGAAGGCCCTCTACAATGAGTCTATCGCTGTTGAGGATGCTTATCCCTTCGTTGCTGTACTTCCTACGGTTGTAAGCGCTTCTCCCGAGCAGGGCTCGTTCAACGTTGCTCCTGGTCTGAAGGAGTTGACGGCTAAGTTCGACAAGAGAGCTGACGTCTCTCAGGCTGTTGCTACGCTCGATGGTCAGGCTCTGACGATTACTCCTGTTAATCCCGATGCAGAAGGCTTCGCTTCTGAGATTAAGATGACATACGCTGGTGCCGACCTGGCTAACGGCCGTCACACTGTGAACATCAAGAAGGTCTATGCTGAGGTGAGGCTCGATGAGGAAGTCTTTGTTGATACGACCTACACGTTCAGCGTTGGTCCCGTTGACGTTACCGACCTGCCTTATGATATTATTCCGCTGAACTACTTCAACGATTGTGCTAATAATGGCATTCCCGAAGGCTTCTTGGTCTATGCCGATGGTATGGAGGAACGTACTTCTGGTAACACTTATGGTTCAAATGCTCGCCTGTTCAGCGATTTTGCCGCAGGTGGTGACTTTACCCACGCACTCTATTTCCGTCGTAACTATGTTACCTACGGCAAGAATGACGATACACACGTATTGGCACTAGAAGCAGGTAAAACCTATAATCTGTCGTTCAACACTGCACGTTGGAAGTCAAGCGGTCAGTATCAGAAGGTTCAGATTCTGAATTCTAATGGTGATGTCAAGTTTGAGCAGGTTGTTACTTGTGATCCTGATGTCAATGGCAGCAAGGATGCTGTGAAGAATTCTTCTGCATACTCATTCAACTTTGTTCCTGATGCTAACGACAACTACGAGCTTCGCTTCATTGTAATGAAGAATGCCACTGACGAAGTTGGTGACGCAGACATGTATGAAACTCTGTTGGCAAATGTCAAGCTGACCTATATCCCAGAGACTTTCGGTGCTATGGAGATGTACGAGGTTGACCTGGCTCTGGAGAAGGCTAAGAAGACACAGGCTGACAACGCTGACGAGCGCTTCGCCGGTGAGGCTCAGACGGCTCTGAACAATAAGATTGCTGAGGTTGAGGCTGGTAAGGCTACTTACACCTCTCCTTCGGAGTGTGTCGCTGCTGTTGAGGCACTTGCCCAGTGTGGTGATAACCTGATTAACCACGCTACCCTCTGCAAGAACTACGACCAGAAGATCAAGGACGGTGCTGACGTTGTCCGTCAGAACGAGAATCCCAGCAACACGGGCGTTCCCACGAAGTTCGTGAATCTGCCTCTGTTCAGTGAGATAAAGGCTGCTGTCGACAAGTATCACGGCGTCTCTGAAATGGTGAACGAGGGTACTGAGGAAGAACCCAACTGGCAGAAGCACTACACCTATGACAAGCTGACTGACGATGCACAGCTGACGACTGCTATCAACGAGCTGTCAGAGGTTGTTGAGAAGGGTCAGAAGATGTTTACCTCTGGTGAGTCTAAGATGTATATGTATGGTGTGGCTCCGCTCGTAGAGCGTCTGCGCCGTGGTGCTGAGGCCATCAAGGTACTTGAGCCTGAGAACCCGATTATCGAGGAAGCTCTGAATGCCTTCGACGATGACGATGAACTGGCTGAGAAGGTAAAGAACAACCTGAAGGCTGCTCTCTACAAGAAGATCAATGCCGGCGAGAACCTGTTCCCCGAGGACGAGCAGACGGGTCTGGCTCAGACCCACGACCTGAGCGTATTCGTGAAGAACCCGAACGTCTATGCACCTGCCTTCACAATGGCTATTCCTGGTTGGACTAACCTGAAGGGTAATGCTGAGGCTTGGAGCAGCTGGGGACCGAATCCCACTCACAACGCTAATACTGCTTATCCTGAGGACGTCGCCTTCCATCCTGGCTGGCACGCTGAGGCTACCACTGAGCAGACCATTACCGACCTGCCCGCAGGTATCTATAACATCGTGTTCAAGTGCCGTGACCACTCTGGTGACATCACCGAAGAAGTGTTCTCTTATGTCTATGTGAAGATTTCTTCTACGCCTGATGTTGAAGAGGGTGCCGACATGGACAAGGATATCAATACCGCCGGTTGGGCTAAGGTTACACATCAAGATGGTATGGCTGATATTGAGATTCCGAATATCATCGTTGAAGACGGTATGCTGACTCTTGGCTGCACATGGAGCAACCTGTCGCAGGCATTCCTTGACGACGTTCACATCTACCTCACTGGTAAAGCTGATGTTGACTACAGCGCTCTCTACGATGAAGTCGCTACTGGCGTTGATAAGGCCGCAGCTACCGCTAAGGTTCGCGCCATCGAGCTCTACGACCTGAACGGCCAGCGCATCCCCGTTGCCAAGAAGGGTGTTGTCATCGTGAAGAAGCAGATGAGCGACGGCACGGTGAAGATGGAGAAGGTGATTAAGTAATCCCTAACATAGCTTAAAAAAGAGGCCGGAAGTTTTGCACTTCCGGCCTTTTTTCAATAGAATAAGGTGAATGAAACATGAGCAAATGATTATGAAACGAACGGCGGGCATCAGTCCCGTTTTTTTTCAGTACCTTTGCAGCCAGAAAACCAATAACACTATTTTAAAGTATGAAAAAACTGTTTACGCTTTTATTGTTTGTTCTTCACGCTTCACTTTTCGTTAGCGAAGCGCAGGTGCGTCGTCCCATCGACTCGCAGCACCCGATGTGGCTCATCCATGTCGACGTGTGGAACTCTGCCGACCCGCAGAAGATTATCGACCTCATCCCCAACGACATCAAGCCCTACGTGGTGATGAATCTCTCGCTGTCGTGCGGCTATGATACGAAGACCAATATGTATCGTATGCCTCGTAATGCCGTGCGCACCTATAAGTCGTGGGGCACCGTCTGCCAGCAGAACAATATGTTCTTCACCTGTCAGCCGGCCTCCGGCGGACATACCCACATCCAGGACAACGACCTGGAGACGTTTGAGTATTTCTTTAAGCACTTCCCCAACTTCCTTGGCTGGAACTACGCCGAGCAGTTCTGGGCTTTCGGCGATGCTGGCGACCTCAGCTCGATGACGAAGTCGAGCCGTTGGAATCTCTTTGCCAACCTCGTAGAGATGTCGCACAAGTACGGCGGTTTCCTCACCGTCAGCTGGTGTGGTGGCATCTATCACTTCGACACCGACCCCATTGCCGAGCTGAAGAGTGAGCCGAAGTTCCTGGAGGCTTGTAAGAAGTATCCTGAGGCCATGCTCTTCCTCTATAAGTACACCCACTGCAGCTCGTTCTACAACAACGAGAGCGTCTGCTGGGGTCCCTTCATCTCAGGCCTGACGAAGAACTACGGTGTGCGCTACGACAACTGCGGCTGGAACGACATGACGACGAAGTACTACCTGTCGAAGCACCCGGAGATTACCGGTGAGAAGGCTTTCGACGAGGCTGGCAGGCTGAAGCCCTATAAGTACCCCGGTTCTGCCGGCATCGGTACGGTGATTGAGCAGACCTGCGTCAACGGCGGTGCCGTCTGGGACGGCCCGGAGCTCATCTGGACAGAGGACTTCAGGAATATGAACGATACCAACGTTGACGGCTACACCCGCCGCAACTGGACTACCTTCGACAATTTCAAGGGTATCTGGATTGACATGTGGCGACAGATTATCAATGGTACTATGTATATCCCCACCCGCGAGGAGGTTGTGGCCAAAACGAAGGCCGTCATCCTCCACGACGCCAATGATGACTTCAAAGTACCCGATGCCCTTTACGACGGGCTTTACAAGGTGGATGACCCCGCCAATATGGGCAATGGCCGTTTCGAGAACAATCTGTGGTATCTCAAGTCGACGGGTCGCTATGGTGCCGTTCCTATGGTGACGGGACTCTACGACGATATAGCCAGGGCTATTCCCGTGCAGGTGAAGAAGTCGCAGTACGCCTCGCGCTGGGGCACGCTGTCGAAGAAGCAGAATGAGTTTAATCAGCTCTATCCCGAAGTGTCAAAGGGCGACCTCTATGTCAACCGCTATAGAAACCAGCTCGTAGCCTATACGCCGTACACCTATCTGAATAGCAAGAAGCGCGCTTCGGCAGAGATTCCCCTGCAGTATAACACCTGCGAGATGCTGAAGCTGGACTTAGGCAAGCTCTCGAGCGGTGTCATCCGTGAGTATGCCGACCACATCGACTTCTACCTGAACAACTACCGCAGCGACTCTACCACTATTACGACAGTGACCAATGACACCATCCTGCTGACAGGTGTGACAGCACGTCCCACCCTTACCCAGAAGAAACCTACGACAGGAGCTACAGGCCATAATGTGACGGTTGTAGCCGGAACTACTGCCTACAACGAGGCAGCCCAGACCTATAAGATTGTGGTGAAGCACATTGGCCCTGTCAATCTCTCCATCAAGTGCTCCGGTGCTGCCACCGGCCGTCTGACCGACGTGCTGCCTTCCGAGGCACTGCCTACTCCCCAGCAGCCTGAGCCCTACGTCGGCCCCATCATCATCGAGGCCGAGAATATGGACCGCAAGTCGGCTAACTGTAATCTGACACACTCTGGCTGGTGGGCTCAGGATATGAAGGACTTTGCCGGCATGGGTTATATCACCACTCAGGGCAATACCAACTGCGCCCTGCGCCACCAGCTGAAGCTGCAGACTGGTGCTGCCGGACGCTATAACATCCGTATGCGCTACTGCAACGCGACGAAGGCCGGCCAGATGACGTTCACCGTCAATGGCACCGTCCTCAAGGCCGACATCGTCAAGACGGCTAAGAACGACTGGCGCGAGACGGTGGTGACAGCCGACCTGAAGGACGGAACGGACGTCAACAACATGGTTATCCAGAACACCAGTTCGTTTAGTGACATGATTATCGACCAGGTGATTTACGAGCCTGTAGGCACTGAGGCAGAGAAGTATTTGGTGACGGTGAAGGACGCCGACTACGGTAAGGTGACCGCCGACGTCAGCGAGGCCGTTGCCGGCCAGACCGTGAAGCTGACTATTACCCCCGACGAGGGCTACGACATCAAGGAACTGCGCGTGGTGAACAGCGTCTTCTTCACCCAGGGACTGACCATCCCTGTCGCCAAGGGGCAGCGTCAGGTGTCGTTCACAATGATGGATGAGAACATGACCATCCAGCCTGTGTTCTATGACACGCAGGCCATCTATGAACTCGACTTCACCAATGTGAACGGCGGCGAACTGCCTGAGGGCTGGCGTACCACCGACGATGCAGGCAACGTGCGCAACTATCCTACTTCGAACGGTCAGGGACCTCGAACCTTTACCGGATTGACAGGCTATCAGGGTAAGGCACTCTACTGGCGCGGTAACAATGCTGAATACGGTCGTCAGTCGGCTTATCTGCTCACCCTGGAACCGGGTAACTATCAGTTGCAGTATGCTATGGCTGGCTGGACGGATACGCCGACCTATCAGGCCAAAATTCTCACTTCCAGTGGTTCTGTCCTCAAGGCGTCGGCCAACCAGACCGCGAAGCCTAATATCAATCGCAACTACGCTGGCGACGTCTCGTCGGCTACGCGTAACACCCTCGACTTCACCGTCACGACGAAGGGCAACTACATCATCCAGTTCAAGGAGGTAGGCAGCGGTATGATAGAGTATCTCCTTCTCGACTGCCGCATCAGAAAGGCGACCACTACCGGCATAGAGACCGTAGGCTCCGCCAGCCAGTCGGTTGCCGAAGGCATCTACAACCTCTCGGGTGTGAAGAGTCAGGAACTGCGTCGTGGCTTGAACATCATCCGCACCGCAGACGGAAGAACCATTAAGATTATAAAGAAATGATAACCAAAAGAACAATGATTATGACGGCACTGACCACCTTAGCGGTGGCCAGTGTCTATGCTTTAGACACGAAGATTGTCAGTCCTAACGGTCAGATTGCCGTTGCTATCACCGACGAGGGCGGACGCCCCATGTATCAGGTGGAACGCTCCGGCCAGACGGTGCTGATGCCGTCGCCTTTAGGTGTGAAGCTGAACTTCGCCGACCTCACCGAAGGTGTTAAGATGCAGGACTACAACGTGACACCCGTCAGCGACACGTATGAGCTGAAAACCATCAAGCAGAGTCACGTCACCTACGAGGCCAACGAAGGTGTTTGCCAGTTTGCCAAGAACGGCTGGCACGCTATGGACGTCATCATCCGCGTCAGTAACCGTGACATCGCCATCCGTTATAAGCTCTATCCCAAGAAGGTGCGCAATGACGAAACCCGTGTGGCCGTCGTACAGAGCGAGACCACGGGCTTCGTGCTGCCCGACGGTACGCTGACCTATCTCTGTCCGCAGTCGAAACCGATGGGGGGCTTTGCACGTACATCGCCCAGCTATGAGACCAGCTACACCCTCGACGAGCCGACAGGCAAGAACGGCTGGGGCGAGGGCTATACCTTCCCCTGCCTGTTCAAGGTTCCGTCTGTTGCTGTGGCACAGCAACAAACAGGACAGGTGTGGGTGCTGCTCAGCGA
>Ga0256405_10005049_pt1 | contig 23547 bp, 23 predicted proteins | sample RumenRJG_02DNA_FD_189096 | JGI IMG/M metagenome (GOLD analysis project Ga0256405, IMG submission 189096) | Bovine rumen microbial communities from Lethbridge, Alberta, Canada - RJG_02 | ecosystem: Host-associated > Mammals > Digestive system > Stomach > Rumen | place: Canada: Alberta... | reverse complement strand
CCTAATGCCATTAGTAATGGAGATGTCTATTATTACAAAAAAGTCCGTTGCCACAATAGACAGATACACAAAAATACCATCCTTAAAGGCGGTTATCGTAAACGAAATCAGGCTCCGTATGAAGTTATGGGCTTTAGGCTTTTTGATAAGGTGCAGTGGAAAGGATGTAAGTGTTTCGTTTTTGGCAGACGTTCTACAGGGCGTATGGATTTGAGGCTTTTAGACGGAACACATGTCAACACATCTGTAGGATATAAGAACCTGAAGTTGCTAAAAATGCGTAGTAGTTATCTTATAGAACAAAGAAAGGTAGGCTAAAGGCGGTTCCTCCCACAGGCAAGCCTGTGGGTTTCCCCGCTAAATATTTATGACAGATACAGCAAAATACTTAAATGAATCCAACAGACTGGAAAATGTGCTACGGGATGCAAAGATACGCCTCACTACTCCACGTATGGAAGAGCTCGTCGGAGCGTAGTTGAAAATAGTTGCTATAACTACAAATTAGTGGTATATTATCATATAGAGTTTACATGATAAATTATTAAGATATAAATTCAATGAGGTAAAGTATTGAACCTAAGGACACTTTGTTTCAATATATGGAAAAATAAATATGAGAGAAAAGGAATAGCCTCTGATTATAAGCCGGTTTTTATCAGGTATATAGGAGTAGAAGATGAACAGGAATATCCGAAGATTATCAAGACATTATATGATAGATCAAAAGAATGCGAATATTCCGTCTTTTTTGACGGCGATATACCGATGCAGGCAGAGTTTGACATTATAAACTATGTCGGCAACGAACTGAAGACTATGGATGTCACGAATCTTAAATCTCAAGATATAACACTGTTTGACAATCCGCAGCTGAATGAGATTTTTCTTGAGTCTATAGATACTATAGTAAATCTCGCAATAAAACAGGAAAGTTTTTCTAATGATAGCGTAAGAAATAATTTCATCCTGCAGCTTATCGTATGGACTTACCTGTATATCCGTCCTATGTCTGTAAAATTCAGGGATGATGAATCTCCTAAATGCTTTTATTATGGAGATATAGGCAGACATCAGACATATTTCCTTATGATGCTTTATCTAATGACTTTCGATGTGGTCTACATAAACCCGTTGAAAGACGGATGCTGGGAAGAAACAGATACCATGCATTTAAGTGAGCTTCATTCTGATATGCATATAATGCCTGTTACACCGTTAAAAGAGATTGTAGAGAACTCAGAAGAAATATCACAGGAAAATTCGATTACTCTGCAGCTGCAACAGGAAATGGATAACACGCTCTTTAACGGTAGCGGAACATTCAGACCGTGGCAGTTTACAGATGGCTATACAAAAGCAAAGTTCATAAAGGGTACGGTATTTGATGTACAGAGTAAATATCCGGAGCCCGCAAAAGTAAGAGATGGATTTTCCGTAAATGGGAAGACAGTCACTGTACCCAACCTGGTATATCAGATAAACGGAGCATATTCAGATATGAATGAATACGAAAAATTCGTAAGATTATGCATATTGGCTCCAAACGCATGTGTAAAAAACAATGGTACGGCTTCTGCATATATAACAGGAAGTATAAATGAACAGGACAGATACCAGTTGGCATTCTGTCAGAACAGCGATGGGACGTTTGATATTGAGAAAGTAAAAGAACTTCCGTTTTACCCTTGGGCAAAATACAGGGACACACTGGAAGACTTTATGCTGAAAAAAATAAATGAAGCATTGACATCAGGGATTTACAACAAATCACTGTCACAACAGGAACAGTTCGATTATATATGCGATATCTTATGTATGAGTGAAGATATAATCCGTTACATTGATGGCTTTGATTTTACTGATAAGATACCCAAGATCGTAGTATTTCTTGATGGACAGGCTACGATGGATGATAAGACTCTATATATACTCGGGTATCTGGCAGTCATAGGAATGGATGTCATAATCTTTAGCCCGGCAGGACTTTTTTCAATGGACAGTGTAATCTCAAAAAATAAATTCAATGATGTAAGGCTTGATGAGATGAGATACGACTGTACGCTTGATAAGATAAAACAAAGAGGACGAAAAGGACTCTTTGCAAAAATATTTGGTACAAAATGATCAATAGCACAGAAAGGGAAAACATGCAGAATTTAGAACAGCCAGCAACAGCTACGGCAACAGCGACACAACAGACGCTTGATGTTTCAAAGCCTGCTGCAACAACAGAAGTAATGGCAGTTGATGAGCAGACAAAGGCAGTGGCGGAAACAATGAGTGATACTACCCAGTACAGGGAAAATCTCAAACAGTTGCCAGAGGTAAAAGCTCTTACGGATCAGATTGATGTAAATGATGCTAATACCGTTACAACATTTGGTTCAGCTCCATCCGAAGAGCTGTCAAAGATTTCGGATAAACTCCTCAAGTCCATGAAGATGACAAATGCTGACGAAGCAAATCAGATGCTCAACCAGCTTACAAAGATCATGGATAAATTCGATATCAAAGAGGTTGAAGATCCAGAGAAAGCAGCAAAGAAATCTAGTATTGGGAAGCTCTTCAAAAAGGCATCTGATAACATTCAGAAGCTGTTTGAAAAGTATGACACCATGGGTAAGGAAGTAGATAAGATCTATGTCATGCTCAACCAGTATAAAGATGACATCATGAAGTCAAATAAACAGCTTGGTGAGATGTATGAGGCAAATATCTCATACTACACGGCTCTGGAGAAGTATATTGCTGCAGGTGAGCTTGGCGTAGAGGAGATACAGAACTATCGTGATGGTCTTACTGTAAATGCAAACATGGATGCAAATCAGCTTGCAATGGCACAGCAGAAACTTGATGTCATGAAAAATATGCTTGAGCAGAGAGTGTATGATTTGAGAGTTGCCGAAAATGTTGCCATGCAGACATCACCTATGATTCAGTCTATGGAGCAGTCAAACTTCAATCTGATGATGAGCATCCAGTCAGCTTTCGTAACAACACTTCCGATATTCAAGAACTGTCTCATTTCTGCGATGCAGCTTAAACAGCAGGCTATACAGCAGCAGTCTGTGGCACAGCTCAACCAGAAGACAAATGAGCTTCTTATGAGAAACGCTACAAATAATGCTAATCAGTCCAAGGCAATCGCAAAGATGGCAAATACATCAGGAGTAAGTATTGAAACACTGCAAAAGTCATACGAGACCATTAAACAGGGAATAGCTGATACAAAGACTATCACAGAACAGATGGCTGAACAGAGAAAGACAAATACTGATACTCTTGAAAATATGAAGAGTGAAATGAAGAAAGAAGGATGGGCATAAGCTCATTCTCCTGACTTCTCACTATATAAACAAACAGACAAGCTGTAAGTATGTTCAGCACGGAAAGGAGGATGCCGACTATGGTTTACGTTTTGAGTAAAGATAATAAGCCTCTGATGCCTACGGAAAACCATGCAAAAGTCCGTATCCTTTTGAAAACTAAAAAGGCAGAGGCAGTAAGGAGGTCAGAATAATTATGAACTTTGGAGAGTTCGGCAAAGAACAGGGTAGTTCGGGGGTTGAAAATATCCTCGATCTCAGCAAAGGAGACATCCTTGATCTTACAAAAGTCGCCCCATCACTAAAAAATGTTATCGTAGGGGCAGGATGGGATGTAAATGAATCTGGTCATGAAAGCTTCGATCTGGATATTTCAGCATTCCTTCTTGACAGTAATGACAGAATTACCCGCGAAAAAGTTAAAGAAAGAGTAGTGTACTTTAAGATCGATTCTCAGGCAGGAATATATCTTGAAGGAGACAATCTTACTGGAGAAGGTGAAGGAGATGATGAGAGGATTGATGTATATCTTGATAAGATATCACCAGATATCAAAAAGATCATCTTCAATGTAAATATCTATGATGCAGAGAAGAAACGCCAGACATTCGGCATGGTCAAGAATTCATATATCCGGCTGATAGATGCAGACAATGACGAAAAAGAACTCGCACGATTTAACCTTAAAGATGATGCATCAAATGCAACGGCTGTTACATTTGCGTCTCTTTTCAGAACAGAAAACGGCTGGTCGTTCAAAGCATTAGGAGAACCGCTTCTCGTGAAAGATCTGAACGAACTTCTTCTGCGGTATCTTTGATAAAGAAAGGAAATAAAAAAATGGGAATTTTCAGTATGTTTAATCGTAATGTGCAGACAGGGACGGGATCAGTATCAACTCCCTCAAATACATCAACAAGAGTGCCTGCGTCATCAGAGGGACTTCTGGATCTCAAGAAAGACGATATACTCGATCTCTCAAAATGCAGTGATACGCTTGAAAGAGTCCATGTCGCAGCAGGCTGGGATGTTGTAGCTGATGGTGGTAAGGACTACGATCTTGATCTCTGTGCATATCTTCTTGATGGAAGAGGAAGTGTCCGTGATACAGTATTCTACGGGGACAAGAAGGCAAAAGGCATCTTTCTTGATAAGGATAACCTGACGGGAGAAGGTGACGGAGATGATGAAAACATCCATGTAAGACTCAGCCAGTTGTCTCCAAATATTGTAAAGGTTGTTTTTGCTGTAGTGATATATGAAGCAAAGAGCAAACGCCAGGTATTCGGCAAAGTACGTAATGCATATGTGCGTCTCTGTGATGAAGATAATGGTGATAAGGAAATATGCAGATACATGCTTTCAGAAGATGGTGGGGATAATACGGCAGTAAGAGTAGCTGAGCTTAACAGGACAGCTGAAAATACATGGGAATTTCATGCACTTGGTATCTATTCGAAGGATTCGATACCGTCACTCAAGAAAAAGTTCTGATCAGAAATATACAGTCCTGTCAAGAACAGGGCTGTATTATATAAAAAGTTGTTTGAATGTCATTAGATGACAGAAAGGAAATTAAAATGGGAATCAATTTTGGAGACATTGGCGGAGCTCCTGCCGCAAATCCAACTGCAGCAGTAGAGACTGGAACAGCACAGCAGATATCAACACCACAGGGGATCACTCTTGATCTTGACAAGGGTGCAATACTTGATCTGTCAAAACAGGAGCCGGGATTACAACATGTAAAGCTCGGAGCAGGATGGGATGTTGCATCGGCAGGCACAGATTTTGATCTCGATATTTCAGCATTCGCTCTCAACAGCAATGGTAAGATCACATCTGTAAATGATGTTATCTATTTCAAGCATCCTGAGATTCCAGGAATAAAGCTTAACGGAGACAATCGGACAGGTGAGGGAGACGGTGATGACGAAACCATCGATGTAGATCTGTCACTTGTACCAGCCCAGTATTCAGCTATTGTATTTGTAGTCAATATCTATGAGGCTCAGCAGAGGAGACAGACTTTCGGTATGGTAAACAATTCCTATGTCAGACTGCTCAATACTGATGCAGGCAATAAGGAGATATGCCGGTTTGTACTCAAAGACGATTATTCAACTTCAACAGGAGTTATTTTTGCAAAACTCAAAAGAGAAGGCTCTGCGTGGAAGTTTGAAGCAGTAGGAGACGGCAAAGTTGTAAAAGATCTAAATGACATAGCTGCCATGTTCTCATAAACAAACTGACATTGTATGAATACAAAATCATCATAAGATAAACAGAATTGGGCATGACAGTACAGGGTTGTCTGCCATGTCCATTTTTATAATTTCAGTGAGCAGTACGGATAACTGTACAGTAATGTGCAGTAACTCACGCACATAATCTCCTCGGCTTTAGCTCAGGTGAGCTTCAATGTCAGATGAAGAGTATTAAATCGAAAGGAAAATAAGTAATGGAGAAGAACTTTACAGGTCTTACAGACCAGCAGGTTCAGGAGAGTAAAACAAAATACGGAGACAACTCCCTTGCCAGAAAAGAACCGGAATCCCTCTGGTCAATGTTTATAGGGGCATTCAATGATATCTGGATAAAAGTTTTATGTGCGGCTCTTGGTGTAAAAGTCGTACTTACTATCGTAGGTCTTATCTATCCCGCATTAAGTGGAGGAAATGATGCGATAGAGATTATAAGTATTATCATAGCGATAGTACTTTCAACAGGCTTTTCTACAATATCAGAATACAGAAACTCATCACGAAGCGAGGCTTTACAGGAAGAGTATTCCCGGACTACTGCAAAAGTAGTACGAAACGGACAGCTTGTAAACATTCCGACCAATGAGATAGTAAAAGGAGATATAGTCCTTATTCAGGCAGGAGATAAAGTTCCTGTAGATGGGCTTCTCCGAAGCGGAAACCTTAAGGTATCACAGGCAGCTCTGAATGGTGAGCCGAGAGATGAGAAAAAGACTGAAACCACAGAAAACAGTGAGGCTGATTCGACTGATTACAAGTCAGAACATAAAGTATTCATGGGTTCTGTTGTGACGTCAGGCGAAGGATATATGGAAGCCACTGTAATCGGTGATGCTTCAGAGCTTGGAAAGATAGCCAAGTCTCTTACAGAAAATCCCGAAGAAGAAAGAAAAGACACATCAAGCCTCAAACTTGAAAAAGTCGCAGCAGGCATTGGTAAACTCGGACTTTCTGCCGCTGTCATAGCAGCTGTATTACAGGTAGTCCTCGGTATTGCAAGAGCGAATGAAGCAGTAACAGCCACTACAGTCATCATGCTTATAGCAGAGGCTATAATGCTTATGGCTACGATTGTCATTATGGCAGTTCCTGAAGGACTTCCTATGATGAACAGTCTTGTCCAGTCCATGAATACGGAATCAATGTACAAGAAACATATTCTTGTAAGTCATAAAGCTGCTTTTTCTGATTCAGCTTATATGAATGTTCTTTTCTCTGATAAGACAGGAACAATCACACAGGGAAATCTTTCACTGGTTGAGTTTATCCTTGGCAGTGGAAAGATAATCGACAATCTTAGAACACCAGATTTTATCGAAGCAATTACAGTCAATAATCTGGCAAAGGTGTCCGCTGAAGGTAAGGCGATTGGCTCAAACAATATGGACAGGGCACTTCTTACATACGCTCTTGCCAACGGTTATGATGATTCAAAAAACGATCCTTCAAAAGTTAAGGATATAAGTGGTTTTGATTCAGAGAAGAAATGTGCAACAGTTACCATGAATGATGATTCTGTATACTGGAAAGGTGCTACAGAAAATATCATTGATAAAGTGACAGACTATATAGATGAAAACGGAAATGTTGTTCCTTTTACTTCTGAGATTAAAAAGTCTGTAGAAGAGTCAATGAAAGCCCAGATGCAGAGAACTATGAAGCTCCTGGCAGTAGCAAAGATTGCAGATGATAAGACAATCCTATACGCTGTCCTCTGCCTTCGTGATAATGTCCGCACAGATGCTATTGATACGGTAAATATCCTGCATAAGGCAGGCATACAGGTTGTCATGGTAACAGGAGACGGTGAAGAGACAGCAGTAGCCATAGCTAAAGAAGCTGGCATCTTCCATGAAGGGACAGGCGATATTGTCCTTACACATGAAGAACTCGAAGCTCTGTCTGATGATGAACTGAAGGAAAAGATTCCGAATCTTCGTGTCGTGAGCCGTGCAAAGCCACTCGACAAGAAGAGGCTCGTAACAATAGCCCAGTCACTTGATGATGTAGTAGGAATGACAGGAGACGGCGTAAACGATGCCCCTGCATTAAAACAGGCAGATATCGGATTCGCTATGGGTGATGGAACAGCGGTCGCCCAGGAAGCCGGAGATGTTGTTATCCTCAATAACTCACTCACATCAATCAAAGACTGCGTGCTGAATAGTCGTACAATGGCAAAGTCAGTAGGCAAGTTCCTAATCTTCCAGCTGACCGTCAATATCGCGACACTTCTCATGAACATTGTTGCACCTATCCTTGGATGGCAGGAGCCTTTCTCAATCGTAGAAATCCTCTGGATTAACCTTATCATGGATACTCTTGCAGCCCTTGCTTTTGGTGGAGAGCCAATCCTCGACAGGTATATGGATGATAAACCGGCAAAGCGATCTGATCCTATACTTACAGGATATATCAAGTCTGCAATAGGTGTTTCTGCGATTTTCATTACTCTGGGGTCAATCGTGATTCTTGAAAATATCGGCGGAATACTTGATTTCGTAAGACCTGTAGGAACTGGCATAAACATGGATACTTATGACAGGACATTTATGTTTGCATTCTTTATCTATTCGATAATCTTCAACAGTCTCAATACAAGGTCTGAAAAGTATAACCTGTTTGAGAAAATTGGACAGAACAAAAAATTTATCTATGTAATGGGTGGGATATTCATAATGCAGACGCTGTTACTCCAGTTCGGCGGTACAGTATTTGGAACAACACCTCTTACGCTGAAAGGTTATCTTACAGCGATAGTTCTTGCCATACTTATCATTCCTGTTGATATGATAAGAAAGGTAATAGTAAACAGCAAAGCAAAATAATCAGCCTGCTGCAATATCAACAAAAGTGTCAGTGCGGATGAAATATTCCGCACGGCACAATATAGCTATAGCAACAATTTCAATAGAAAGGCAATATAAAATAAAATGAAAAAAGGAACAGTTAAATGGTTCAATAATGAAAAAGGTTATGGGTTTATTATTGGAGAAGACGGTAAGGACATCTTTGTCCATTACTCAGGAATAAAGGGAGATGGCTTTAGAACTCTTGATGCTGATCAGAAAGTAGAGTATAGAACAGCTCAGGGAGAGAGAGGTATTACAGCCGTAGATGTTACTGTCATCGAATAATATGTGCAGGATATTTACAGATCTCGATAATACAGTTATTTTTTCCCATAAGTATGATATAGGTTCTAAAGTCCTGACAGAACTTCTTAATGGAAAAGAACAGTCATATATGCCTGAAAATGGATACAGGCAGCTTCAGAACCTTCCTAGAGATATGGTGATACCTGTTACATCAAGGACAAAAGCACAGTATAACAGAGTTCAACTGTATCAAGATAAGTCCTGTACACATTATTCCCTTATAGATAATGGGGCAATTCTTCTTGTAAACGGAGCAGAAGATATAAAATGGACAAAAGAAACGGAAAAATGGCTGAAAAAAGATATAGACAGCATGATCCTGCTGACCAGAAGATATAAGGATAGTGCAGATCTGCTGATGCAGGATGGTTTTACGATACGGGTCAAAGGAAATATTTCCACTGTAACGAAGATTTCAGAAGCGGCTGAAAAAGAAAACCTTATGGTCTTTGAAAGTGCGGGAAAAACATATATCTGTCCTAGACAGTTGACGAAAGGGAATGCCATAAAAAGATTTAAAAAAAAACATCAGGTTCAAAAATGTATCTGTGCAGGTGACAGCATAATAGATATATCAATGATAAGAGAATGCGACAGAGCTTATTTCCCTACAGAAATAAAGGGATACATACCAGATATGGTGAAAAACAGAGTGAGTCTGACAGATAAGTTTAAAATAGCAGAAACAATTTTTTCTAAGGAGATTTTCAATGAGATATAGCAGAGAACAGCTTGTCAGAGTTGCAAAAAGAGAAAACAATTCAAAAAGGGAATATCTCTATGTAGATCCGTTACAAGCAAAACACATTCCATCTGATCCACAGGAAACGATGAATGTGTGCCAACAGCTTGCAAAAGAAATAAAAAAAGTCCATTTTAAAGACAGGCTGTATGTGATAGGTTTTGCAGAGACGGCAACAGGTATTGCAGCAGGCGTTTGTAATTATCTTGGAAGGGTAAAACTGTTTCAGAATACGACGCGGGAAAATGAAGATGAAAATAACAGCCTGTATTTTACAGAGTCTCATAGCCATGCAACAGATCAGTCTCTTCGTATTGACGGTCTGGAACAGTATAAAGGGAAAATAGACCGGATAGTTTTTATCGACGACGAGGTAACTACTGGCAATACAATATGCAAGCTAATATCTGAAATCAGAGATAAGTTTAATGATCCTTCTGTTAGTTATACAATCGCATCCGTACTCAACAGTATGACTGATGAAAGAAAAAATGAACTTGAAAGTGATGACATTGACTGTATATATCTGTCAGCTATCCCATTTGAATATAATAAAGATACCATACATAATATCAGCTATGATATCAACAGAGATATTACACCAACAGAAGACAATCAGGAAAATATCACCGTAAAGACATTCAGGTCTCATCATGGAAATGTGAGAAATGTAACGAAATATTCCGATTATGTTGCATCTTGCAGACATTTTGCAGTAAAACTCCTTGATGAGGTTGAGAAAACGGATTGTAAGAATATCCTCATTCTCGGAACTGAAGAATTTATGTACCCTGCTATCTATGCAGGAGCAGTCATAGAGGATGAAACTGATGCATTTGTCAAAGTTCATTCTACTACCAGAAGTCCTATCATAGCCTCTGGAGCAGAAGGATATCCGCTTACCAGACGATATAAACTAAGAAGTTTATATGATAGCAGCAGACAGACATACATATATAATCTGGACAAGTATGACAAAGTATATATTGTAACTGATTCTGACAATCTTACGGCAGGTATATCCGGATTATATAATGCTCTGAAAGAAGCCGGAAATGATGATATATCTGTCATACAGTGGAAATATGTAGCGTAACTACAGAAAGCGCAGAAGATAATGGCAAGGGTATGGTTTAACCACTGGTTCAGCACAGCAGTCGATATAATAGCTCTGATGAAAAAAGAATGCTCTGATATTACAGTCATTGGAACAAACAGGGACAATAATTCAGTGATCAGAACAGTGTGTGACGAGTGGTATGCAGAACCGGATGAAATATACAAAGAAAAAGATGTTATAGACTGCTATCTCAGATTCTGTAAAGAATATAAAATAGATGTATTTGTCCCGCATAGACACATGGAAGCTGTAAGTAAAAGGAAAAGTGACTTTGAATCAATCGGTGTAAAAGTCATGGCAGATGATTATGATATCGTTTCAGTTTTCAGCAAGAAAGACGATGCATATGATTTTTTCAGGATAAGATGGATAGGAAAGATACCTGATTATAAGATAATCACAAATGCAGACGAGTTCATTAAAGCATATTCAGAGTTATCCAAAAAATACAGCTGTATATGTTTTAAACTTGTAAAAGATGAAGGTGGCAGAAGTTTCAGGGTTATAGATAACAACAGAAGCAGATTTAAGGCATTGTTTGAATCACCAAGCAGCAGAGTCTCAGTATGTGATATTCTTGATGTACTTAGAAGCAGAGCTGAACTTCCGCCAATCATAATGATGCCATATCTGTCGGGAGATGAGATAAGTATTGACTGTCTTGACACCGAACAGGGGCTGATAGCGTTACCAAGAAGAAAATTCAGCAATACAAGATCAGAAAAGATTGAGTATGACGATTCTCTCATTGATATATGCAGACAGGTACAGGAAGCAGCAAAATTCAAATGTCCATACAATGTTCAGTTCAAATATCTTGATAATACTCCGTATCTTCTTGAAGTCAATACAAGGATGTCAGGTGGTATTCAGATGACCTGTTATGCCTCAGGAGTCAACATACCAGGTATTGCACTGAAAAAGCTTATAGGACAGCCGTATAAGTGGCATAATGAGCAGACAGAAAAAATGATAGGGCAGCCGTATAAGTGGCATAATGAGCAGACAGAAAAAATGATAGGGCAGATACTTGTGCCTGCAATCATTCAGTAAAGGAAGGAAAGATATAAAATGATTGATGATTTTGAGAAAAAGTGCAGCGTTGGAGCATTGCTCTATTCCCCAGCACTTAACAGTAAGGTTGCAGATTCAGTAATTTCAGAGAAATTTGACAGACCATATTCATTGGCACTGTGTCTTGAAGATACTGTAGCTGATGACAGCGTTGAAATGGCTGAAAAGCAGGTAAAGACAACACTCACCAAGATATCTGAAGCACATGAAAAGAACAGTTTTTATCTGCCTAAGATATTCGTAAGAGTCAGGAGCAGTGAACAACTCAGGAGACTTATAGAGGATCTGAAAAACTGTTCTGATGTGATCACGGGTTTCATCTTTCCAAAATATACAGTATCTAACGCTGATGATTATAACGAGATAATCAGGGAAGCAAACAAAAATAGCAGTCAGAAAATATACATGATGCCAATACTTGAAAGCAAAGATATAGTCGATTACTATACAAGACCTGAGATTCTTACAAATATAAAAAAGAAGATTGACTCAGTTAAGGATTATGTTCTTAATGTCAGGGTAGGAGGCAATGATTTTTCCAATCAGTTTGCAGCCAGAAGGCATTACGATGAGACCATATATGATATCCTTCCAATATCACAGCTTCTCTGCGATATACTGACAGTATTTTCCCGTGAGTATGTCGTGTCGGGACCTGTATGGGAGTTCTTTGCCAGTGACAATGACGAATGGAAAACGGGGCTTGAAAACGAACTAAAATATGACAAACTTAATGGATTTGTCGGGAAGACTGTAATCCATCCAAAACAGATCAGTGTCGTAAATGATGCTCTTAAAGTATCGAATAAGGATTATCAGGATGCTAAAGAAATTCTGGGATGGGATAACAGTGGCCTGCAGGTTGGAAAAAGTTTTGCCGGAGAACGTATGAATGAAGTCAAAACACATATCAATTGGGCTTATAAGACAGTGACTCTGGCGGGGATCTATGGTATCAGATAAAACTGATACTATATAAAGCAGATTACAGAAAGCAGAAAATACAATGAAAAGCAGTTTTAAAAATGATGATGTTACTCTGTTACTGAAGGATATCACAGGGCTTGTAAAACCTCTGCCTACAGAAGAAAGAGAAAAACTCATACAGAGCGGGATACATTATTCGCAGATGCTCCCGTTAGAGTATAAACCGACTGAAAAGTACATTCAGGTCTATGAGGAGTCCTTAAAAACATTCGGGCAGGCAACAGCAGATGCAGTAGCAGCAGTTTCAGATAAAATAGTAGATAAAAAGGGAAGCGATGGAGTAATTGTATCCTTAGCAAGAGCTGGTACACCCGTAGGAATATTAGTAAGACGTTATATCAGAAAAAAATATGGATATGACTATCCACATTATTCAATCTCCATAATAAGAGACAGGGGTATTGATGAAAATGCCATGAGATATATCCTTGACAGACACGCCCCCGAAAGCATTCAATTTCTTGACGGGTGGACGGGTAAAGGTGTTATATACAGGGAGCTGCAAAAAGACATAGGAACTATCAAAGGCGTAGATGATACGCTCGCTGTTCTGGCTGATCCGGCAGGACTTACAGATATGTGTGGTACTCATGAGGATATACTTATTCCAAGTTCGTGCCTCAACTGTACTATATGCGGACTGATAAGCCGTACTTTTCTGAGAGATGATATAATCGGGAAACATGATTTCCATGGAGCAGCTTATTATGGAGAACTGGCAGATGAAGACAGAACCTATGAATTTATCAACTATATAGAATCTCTGTTTAGATATGATGATACAAATCAGAATATTATACAGGTACAAGATGGGATGACAACGGTAAAATGTATAGCCAAGAAGGAAGGAATAGATGATATCAACCTCATCAAGCCAGGAATAGGAGAAACTACAAGAGTCCTTCTCAGAAGAGTCCCATGGAAAATTATAATAAATAACAGATTTCAGGATGATGCTGAGTTAAATCCTGTCAAGCGACTGGCACTTGAAAAAAAAGTACCTATAGTATATGGAGAACTTGATAACTACAAGTGTTGCGGTATAATACGTCAGATTTCTGATGTATAAAGGAAGGAGACAGATATGGCAGAGAAAAAGAAAAAAGATATGCACTATCTGAATGTTTCTATAAAAAATTCCTTGTACTACAGACTTTCAGAGTTCTGTAACAGATACAGCATGACAAAGACTGGAGTTACAGAACAGGCTCTGCAACAGTATCTTGATGAAATGGAGAAACTGCTGTCAGAAAAACAGTCAGCAGGTGAGGTGACGAAAAGATGACAGATACAGCAAAATACTTAAATGAATTCAGCAGACTTGAAAATGTGCTGAGAGAAACAGAAACAGCAAAATCAGTTCTGGACTATGAAAACAGCCTACAGGGGTATGTAGATGATATATATGACAAGCTAAAGTTATGCCGTATATGTAGAAACTACCTGTCTCATCATCCAGACGGGGCTAAATTCATAGTTCCGACGATGGAAATGACGAAATTCATAAAAGGACTGGCTGATGAGATAGAATCAAAAAAACAGCATATCAAGGATATAATGGTAAGACAGAAGGCTCTTACCCTTGATACTCCAATAAAAGATGCTGTATCTATGATATCAAAGTCTAAGTTCGGATGGGCTGCAATAACAGACAAAGATGGTAAACTCATGGGGATATTAGATGAAAGCTCAATACTATCTCTTGTTGCCAAAAAACAGTCTCTTACTGGAAAACTGTCAACAGTACTGGACGAAACTGGATTGAAGAAAATACTGAAGGGCAGTTATATTGGCATAACGACACCTGACGACAGAGCAGATGATATATACAGCCATAATTTCGACAAGATCATTGTATGTCAGGACAAAATATATAAGGGTATCGTCAAATAATCGATATTTGATAAAGATTTCAAAACAGTCGTAACCTCATCTGGATATAGTCTGGATGAGGTTTTATTATGAGAATTTATAAGATTATGAAATGACTAATAGAACACATCATATTTAGATAAGATGTTTACAGAATAGTCTTATAAGCTATAATATATATAAAACAATATAAGAACCATAAAAGGCTACAAGACATAAGGCAATAGAAGAAAGGATATGAAATGGAGTATTTATGGCGAAGATAGACTTAAAACGGCATAACTGGAAGCCTGCAAGAAAACTTGTAAATAATTTTGATGACGGCATAAAGCATCAGGTGTATGTGTCTGGAGTCGGCACAGGCAAGACTTTTGTTGCTATGTACGTAATGCAGCACATACAGGGAAAGATCCTTTATGTAATGCCAAAGCATGTGATAAAGGAAAATATTGAGGGCTATGAGGATTTCGCACAGTTCGGGAACAGAGTGGAATTTGCCACTTATAACGCATCTGCAACGAAAGAGAAGGCTCTCGGGCTGATGAAAGATAAGTCACTCGTTATAATAGATGAGTGCCACCACCTTGGTTCCGACCTGTACGGGAAGAACCTGCTTCATGCCATGGATGAGACGAATGTACCCGTACTCGGACTTACTGCTACTCCCATAAGAGGAAAGGGAAGCCGGAAAGTAGATACCCGAACATATTTCGATGTCTGTATTGACGGTATATCCAATTTCGATGCCATAAGGCTAGGACTTATGCCAGTGATAGACTACCGTATCTGCGATCCTGAGTTTACAAAGCATGAGGTTGACTATATATCTGAAGGAAAGGAGAGGATGGTACTCTCCTATGATAATGCGAAAGATATCATAGGCGATACGATAAAGAAGTTCCCGAAAAACAAGTGGATCTGTTATTTTTCCACATCGAAGGATCTGAGAGAGTACAGAGAAATGGTACAGTCTCTTTTCCCGGAGTACCATTGCGTAACGCTCCTTTCGTCCTTAAAGAATCTCAGTGAGGTGGTGGACATAGTACGTTCGGAAGAAAAGGTTGTCATTTTATCCTGTAACATACTTCTTGAAGGAGTCCATCTTGACGGGATAGACGGAATAATTCTTTTCAGAAACGTCAGCACGGTCGGAACACTTCAGCAGATCATAGGACGTGTATGCTCTATAGGAAAGAAGGAATCCCCAGTCATACTTGACTGTGCAGCAAGTGCCAGAAAGCTTCTGCCGGAACTTATGGAAGAAAATGGTAAAGTCGGTTCAGGCAATACGACCAAGAACAGCGTCTCAAACAAGGAAGTCGTGCGTATCGGTCTCGGGGCAGAGAAAAAGTTCGATATAAAAGAATTCTTAAAGGCAAAGCGTTTTCTGACAGAGGAAGAGAAAGAAGAAAAAATCAGGAGTGTCTGGATTAAATATAAGGAGCTTGGCGGAAAGAGTACAAGAGAACAGATACTTTCTGACAAGAAATCAAATGACTATAAGATACTGAAAGCCTGTTGCTGGATGTTTGAGATAACTCCGTATACGGTTCTCAACTCGCTTACAGCAGATGCCTTATCTAAAGAGGTCATATAATGCAGAAGAAAGACAGGACAGGAGAAACATACAAGGCCGTGAACGGCCAGGCGATGACTATTATCGCCTACACAAATGCCCAAGATATTGATGTAAGGTTTGAAGACGGCACGGTTGTCAGGGGAGTCCGGTTCAGTAGCATAAAAAGAGGAAACGTCCACAATCCGAATTTTGACTATAAGGAAGCCGACAGAAAAGAAAGGCTTGGACAGACTGTCATGCAGAACTGTGGGATGGAATGTATCATCATCCAGTATAACAATGCTCATGACATAACAGTAAAGTTTATAGACGGCAAGGTACTGGAACATAAATACTATGCTGATTTTCTTGCAGGGAAGATAATCAATCCTAACACCCGAAAATATATAGTCGGGAGCAGATGGAAAGCGTTCAATGGGCAGTGGATGACAATAATAGCCATTCATCCGATGGAAAAGGGCTGTAATACCTGTGATGTGAGGTTTGAGGATGGCACGATAGTAAAGGACGTTAATGTCAGCTGTGTGGGAAAGGGTACTGTTGCCAACCCCAATGTCCGTTCCCTGCGCTTGGGCAACCATATGGGCGAAAAGAAGATGAACGTGAACGGACAGATGATGGAAATCATAGGATACCGCTGTGCACATGATATTGACGTGCGTTTTGAGGATGGAACTATTGTAAAAGGAACGTCGTATAGCGGTTCAAATCATCCGTGCTGGATTGACGGGACTATATTAAATCCAAGCCTGCCGTGGACATCCAACGAGATGATCAGGAAAGCACGGCAGAAAATAGGACAGCAGGCAAAGAACAAGCTTGGTCAGACTATGACTATCATCATGTGGCGTAACTTCTCTGATATGGATGTCAGGATAGAAGAAACAGGGCAGGTATTTGAGCACGTATGGGAGAACAGCTTTATCAGAGGGACGATAGGAACACCACAGCTGCATCTTAAGGACTTGTCTTCGCTCGTAGGAGAAACAAAGGTGATGAGTAACGGTCTGAAAGCTGAGATAACCGACACAGGGGATTCTGACAATCTGATGGTTTTATTCGAAGACGGGGAAAAAGTCGTTATGTCACATGAAGACTGGAAGAACGGACGTTGCGGACATCACAGTCTCTGCCGCTCAAGATGGAGCGACTATATGGGCTATAAGGCGAAATTTATCATGGAAGACAAGAAAGGTTCTGTATTATATAAATGCGTTGATAAAGAAACCGGAGAACGTTCCCTGCTGACCGCACATCAGATAATGGAATCAAGAGGAAAAGTCTCCTGTCTGAAAAATGGCAGTATAGAAGTCGGGTCGTAAATATTCAGAGTGTAACCAATAGAGGCGGTGGAATGGATAAAAAGAAGACGGATAAATAAGAAAAAAGGTGGTTTTTGTTAAATAAAAGGTGGCTAGTTGGAAACGCTTTAACTAAAAGGAAGTGAGATAAGTGACGATAATCCATGCCAGGAAGATGAGAATTTATCCAACCGATATACAAAAACAAAAGATAAACATCACGCTCGGACACAGCAGATTTATCTACAATAAGATGCTTGAACGTAACAAGACAGTCTATGCCCGCAGAGGAGGGCACCTTAATTACTATGCGATGCAGAATCTTCTGCCTGAGATGAAATCCTACTATCCCTGGTTAAAGGAGGCAGACTCACAGGCTTTGCAGCAGGCATGTAAAGACTTAAATACTGCCTATGACAAGTTTTTCCATAAACAGGCAGGCCTTCCTAAGTTTCACAGCCGAAAAGGAAGACAGTCCTATCGGACCACACAGACCAGAAGCATGGCTGTAAAACAAAACAGGGTGAAAGTCCCTTGCCTTGGATGGGTGGAATCCTCTGATAAACGTGACTGGGGTAATGACTATCATATCTGCTATGAAACCATCAGCCGGGAGACTGACGGCAGATATTATGTCAGCGTAACTTATAAGTATGAAACAGCCGACACCGAAACCCGCATTTACGGTAAAGCTTTAGGACTGGATTACAAGTCAGACGGCTTATACGCAGACTCCGAAGGTAATATAGCTGATATGCCTCACTACTTCAGGCAGTCGCAGAAGCAGTTAAAAAGACTGCAACGGCAGTTATCCAAACGGGTGTAGATACAAAACTTTGGTGAATCTCTTTACATTCTAACCGAATCATGGTATGATTTCCTTATCAAAATCACATTGGTAAGGAGGCTTATATGAGTGATCTCAATTCACCATCCTCTACCGCTCTCTCTGAAATATCACGTCTTGTTAATGAGTATGAAGAAAAGATCAAGGATGGGGCATCTGATCCGGAGCATTTTATGTCTATTTCTGAAATTGAGGAGCTATGGAGCAAGCTTAATGCAAGCACCAAAGTTTTGTATTCAGATCTGACAGAATCTCTCCTGAAACAGATTGATCAGAAGGCTTTGATTGATCAAAAAAAAGAGAATTCCAAGCCAGAGGAATAATACTCAAAAATAACCGGAATGCCCGGAAGAACATACTTACACTGAATGGGCAGTTATCCTACAGCAGAAGTATTCTGGTACCAGACGAAAAAGAGTCCGCAGAAAAGCTGCTTCGGGATTACGGATTGAAAAGCGTATGTCCTTTGGATGACGCACTTGGAATTTCAGACCTACCGTTCAAGATGACTCCGGCAATGATGCTGCGATGTGCATACTGGGCGCAAAACCAATGCTCATACCAGGCCGCCGAGGACACCATACGCGACACATATGGCATTATCGTAAACGATGATACCATACGCAAGGTGACAAACTTTATCGGAAAGGCAGTGTTTGACGAGGATTGCCGGAAGACAGATGAACTGTTTAAGCAGTATGACTCCGGAAAGCTCGTTTTCAACAAGAAAAAGAAAGGCGTCCTGTATATCGAGGCGGATGGTGCTGCCGTTAATACTCGCCATATGGATGATAACGGATCCACATGGCGGGAGAATAAACTCGGGATTGTTTATTCGACTGACAACATCCATCACTGGACCGACAAGCATGGGAAACGCCAGCATCGCATCTTGAAAAGAGCTTATGTTTCGTATGTAGGCGCCGTTTTGGAATTCGAGCGACATCTCTTTCGGACAGCTGTGGATAACGGCTATGGTGATTACCGTGAGACAGTACTGATAAGCGACGGAGCTCCGTGGATTGCCGGGATGGCTTCACGACTGTTCCCTGACGCGCAGCACATACTCGATCTGTTTCACCTGAAAGAAAATGTCTACGATTTTGCAAAGCAGAAGTTTTCTCAGGACGAGTCAAGATATGTTCCGTGGGCTGAACAGATATGCAGCCAGCTTGAAGACGGCAAGTATGAAGATGTGCTGAAGAAGCTTGATCCGGGCGAAAAATATGATAACTGCGTCAATCTGTACCACTACATATCTGAAAACAGGGATCACATAAATTACCCTGAATACAGAGAAAAAGGTTATTTCTGTGGTAGTGGTGCCATCGAAAGCGGTAATAAGGTCGTATTACAAAGACGGCTGAAACAGTCAGGCATGCGCTGGGAACCTGAGTATGCCCAGTACCTGCTGACATTGATATCAAAATATGAGAGCGGCATCTGGGAAAAAGATGTAGTAAATTTCATAATAGGCAAAATATCAAAACATGAAGTTGCTAAAAAAGACTAATGTCACATCGTGAACCATTAGTCTTTTTTAATGCTGCTTTACCAAAGATTTTTATCTACGCCCTATCCAAACGTCAGGGATACCGCAAGGGCGAAAAGCAATCCAACAACTTCAAGAAGCTGTTAAAGCGTATAGGCAGACTGCAAAGCCACATAGTAAATCAGCGTAAGGACTACTTGCAGAAGCTTTCTACTGAGATAACCAATCAGTATGATGTTATCTGTATAGAAGATCTTGACATGAGAGCTATGGCTAACAAGTCTTTTGGTAACGGTAAAGCCACTAATGACAACGGATACGGAATGTTCGTTGCGATGCTTGGATATAAGCTATTCGAACGAGGCAAGCATCTCGTAAAAGTAGACAGGTGGTATCCGTCATCGCAGCTATGCCAGTGCGGTTATAAAAACCCAGTCACCAGGGACTTGTCTGTCAGAAAGATCATCTGCCCTGTATGCGGACGTACTTACGACAGGGACTTTAATGCTGCGATAAACATAAGGAATGAAGGCTTAAGGCTGCTAAGACAGCAGTCAGCAGCCTGAATTATAGTAACTTTCAACAGTACGGCCGGGGTGGCCGGAACTTACGCCTGTGGAGATATCTCTGATGGGAATATACAGATATATTGTATATTTAGTCATGTATCGTTGAATCAGGAAGTGGGAAACTAAATGTGGCAGTAATTTCCAGTGAGAGTGGGATACCACCTTTTTTCTTGCATACCCAAGAAGACAAAGCGATACTACGCCAAACAAAGGTAGAAAACTGAACGTATCAAGAACTGAGAATGGAATTATCATAGAGCAGAACAGGGCAGGTAGAAAAATGAGTACAGACAGTACAGAAACTTTTTCCAGATTACCATATTGTTAATTCTGTTCAGAAACGTCTCTATTGTCTCTACACAGCGAGCGTACTTTTCCACGGAAATCTGTATGCGTAAAAAGACCATCCGGCAGAACCGGATGGTTAAAAGAGGGGGAGTATGAAAAACGAAAACAATTTTCGATAAATAATATATCATATACAGCAGAAAAATGCAAGTAAATTCTACAATATCTTAAATAAATTTTAACGGAGACAAAAGATATGAAGACAGATAATACAAATCGAAGAAATAAAAAAGCAACAGATCATAAAGGCAATGTATATGAATCCATAGCTGCCATGTGCAGGGCATATAATATATCAAAATTCACATTCAGCGGAAGATTAAAGAAGGGGTGGTCGCTTGAAAAGGCTCTGACAGAACCCATACATACAAACAAGGTATGTGATGCAGATGGTAAAGAATTTGATTCCATAAAAGATATGTGCAGATATCATCATGTTACAGAAAAGACTTTTTCAGACAGAAAAAAGAGAGGTCTTTCTCTGGCAGACTGTCTCAAAGAAGGCAGATATGCAACAAAAGGAAAAGGTAATCACGTTGAAGTGGAACGCCACGCAAGAGAGCGTGTTGGAACAAAAATAAAACAGGCTTATGGCGGGGTAGCGGTATGCATAACATACAGATCGGCTCATGATTTTGATATACGATATGAAGACGGAAGAGAAGAACACGCGGTCAGATGGGATGATTTTACAGCTGGAAAACTGAAAGAAGGTACGAGACAGGAACGAGAAGCAAAACTTCATATTGGGCAGAAAAAGATACAGAATTGTGGACAGGAATGTGAATGTACAGACTATAAAAATAAAAGAAATTGCACGTTCAGACTTGATGACGGAACAGTTGTAAATTCCACCTGGGATGCATTTGCCAAGGGTTATATTGCTCCTGTATCCCAGAAAGAAAGACGTACACGAATGGCAGAAGAACGCATAGGTGTATCAAAAGTCATGCACGACGGCAATACGCTTACCTGTATAAGATATGGCGGTACTGCCGACTGTGACTTCCGCAGTTCAGCCGGGAATATCATCCGTCATAGGGCATGGAATAATTTTGAAAAAGAAACGATAAGATCAGATCAGAGAATCCCCGATGACGAAAGAGTAGGATATTCTGTCATGCAGAATTCAGGGCATATGGCAACCTGCACTGAATACATTAGCTCTCAGAGTAAAGATAATAAGTTCAGGCTTGATGATGGACGTATAGTAACAGGCTCATGGGGAAACTTCATGTCAGGTCATATAGGCGGTGTATCAAGCGTAAAACGGGGAAAAGAGAGGCAGAAGAATGCTGTCGGAACTATAGTGATGCAAAAATGCGGACTCAGAGCAAGGTGCATAAGATACGAAGATGCAAAGGATTTTGACGTAATCTTCGAAGATGGGACAGATGCCAGAAAACCAGGGGCTATTGCATGGTCGCGATTCATCAGCGGGAATATCCTGTATCCTGGAAAGAAAAACGGAAACATAAATCAGGAGTGGAATTTCCATGGATACAGAGTAAGCAGCCCATTTCCAGGAGCTGACGGGATACCAGTCTACAGGGTTACAGATAAAACAGGGAAGAAATGTCTTATGACCTTGTATGACATCATGGAAAGAGAGAATATAAAACATATATTTTAAGTAAAATGTTTACAGATATATATTTCTAATATATAATTAACATAGTAAGAAAAGAATTGGAGGATAAATGACTGATATTATTGGGAAAAGAATGAAAGAGTTTTATGAACAAATACCCGATGTAAAACTGATGAGAAGAACTCCCGTTGCCATACGTGTGGACGGCAAGGCATTCCATACATTTACCAGAGGATTCAGAAAGCCGTTTGACAGGCTTCTCATGAACTGTATGCAGCAGACTATGAAGTATCTGTGCATGAATATACAGGGATGCGTACTCGGATATACCCAGTCCGATGAGATAACACTTATCCTCGTAGACTATGAAAAACTCGATTCATGTGCATGGTTTGACTACCGTGTGCAGAAAATGGCATCAGTTGCCGCTTCAATGGCAACCATGTCCTTCAACAGGCAGTTTTCATACGCAGCAAAGCAGTACATAAGAGAACACAAATATATAATCGGCCTGCCTGATGATAAGGAGAAGTATGTAAAGGCTCTTGAAAAAGCCCTTGAAAAGGGGGCAATGTTTGACGCCAGATGTTTCAACATCCCAAAGGAAGAGGTGTGCAACCTTATTTATTGGAGACAGGCTGATGCAACGAGAAACAGCATTCAGATGGCAGGATACGCATATTTCAGCCAGAAGGAAATGCAGAACAAGAACACGTCGCAGGTACAGGATATGCTTCATGAACAGAAAGGTATTAACTGGAATGATTATCCGACAGACTGCAAACGTGGAGCCTGCTGCAAACGGGATACAAACGGAAACTGGATCATCGACAAAAATATTCCCATATTCAAAGGGCAGGACAGAGATTACATTGAAAAACTTATATATGTGGGAGAAGAAGTTTGAAACAAAGTAGCGCTTAAGGAAAACTAAAAAAGGGCATAGTAAACAAGCTGTATTTTTACAGCCTTTTAATATTGGATATGGATCAAGACTCAATCAGCTGGCAGTCTGAGGTTCGTCATCTTTGATGATATATCCCCTCTGCCTTAACAGATAGAGTGCCTGTGATCTGGTGAGGATTGTTTTCTCTCTCACAGGCGTGGATATAGTAAATCCGTCTGCTGTGTATGGCTTTTTATCTGTGAGTATGTGCCAGATAGCGGTCAGGAGCATACGACAGATAGCAATGATGGCTTTCTTATGTCCACGATGAGCTTTTATACGTTTGTACCGGTTCGCAAATTCAGGATGGTCCTTTGATCTGATAATA
>Ga0256405_10005047_pt1 | contig 23554 bp, 21 predicted proteins | sample RumenRJG_02DNA_FD_189096 | JGI IMG/M metagenome (GOLD analysis project Ga0256405, IMG submission 189096) | Bovine rumen microbial communities from Lethbridge, Alberta, Canada - RJG_02 | ecosystem: Host-associated > Mammals > Digestive system > Stomach > Rumen | place: Canada: Alberta... | reverse complement strand
AGCATCCTGCGGAGCATTGCTTCCTTGAATTCAGGGCTGTAGTTCATGTGAAGCTCCTTTCTGTGATAGCTCTATGCTACCACAAAAACTATTTGGCTTCACTGACATCTATTCTGACACACAGGGAAACCTGATACCTGATGTGCTTGGGATTGTTATTAATATAGTGACAATTTTCGGAATCTCTTTTGACATCTCTATTGTTAGCAATATTTTTTCCTGTATAACATCAGTGATTCTGTTGATTGAAAAAATATTGATGCTTGGCTTAGGCATAAAGGCTATCAGGCAGGAAACTATTGTGATTCCTTTTTTTGATTCCCTGGTAAGTGAGTACATGAAATGGTAAATGATATCTTCTGAGGTCTTCTTCATTATTATCTATTCACAGCAACTTTTTAAAGAATTCTATAAGAAAGGAATACCTGTTTACAGCAAGCACAATCATACGAGACTCGAAATGATGCTCAGCGGTCATCAGCGAGTCAGGCATCTGCAGCAAAACCTGCTGCAGGGAGAAGGAGTACGAAAAAGGAATGCATTGTTCTAAATGCGGACATAAAACGACCGGTATTAACGCAAAGTATTGCCAATACTGTGGCGCATCTTTAATGGGTTTCTTCAATAGTGGTAACAAATGTCCCGTATGTGGCGCTGAAGGAGAACTCGGGCCATACTGCTCCAAATGTGGAGCTTCTATTGATCTTCAGTCTGAATCATTCACGGATAACCATGGCCCCGCGCGCAAGAAGAACAAGGGAAAGACAATACTATGCCTGAGCCTAAGTCTTACTCTTCTAATTGTAATAATAGCCTTTTTTGGTGCTTTACAGGGAAAGTGGCTTTTTCCAAATAGTCGTCACAGTGTTTTAAGTGATAAATCTAAAATGACAGATTACCAAGACAAATCTGCTCTATATTTAACTGACAATGAACCGATAATTCATGATAAAACTGAAAATACTGATTTAACAAATCTCGACAAAAATGGAACTGGAAAAGGGAGTCAAGACAAAATCTCAGCTGACTCTGATCCTAAGCTTAGCAATTCTGATACAAGCTGCCAGGAAGACCAGGATGATATTTTGCTTGAGGATGTAGACACTTTAACCGGATGGGCAAATTCTGACAGGCTCTCATCATTAAGATATGATGATGCAGTACAGGTGTTTGATGATTTAATTCAAACATATGGGAAAGGAAAAGCTAAAACCGAAGGAACCTATAAAATTGAGGCAGAACATAGCTCATGGCAGCTGGAAGATGGTTTTTCATCCTCTAATATAAGGACAATTCATGGATTTACAGTAGAGGATCAATCTGATTTGGGAGTACTTTATGCTGCCGCCGATGACTATGACGGAGATGGAACAGCAGATATCATATCATTTCGTACTGAGGAAGTAACGGATGAAAATGACGGCTCCTGGATTCGCTGGTGCGGACAGTTTGATAAATGTGGTCAAAATTCATCTTCATATTTGTTTAATGATTCGATGAATGATGAGAGTGAGACGTTCTTTATAGTTGTCGGTCACTATCTAATTAAAGTCAGCAATAATTATGAAGGTGGAGACGTATGGCCTGTCTCGGAAAAAGAGGTTGAAGATTATGATATGACTTTTTGTGAGACGATAGAAGTTCAAGACCTAAATGACATTTATAATATAGTTTTTTGTTCCAAACGAGAAGTCAGTAATTATTTACCTGAAGATTATGATTATCAACTTGATATTCCGGGAGAAACATACTTTTGGAATATTGATTATTCGACTTCAGAAGATGTATCTCTTCATGGGATAAACGATGAAAGCGAAATGTTAACTATTATAGAAGAAAAGTTGGAAGAATTGGTAGGAGAGCCTGTGCTCTCGCTATCCCCTCTGCGTTGGGAAAACAGGTGGTCTTCATTGGTGTTCACAAAGCCGTCCTCCGTTTTGCAAATAAGAATGAGTGTTGGGGCGGCTGATATTGAGGAGACCGATGACGGAAATAACCTGGTTGGAACTGGCTCCTTCACAATTAATGCGAAAGCTCCGGATGTAAGTGACAAATAGCGTTTGTCTTTGTTTGAGGACAAGTATGCTTATCCCTGTACAAACGTCAGTTGTTAACCAAATATACAGGTGGGGACAATGACTGTAAAAAACAAGGACTGGAAAACGACAATACTGATATTTGCCATGGCCGCAGCCGTGATATTGGCAATTGTATCGACAGTAATATTTACGATGAGAGACAAGTCCCGTCCCGGGGGTATTGAAGAAAAGCTCAGGCTTGGACAAAAGTATTTGTCCGAGTTGGATTACGACAGTGCAATTGCCGTATTTGAAGATGTAATAGAGATCGATGATCGAAATACAGAGGCCTATGCTGGACTTGGCGATGCATTCACGGGAAAGAAGGAATGGACTTCTGCTGTTAAAAGCTACGACAATGCAGTCCGTACACTGGCTGAGACATCGCTGGACAATGAAACTGAGTATACCGAGGAGCGTCTGCTTACCGCCTTTTCGGACGGATCTGTGAGACCGGTTTCCGGAGTCCTTACAGAGGAACTGGATGAGTCATATGTTCTCAAAATCAACGAGAACAGGGTCAATGCCATTGAATCAGGATTGGCACAAATATATGCGGAGGACGGTGGATCTGAGGAAATGGAAGAATGGCTGGATGAGACAGGCCATTCGGATTACGCTCCGAGAGATAAAGAAATAGCATCCGTTTTTACACAGAGCGCTGAAACGAAGGAAAGCAAAACCGACATCGATGAAACGGTGCATCCCTATAGCACGGTAATCAACGAACTTACAGATCGCTATGGCGCGCTTCGAATGGCTCAGACGGAGAATGACGGCATAGAGACAAAGGAAGCCAACGGGCTCTGTTACCTGAATCTTGTTGATTTTACAAGAGACGGGGAAAACGAGTTGATAGCTGTATGTAAAAATGAAAACGAAGATCATTATTCTTGTTTTATATACCAGATGAAAGATGGCAATCCGGAATTGATATTCAATGATGATGAAATCGAATATGATGAAGGTTTTGGGTGCGAAAATGTTTATTTATCTTTCTGCAATGAAACAGGGTATGTTATTGGCAAAGGATGGGAATCGGGCGATGCAGATGATATGACGTTTTTCTGGTATAAAGACGGTCAATTCAAGCCGGTGTATCGATATAAAGGATACTGGGATGGTGAAAAGGGAGACGATGTTATTGATGAGGAGTCGATACTTGTCGACTTATTTGATGATGCTCATCGAGAAGAAGTCTATGCGAATCGAGCAGTAACAACCCTTAGAACAAATGGCGGGTACGATGCAGACGATGATGATTTTGATTTGCATAAGCTTCAAAAGGTGATAGATGACACCTGTGAAACACTGGGATTAAAAACAGATATAGAACACAAGAGTACCGCAGACGCCAGTGTATATGATGCAATAATAGAAGAGTATCGAGAGGCGATGAATGGAAATGAGTCATTATATAAAGAGAGTATTAATGACGAAGATGCATTTAAATCTGTATATCCTCATGTATGCGCTTTTGCTCCAACAATGGTATATGGAAATGGCTTAGATTTGAAATATGCATATTATGATATAGATGGCAACGGTTCTATGGAACTTCTCATTGGCGGTGATTATGACAGCCCCTGTGTTTTAGACATTATCACTTACGACGGGAATGCTGCACACGGATGCTTCACTGATGAATGGATTGGTGAAAGAAATTCCCTTTATATTTATAAAGATGGAACAATCCGATATCATGGCAGCGGTGGTGCAACATTCCACACAGAAGATTTATACAGATTATCTTCAAACGGCTATGATTTGGAGTTGATAAATCATTATGAGGTAGATTGGGAAAGCTATTCAGATGCAGTCTATTATGATGGCGAAAAATATTTAACTCCTGAAGAATTTAACAAAATTACTGAAGAACTCGGATATATTTCACCAGAGTGGTTTTCTTTTCTTGAAAACAGGTGAACGGGTGAGGAAACATGCTGACGTGGATCTTGCAGAGGATATATAGATGAATCATATATGGGAAGGAAGCCTTACAGAAAAAGTCTTTCCGGGAAAAGAGTCCGGAACTGAAGGCTTAAGTCCGGATGCTGAGGATCCATTCCGAGACTCTGTAGAAGATACCTATATCATTGAAGGACAGATCGGGGCAGGCAGCGGAGGAATAGTATATAAGGCATACCACAAACGTCTTAAAAAACCTTTAGTTCTGAAAAAGATAAAAATTCCACACCAGAATATAGAGGAGAATCGGCGGGAGGCCGATATTTTGAAGCAGCTTCGGCATTCTTATCTTCCGGGGGTTCTGGATTTTATTACCATTGCCGGAGATATATATACTGTCATGGACTTTATTGACGGAGATACTCTTTCGGATTGCCTGAGTGGAGGGCGTCTCTTCACTCAGAACGAGGCTGTGAAGTATAGTTGTCAGCTGCTGGAAGCACTCAAGTACCTGCATGAACAGCCAATTCCGGTTCTGCATGGGGATATCAAGCCTTCCAACATCATGCTGACAAAGGCAGGAAATATTTGTCTGATTGATTTTAATATTTCCGGGTATCTTATGAATGGTTGTGTTCCTGTGAACGGATACTCGAAAGGATTCGCATCTCCCGAGCAGGAACAGGCGATTCAGGAAGCAATAATGCGAGGCGGATTTGTTCGCCCTGGTGCAATTGATGAGAGGAGTGATTTGTACAGCGCCGGAGCGATTCTTTTTGTGCTCCTCACTGGGAAAAATCCGGAAAGAGATGAAATGTGGCTTCAGGAAGAGATGAAGGCACAAGGCATCAGTGACGGCATTATCCATGTGGTATTAAAAGCACTTAATGAGAATCCTGATAATCGATATGCATCCGCTGATCAGATGCTTTCAGATTTGAAAGATTATCATAAGCTGGAGCACAGATACAAGGTTGAGAAGAGGTGTCGCATAGCGGCATCCGCTTTAGCTGCAGGTGTTTTGATTGCTATAGCTATTATGGCGGGAAGCTATGTGAAGAACCGCAGCAAGGAGAAAGAGCAAATCTACCAGGAAAATCTCCTTGCCATGGAATCACAGGCAAATGACGTAAAAAATGACGGACGGGGGGAAAACATCGGCGAACAGGGAAGCGAATCCGAGAATGACTATCATCGAATGATTGAATACTATGAGCAGTGTATAAAGCTGTTTCCGGAGCGGTGCGCTCCGAAGGTAGAGATGGCAAGATTTCTGTATAACTCCGGCAAATATGAAGAGTGCAGGAAATTTGTCCGGGAATCTCTGACGCAGGAAACAGATGCTGCAGCAGCTGGGGAGGAGGCAACAGCTTACGGAAAACTGTACTATCTGCTCGGGAATTGCTACGAGCATGCGGACTCTTTGGAGGAAGCGATCCAGGCCTATGAATTTGCCATCAAAATGGATGAAAGCAATCCCGACTATTTCAGGGATTATGCAATAGCTCTTGTGAGAAACGGCAAAAAAGCACAGGCAGAAGACGTGCTGGAGGAAGCTGAAGAAAAAGGGCTTATGGGGAGTCAGATTTCCCTCGTTCGCGGTGAAATATATTTGGAACAAGGCAGTTATGAGGAAGCCGTGGAGGCGTTCAAAAGCTGCCTGACAGGAACAGAAGGGGAAGGAGACCGGCTAAGAGCATATCTTCTCATTTCAAAAGCATATGAGATGGCGGGAATTACCAGGGAGAATATGCTGGAAACGGTCTCTATTTTGGAAGAGGCAAGGAGAAGCATTTCTTTGGACAGGAGAGCGCCGGTCCTGGAATGTCTTGCACAGGCGTATATCCACTTACTCGATCTGACAGGAGATCTGGAGTATGCAGACAAAGGGGTATCAGTCTTTCAGGAGATCATACAGGACGGGTGGTCTGATGCCCAGACTTATAACAATATCATTGTTCTGCTGCAGAGAGAAGGGGATTTGGAACAAGCTGAAAAATATGCTGAGGAGATGCTTCGTTTATATCCTGACGACTATCGATCATATAAGCGATCTGCCTTTATTGAAAATGCCAGGCAGGAGAGCCTGGACCCTGAAAGCAGAGATTACAGAAGATTTGTCTCATACTATCAGAAAGCGGATACCCTTTTAGGGCAGGTGTCCTTAGAACAGGAAGATGTTGAAATGCGAATTTTGCAAAATGCATATATGCAGCTTGTTTCAAAAGGATGGGTTTCTGAATAAAAAAGAACATTGTATCGGATAAAACAGAAACGTAAGAGAAGCTAAGATCAGTTCGCAGCGGCTGTTATTATTTTTGACTGAAATGGGGCTGGAAAAGGAGTATGACAATCAAAAACAAGGACTGGAAAACGACGATACTGATATTTGTCATGGCTGCGGCTGTGGTATTGGCAATTGTATCGACAGTAATATATACGATGAGAGGCAAATCCCGTTCCGGGGGTATTGAAGAAAAGCTCAGGCTTGGACAAAGGTATTTGTCCGAGCTGGATTACGACAAAGCAATCACCGTATTTGAAGATGTAATAAAGATTGATGACAGAAATACGGAAGCCTATGCCGGACTTGGCGATGCATTCACAGGAAAGAAGGAATGGACTTCTGCTGTTAAAAGCTACGACAATGCAGTCCGTACACTGGCTGAATCATCGCTGGACGATGGAACTGAGTATACCGAGGAGCGTCTGCTTGCCGCCTTTTCGGACGGATCTGTGAGGCCCGTTTCCGGGGTCCTGACAGAGGAACTGGATAAGTCATATGTTCTCAAAATCAACGAGAACAGAGTCAATGCCATTGAATCAGGTCTGGCAGAAATATACTCGGAGGATGGTGGATCTGAGGAGATGGAAGAATGGCTGGATGAGACAGGTCATTCGGATTACGTTCCGAGAGATAAAGAAATAGCTGCTGTTTTTACACAGAGCGGTGAAACGAGTGAGAGCAAAACCGACATTGATGAAACTGTGCATCCCTATAGCGTGGTGATCAATGAACTCACAGATCGTTATGGCACGCTCCGAATGGCTCAGGCGGAGAATAATAGTCAGGAGGCTGATGGGCTTTGCTATCTGGATCTTATTGACTTTACCGGAGACGGGAAAGACGAGTTAATGGCAGTATGCAAAAATGAAGAGGAGGAACACTATACCGGCTATATCTATCAGGAAACATCGGGAGATGCGGAACTCCTGTTTGAGATTGATCAGATTGAAAATAATATCGAATTTGAATGGGATGACATCTATGTGACATATACAAGCGATACAGGATACGTTATCGAAACCGGCAGGAGTGAAGACTCGGGCTGGGAGGTTACATATTACTGGTATCGGGATGGTGCTTTCTCGAAGGTATACCATGTAAAATACGAGTGGAATGAAGAGAGTGGGGAATTCGAGAACGTAGAAAATACTGTGCTGGTTGATCTTGCGGACGATTATTACTCTGATGAAATGGGAGAGCATGCGAAGAGAGTAACGGTAAGGGGCTCTGGAGAATATGATGGTGATTATTATTCTGTCGATATACAAAAGCTTCAGATGTCGATTGATGATACGTTCCGGAAATTGGGAATGGAGTCAACTAATATGCCTTCCGCACCTTCATCTACAAAAGACCAACCGAGCATACCGGATGCGGATTCAAGTGCCATTCCTGCAGAAGCTGTATTCTCAGAGGAAAGTGTCGGGGAGCTTTCTAAAGCGGTGATCTTTAACTGTATTGAAAAAAACCTCGATTATTGGAAGCCGGATATGGATGATGAAAGCTGCTTCTGGGACGTGATGGCCTTCTATTGCAACTTTGCGGACAGTTTCAATAGCGGCGAGTTTCCGCGTATGGGCGAATATGGGGAATACATGGTCACTTCTAACGATTTGCTCAAGAATGCAGCATATGCCATATTTCCTGATTTTCGAGGCGAACTCCCTGCTTTAAATGATGATATCTGGAGGGCTCGAAGTGCAGATGCTGAGACAACCGGCATTACTGTCGCAGACAGATTCCCGATTGATATTTCTTCCCAAGAATATCATGTTAATGATGATGGAACTGCAGAGGCAAAATATGTTTTTGATAATTGGGTAAATACACCGATTGGAAGCTATACAGTTTATTTTGAAGCTAATCCAAATTGCAATCAGATTGGCGGATATGCCACTTACTATTACAGAGTGACCGGTGTCGAAAAAAACGATTAAAGAGTAACCTGTCATAAAAAAATACAGCATTGCCTGTGTTGCAGGCGACGATTTACCCAATCTGGTCCTGCAGGACACTAAGGTTGGATATGCAAAAGGAGGCGGAATAAAGATGGCTTTACGAGGTATGTTAACTCAGAATATCGATCGGAAAGAAGCGGAGGATTACTCTGCTAATACAGATGAAAGGAAGGAACCTGTTCAGAAAGCATATACCGATAAGGAGCTGTCTGTTGAGAATGAACAAATCATCTGTCCGGGATGCGGGAAGGTGTTAGATGAAACCAGTAAATTCTGTCGTTTTTGTGGAATACCGCTGGCAAAAAGTAATAGAACAATGAACAGCAGTTATGAAGCTGGTCGAATTAATCCCTATTCGGAAACTGTATACAAGAAGGAAGATAGAGAACTTGACCATAGGGACGATATTTCTTTCAGGTCTTCCGATAGGCGGACCGGTGCAGGTACGTTTGGCGCTTTGTATAAACGGTATGCTTTTGCCTACCGTATTTATATTGGCGCGGCCCTGTCCCTTGGGATTTCAATAGGTGTTATCTCTTATGCTCTCATTATCTCGCAGGATTTCTATGTGCGGCTCGCAACCTTCTTTGGGGATAATTCAGTGAGCCTACTATTGTTTTTGGGAATCGCTCTCGCAGTATTAGCAATGGTTGAGTTTTTGATTCGAAAAAACAATGTTCTTGAGGTCTATGAATACGGCGTAAGGGGAAAGGGAAGCAAGGGCGGACTGCTGTCAGCCTACAACCTGAAACCGTATCAATTCTACTATGATGAAATTATAAAGGTGGAAAATCAGAAAATTGGATTATCCCCGGGTGTATGCATTACAGCAAGAAGCAATGGCGTTATATGTGAGGTGTGCTCTTTTGTCCGTGATGGCGATAATGCTGTTTACGAAATCTCTCAATTCATTAAGAGATAGATTTTATTCTTCATCGCGCAATACCCTGTGACGTCAGTCGTGGGATACGCGCACAAAACTCGCGAGCGAGTCTTGAATCAGCACTGCTTTATACAGTATTCATAGTGTATATCTGCAGTGTGGAGGCTGCAACTTAAGGTATTGGTAAATGCAGAAAAATCAATTTGGAGGTAAACGAACATGGCTTTTTGCTCACAATGTGGTACTCAGGTGCCGGATGGAACCAAATTCTGCCCCAACTGCGGTGCTCAGCAACAGAATAACATGGGAAATACGGTTTACAGACAGGGTGGAAACTCTGCGTATGATACATATGGAAACCAATATCCTCCTTCACAGGTGGATAATGGAGGATTTGGATGGGGATTGCTTGGGTTCTGTATTCCAATCGTAGGTTTAATTCTGTTTCTGGTATGGAAGGATTCTAAACCAAGGACAGCAAAGGCAGCGGGGATGGGCGCTCTTATTTCTGTTTTGATCGGCGTTTTGTTCTATGCACTTGGTGCCTGCGGAAGTATCGCAGCAGGATTGATGCTTTAAGAATGGAAAGCAGGGAAAAAGGGACAGGACTATTCAGACAGCAGGCGGCAGCCTGGCTCTATAAATATCTTCCCATATTATTTTGCTGCCACTGCAGGGACGACCGGTCATTCCACTTTCATGGCAGGAAGTTTCCCATCTGTGCAAGATGTACCGGGGTGGGAACTGGGTTTCTGGCTGCGATAGTTACGATATGGTTTGGGCATCCGCCTGTTCCCATCCTTCTTTTGATGATGATTCCCTTGATTCTGGATGGGTCGATACAGCAGCGGACGCAATATGAGAGCACAAATAGTCGGAGGTTTATAACAGGATTTTTGTTTGGCTATGGAGTAATGATTTTATTTATTATTTCCTACTTGTCTGTTCTGAGGTATGGATTCCGGCTCGGTCGGAAATGGAAGGCGGAAGGGGGCCCTGTCTAAAAGTGAAAAAAGTATTTGCCCAGAGCGGGAGTCAATGCAATAATGAACCATTTTTATATAGGCTCGTGATTCGGACTGACCGGCGCATGTTTTTGTGTGGAGGATTGTAATGGGATTACTGGTGCTTCTTGGAATCCTTGTATTGGATTTTGCTTTGATGATCATAATCTATAACCAGAATGAATCAGAAGAAAATACTTCCGGAGACGTATCTTCAGATACTGAACTGACTGACAGTCGTTCAGCAGAATCGGCAGTTGATCCGCCCTCTGCCGACCCGAAGAATGTTTCTTTGGGAAAAGAGCAGGTTATAAAAACGGTTTACAGATATAATCCCAGCATATACGGGGCTATTATGAACGGAAAATGGATTTGTCGTACATGCGAGACGGAAAACGAAAACAAGAATTTATACTGCCTGCTGTGTGGTGAAAAAAAAGGTACTTACAGAAAACACACATCAGATAATAGTTATTCTGAAGTTTTCCATGGATCGAAAAATGACGAAACAGCGGAACTGAGAGATGAAAATACAGCGGTCTTTCACATCTCATAAAGAGTTGATACCTTTGCAATATCTATTGTATTTGAGAGCAGGAAAACTTATTGGCTTCTCTTGAAGAAAATGACTGATCATGTGGGGAGGACAGTAAATGTTTTGTAGGAAATGTGGACGCAGGATTCAAGGTGCTGGTGCCAGATGCCCTGCGTGTAATGCAGAGATTCCGGAAATGGAGTATTGCTCAGGATTCTGGGTGGAACTAAATCAAAATCTGGATCCTGTGGACAGGGGGCATAATATACAGCGGGATACCAACAGTCCTGTGGTGCCCGGGGCTGAAAAAAACTTTCAAGAGACTGCATCAGTGGATCAGGAAAAGGCTTACAATCGTTCCAACACCGAAAGGGAAAGTGGGCCTTCCATACAGATGAACTCCTCCCATCATAATGCTTTGCATAAGAAGTCCAGGTCCAGTACATTGCTCCCTTTAATCATAGGAGAAGCTGTATTATTACTGATTCTATTTATCTTTCTTTTCCAATCAGGAGCTCGCGCAAGCAAACAAATCGATAAGCTGAATGCTGAAATTGATATGCTGGAGAAAAAGTTAAACAGTCTTGAGGCCGAAAAGACGAATCCTTCACATAATAGTGGGGAATCCGATCAGACCAGGGAAGAGTACTCTGTTCCGGGCTATATCGAAAACATTTGGCTCGACAATAATTCATCGGAGACAGAAAAAAAAGAACCGAGGGGTGTTGATCTTGATCAGGATCAACCTTCGTGGGGGACCGGTACGGAAGAACGGGCAGGAAAGGATTCGTCAAGGAAAGGACCATCAACACAATTTGAGGACCCTGCAGATGAAAACTAAAAACAAATGACAAAAAGGGGAGTTTGTGACTATGGGAAGCAATTATAAAGTAACATATGGCGTTGATCTTGTGTTTTGCATCGATGTGACAATGAGTATGGCACATATCCTGGATACTGTTAAGCAAAATGCTCTGCGATTCTATGAGGATTTTCAGAATATTATGGAGAAGAAGCACAAGACTGTCTCAGATCTGAGGATCCGGATCGTGGCATTTCGAGATTACTACTATGACAGAGATCAGGCTATGCTGGTAACAGACTTCTTTGAATTTCCGAGGCAGGCAGAGGATTTCAGGGCCTGTTTGGCGAGCATCGAACCCATGGGAGGCGGAGACGATCCGGAGGATGGCCTGGAGGCACTGGCATATGCGATGAAATCCAAATGGAATACAGAGTCAAAAAAGCGGAGGCATGTCATTGTAGTGTGGTCGGATGAAGGCACGCACGATCTTGGATTTGGAAACTCTGTTCCCAATTATCCGTCAAATATGGCAAAAGATTTCGATGAACTGACCAGATGGTGGGGAAGCAAGTCGAGCCCGGGAATTATGGATGAATCCGCAAAGAGACTGATCATCTTTGCCCCTGCAAAGAAGAGCTGGTCCACAATCACTGATAACTGGAACAATGTAATCCAGTATGAGTCTGAGGCAGGAAATGGTCTTTCGGGCTGTGATTATAAACAGATTTTGAGTGCAATCGGCAATTCCATCTGACTTTTATTATGAGACTGTGATGATTAAACGGAAAAGGAAGCTTTCGGAAGAAAAAATCTCTGCTGTTAACAGCAAGAAGGATTTGAAAAAGGATGGCGCTGTGATTAACAGCAGAATACAAGATTATCTAGATGCGGCTTTTGTGGTCGCCTCAGAGGCATGCGAGGGATCCGGAGAGGACAGCTTTTGCTGTTCCTGTTCAAAAGAGTCGATCATAGCAGGTGTATTTGATGGCTGCGGGGGACTTGGTGCGCGTCAGTATGATCATTATGAAAACCATACCGGCGCATATATAGCCTCCAGACTGGTCAGCGGTGCAGTCTATGACTGGTTTCAAAACAGCAGACAGGTTTTTGACCGAAAGGGAGAAACTGCCGAAGCGGAAAAAGAGAGAGATCCCAATGGAAAAAATCCGTATGAGGAAGCTATTCAGGTTCTAAAGGAGAGAATAGCGAAGGCATTAAAGACAGGAGAAAGACTCGGGGGATCCACATTAAAGATTCGTGGCTCCATGGTTCGTAATTTCCCGACAACAGCAGCCATTGCACTGGCAGTTTGTCTGCAGGATGGTGTTGAACTGGACGCCATGTGGGCGGGTGATTCCAGGGTTTATTTTCTGGGAGAGACGGGGCTGATGCCTCTTACCAGAGATGATACGAGCAGCGGAGATGCTTTTGAAGATCTGAGAAATGATCCTGTGCAGACAAACGTACTGTCATCAGATGGACAGTTTATTCTTCATACTCGTACAGTTCCTATCAAAGAACCAATTCTTGTAATAGCGGCAACGGACGGATATTTCGGATACTGGAATACCCCGATGGAGTTTGAATATTTTCTGCTGGATACTTTGTACAGGTCTTCGTGTCTGGAGGAATGGGAAGAGTTTTTGAGAGAAGAGATAAAAGACGTTACCGGAGATGACGCCACACTTGCTGTCCTGGCTTTTGGCTTTGGGACGTTTGACAGGATGAAAGAAGCGTACACAGAGAGACATCGGATTATCAAGGATCAATATATTAATCAGTTAGGAGACTCCTGTATAGAGAAGGAAGCAAAGCTGTTATGGCAGAAATACAGAAGAGATTATGAAAAATACATACTTTCATGATCAAAATCGGAATGAGACAGATTAACCGGTTTGCAAAACAACAATGCTTTTTTCAGACATGCTTCAGACAGGTGATTGAATCTATGGGAGAAATGATTAATAAATACGAACTGTTGAATCCTTTTCAAAGCCGTAACGCAGGCTTTTCAAGGTGGACGCTTGCAAAAAAAGGGGAACGTCTCTTTTTTCTAAAAGAATTGATTGATCCCAAATATCCTGACGAGGAATTGCTGAGTGAGAGTATTCGGGCGGGAAGAATAAAAGAATGCGAGAAGTTTGAGAAAGAAAAAAGCAGATTATATTCTGCAATCAATACAGCTTCCGATGGAAATCTGGTAAGGCTGATTGAATTCTTCAGAGTGGATTCCCGGTATTATGTATCCTCCTACTGGATTGACCAGGCCAATATTAATCTTAAGCGTATTGCCAGGATGGATCTCAAAGACAAATTACTCCTGTGCAGAACAGCTGTGCACAGTCTTGCTGCTCTTCACGAACAGAGAATTGTGCATGCGGATATTAAAGATACGAATGTACTGATCCATAAAACAAAAAATGAGAGTCTGGTCACAAAAATAGTGGATTTCGACTGCAGCTTTTTTGAAGACACACCGCCGGATAACGAAGACGATCTTGGCGGCGATCAGGTATATCTTTCTCCGGAAGCATGCCTTTTTCTGTGTGGGGAAGAAGCGGAGCTCACCTGTAAGATGGATGTGTTTGCGCTTGGTATCCTTCTCCACCAGTTTCTGACGGGAGAAATACCTTATTTTGACAGTGAAAAATATGATTACGCACATGAAGCAGTGCTGGATGATGTGATACTGAAGGCAGATACTGCTGATATTCCTCTTCCGGTAAGAAGGATAATTGAGAATATGCTTTTGAAAGATCCCCAAAAGCGTATCAGCGCGAAAGAAGTATATTTTCTATTAACTTCTTTCTACAATCAGACTTACCCTGTTTCGAGGCCGCTGATTGAGAAGGAAGAAGTTGAAATCTCTACAAAACCATCCGACATGGACAAGGAAACGAAGACATCATCTTCCAGGCTGAGAATGTCAAAGGAATTTTTCCAGAAGCCAGGAGATCTGTGAATTACTAAAAGAATGTATAACCATTCATTCCCAATGATCCAGGGGCTTAAGGCCGGGATCAGCCCAAGACACATCAAATATAATCTTTGTGAAACCGCTGAATGTTGATGTAAGCATTTTGAATTTGGAGAGGAAGAGATGACGAGAGTACCTGGTTATTCCGTACTTATTTCTCATTATGGTATTCAGTTGGCGGTATTAGTGAGGTGAGGAAACTAACTTATGGCATTAAAGGGCATGCTTACAGAAAATATGGATAAGAATGATGAGAGTGCAGTGTATATGGAAGACCAGGTCATGAGCCAAGACACTGCATACAAGGACGGTGGTTATACTAAGCCATTTTCTATTCCTGATAGCCGGAATCACGAATATTCGAGATCTTTTGACGGCAGCTCTGGAATAGAAAGTCAGGAAATGGCTTACAATAAGATGAATACTGTTTGTCCTGGATGTGGAAAACATGTGCCTTATTACAGCAAGTTTTGTAGGTTTTGCGGTTTGCAGCTTGTTGTGAAAGATTATAGTTGTGATGAAAAAACAAGTAAACATACTGCAAATTATGATTCCAGAATGAACACAGAGGAGGAAATTAAGAAAAAATCTCTAAATAGAATCGATAGCAGTTCCAGGAGAAAATCAAAAATAGGATTAATTATAATAATTATCATTTGCTTTCTTCTTGGTTTTTGCTTTTTAAAACAACATGTGAGCAGTCAAACAAGTGCTGTAGATGATGAAATTAATATTACATACGATGATCTGTCTGAAGAGCAAAAACATGTAATTGATAGTGTTTATGAAATTCACGAGGAATGGGAGTCTACCTTTGATAGTGGCCAATCGTTCTACTGTAAAGGTGTGACATTCTTTGAATATGAAGGAGAAACGCTTTTCATTTCCGGCATACCGTTATCGGACGAAGATACGTATGAGTCAGGACAAACAGAAGGCGGCACGAGCCTTGTTTCAGGAGGTCCAATTTCTACAATTATTTGTCAGATCAATGAAGAAGGGGATATTGTGGAACTAACAGTTGATCCTCCAACAGGTACACGAATGGCTATAACATATGTACTTAGAAATTATAATGTTGATTTTTCAGAGAAAGATAAACTTGATGTACTGGCGAATGAATATATTAAGTACCTACAGCCATAAGTCTTTTCAAGCCTTATGCCTCGCGCAACATTGACTGAGTGCAATGCATCTAGATTACTGCATCGTTTTCACCGAGTTGAATAAACTGGGTAGGAAAGAACCGCTTATGATGCCTGGCGAGCAGTATGAAGAGTGATGTCTGGCATCAGCTAGATAGATTAACCGAGGGAAGCTTTTAAGGTATCTTAACAGGTTATGTTTTATTGTTTGAAGAGAATGCTTGGTCCTACGTCAAGATTTAACGCAAATTTAAATTTCTGCATTTATATTTTTCAACACCAAGATGTTGAAGCTCTTGAAGAAGGGAGAACTCATCAAACCTGATGCAAAGCGATCTTCCAATAATGAATCCAGTAGCCATGTGTCAGAAGGCGGGGAGGCTGTTTACAACGAGGCTTCTTCACATCTGGATAAGAAGTATGGAAAGTTTGATGGCTTGGGGTTTCGCTGGCGTGCGTGGTGCGCTGACTTTGTAAGCTGGTGCGCCAGTAATGCCGGACAGTCTGATGCTATTCCCTGGAATTCGTCTGTTTCCGAACTCCGGAGTGCCATCAAGGATGCCGGTGGCAAAGAGTACTCCAAATCTGAAATCAAAGATGGTGCGTATGTACCTGTTAAAGGAGATATCATCATATTCAAGAGCAACGGTGCAAGCTATGTCGGAATGGTTGATTACGCCAGCGATGGGAGAATCTACTATATCGATGGAAACAATACGACATACGGAAACGGGAATAATTCCTCTGTACACTATTCCGACTGTTCTGTTTCCAAGAAAACCTTCACGTGCGTACTGAAGCCATATTACCGCTAATCATGTGGGGGTATTATCACCCTGCTGATAGATAAAAAGACGGCAGACAAACATTGAACGGAAGACAACATCAGACGGCAGACAAACGGCTCCTGGTCGAAAACGAATTTGATTTCGGCCGGGGCAGGTTATTATTTGTTATTTTTTTCAACAAGGAGAATCCTTATTGCCGACATAGCGAGAATCTTTAATATGATTTTTAATCTAAGTTCTTGCAGGTCAGAACGGAGTTCTTTTCAGTGTAAGACTAAGATTTTTCAAAAAGAGAGGACAGAGGGATCGGTTTTCGCCCTTGCTTCCTTTGTGAAACAACCTTGGTAAAACAACCCTTTTGTTGTCATTAAACATCAAATAGGGTATAATTTCTTTATAAATGACATTTACAAAGTGTCATTACAGAGCAATACCTTTTTACATCGTTGGATTTGACACAGGAAAGACAGGGAATACAAAGGTGGGACAAAAGGGATATTTTTTTAAACCTGCACTGTTGGAGGATGAGGAACTGACCGGTTCCGTCAATAGAAAGGAAAATAATGACGCGCAGTTTTCCGATATTAACGGATTACAGGTTACGATACTGTCTTCCAACAGCGGGTTGAAGAATGTGGTTCTACCATGGCCGCCGAAGGGCAGTTACTTTTTTGATAGTACAGATGCCTTGCACCTGGGGAAATTTCTCTCTGTCCGGGAAGAAGGGGGAAAATGGACAGCGCATTGTATGAAACCGGCGTTTATTCGAAACATCCGTGGAGAGGTCTGTTATCAGATAGAACTGATGCATGGCGGAATCTGCTGGCTGGAAAATGCTGACGATACATATGCGCTTTATACAGAATTCTCAAATAGAAAAACCAACATTTTCCATAATTACCACGCTCAAAGATTTACGGATATAACAATCGGAAGAACTCCGGAGAATGATATTCAATATTCCAACTCTTTCGTCTCAAGACATCATGCAATCCTCTATTGGGATAAGAATAACTGGATCATCCGCGATAATGGCAGTACAAATGGACTATTTGTCAATAATATGCGGGTAGAGAAAGCTGCACTATATGCCGGTGACAGTGTTTTTATAATGGGGCTGAGAATCAATATTGGTATTGGCTTCTTATCTATTAATGATGAAAACGGCAGAATCAGTTTATCTTCAAAGCTGAGGCGCATTACGGCGGACGACAGGAATCTGGTTCCTGAAAATCCATATCTCCTTGATCGCAAAGAAGAGCTTTTTAACAGGCTTCCCAGAAAGAGGAAGGCGCTAAATCCCGAGCCGATCATTATTGAAGCTCCACCCATGCAGATCAATGACAATGGAATCCCTCTGATTCTTCGGATGGGCGGCTCTATGGTCATGAGCAGCATGGCTCTTCTTGCCGGTAATATCACTTCTATGTTCAGTTCTGTCTTATTTCCGGTGCTGACGCAGAGATATACAAAAAAACAGAAAGAAGAGTACGAGGCGAAGAGGCAGAAAAAATATGGAGAATATCTTAAAGAGAAAAAAAATCTTATAGAAGAGGAGGTCAGATACGAGAAGCACGTTCTTGAATACAACTACCAGGCGTTGTCGGAGATTTTGTCTTACGCCAAGGATGGGAAAAGGCTATGGGAGAGGCGAAAAATAGACGATGATTTTCTGGAAATACGAATAGGACACGGGCGTATCCCGATGCTCGCTGAGAGGAGATATCCAGAGCGCCGGTTCGAGATGGACGAGGACAATCTTCTGGATAGTATGTACGATCTTGCGGAAAGGCCGGTCTTTCTGAACAATGCCCCGATCATAACTTCGCTGACGCAGGATTACGTGTGCGGAGTCAACGGAGATCACGGCATTGTAATAGAGTTCATAAAAAGACTTATCATGCAACTGACCATCCTGCACAGTTATGACGAGGTGAAACTTGTTGTCCTTAGCAGCGAAGAGGATCTGAAGTCAATCAGATTCGTCAGATATCTGCCACATATCTGGAATAACCAGAGAGATTTTCGATTTCTGGCATCCTCTGCGGCAGAAGCCTCTCAGATCAGCGAGTATCTGAAAGCGGAAATCGGTGAAGATGTTGAAAAAACTCGGGAATTGAAGGAGATTCTGAAACGCAGGCCATACTATGTTGTCATTGCGTACAGTAAAAAAGTTTTTGATAGTATGGAAGTTCTGAAAGACGTGATGAAGTGTGACAAAAACTGCGGAGTCACTATAATCACAGCTTTTGACGAATTGCCAAAAGAGTGTATGAAGATTTTTCGCTTGAACAAATCGAGAGAAAATTTGGTTATTCACCTCAACCAGATTGATTTGGCGGATGACGGTTTCTTTATGGATGACTTTGACCAGAAAGAGGCACGCTTCTGCATGAAGAAGATCAGTAATACCAACCTTCTTGTAGTGTCACAAGCATATTCTTTACCAAAGATGGTCACTTTCTTGGAAATGTATGGCGTAGGTAATGTGGAGCAGCTTAATCCGCTCAAGCGCTGGGAAGAGAACAATCCCATCAAATCGCTCTCTGCACCAATCGGCATTGCCACAGATGGCTCGCTTTTCACCCTGGATCTACATGAAAAATTTCAGGGACCGCATGGTCTGATTGCGGGAATGACCGGCTCGGGAAAGAGTGAATTTATCATTACCTACATCCTTTCTATGGCCGTCAGCTATCATCCTGATGAAGTGGCTTTTATACTGATTGATTATAAAGGCGGTGGATTGGCGGGCGCATTTGAGGATTCGGCAAGAGGACTCCATCTTCCCCATCTTGTTGGAACCATTACAAATCTGGACGGGGCTGCAATACGACGTTCTATGATGGCTTTACAAAGCGAACTTCTCCGAAGGCAACGTCTGTTCAATGAAGCAAAATCTATCGCCAATGAAGGAACGATGGATATCTATGGATACCAAAGACTGTATAGAGCAGGCAAAGTGAAGGAACCGCTTCCTCATCTGTTTGTCATCTCGGATGAATTTGCTGAATTGAAAGCGCAGGAACCGGACTTTATGGACAATCTGGTCAGCACTGCCAGAATCGGACGGAGCCTTGGAGTTCATTTGATTTTAGCCACACAGAAACCATCCGGGGTTGTTAATGATCAGATTAGCAGTAACGCAAAGTTCCGAATATGTTTGAAGGTTCAGACACGGGCAGATAGCGATGAGATGCTTCGAAGGCCGGAAGCTGCGGAAATCAGGGAGACAGGCAGATTTTATTTACAAGTTGGTTATAATGAGTTCTTCGCCCTTGGTCAGTCTGCATGGTGTGGAGCGGATTATGAGCCGCGGGAGGAAGTGGTTATCCATAGAGATGAAAGAGTCCAAATTATAGACCTTACAGGACAGGAAATTGCCTCTTCAAAACCTGAAACTTCGAAAGTCAGAACGGATGTATCTCAGTTAGTAGCAATTGTGAAATATCTGTCGGATATTGCACAGCGAGAAAAGATTCAGCCGCGGCAATTATGGACAGAGCCTCTTCCAGAAAAGATTCAGCTCCATGATCTCAGAGCAAGATATAAAGAGGAGGAAAATGAAACATATAAAATTGTCGTAGGCTTGATCGACGATCCGGAGAAGCAGAGACAGTTTCCGCTGATGTTGGATTTTATGAAAAGCCGTAATCTTATGATTGTAGGTACGGGAAAAACGGGAAAAACCACGTTAATCGAAAGCATCCTTTTTGCTTTGACAGACAAACATTCTTCAGAGGACGTTAACATTTATGTGATTGATTACTCGAGCAGGATGTTGAAGGTATTTGAAACTACGCCACATTGCGGGGGTGCATGGAGTGAAGGGGATGAGAAAGATGTAGAGAAATTCTTTTCCATGCTCCAGGATATTATTGATGAACGGAAAAAAATATTAGCAAAAGCAATGGTAAGTAGTTTCGAAGTATATAGAGAGACAAAGCGCATACCGTTAGTCTTTGTTGTGATCGACAACATAACAGGATTGTCTTCGTGGCGCGAAGGAGAGGCAATTTCCAGGAATCTGGCTCTGATCATAAGAGAAGGCGGTTCCGTTGGAATAAGATTCATCATTTCTGCCGGAGCATATGATGATGTCAGATATCAGGTAAAAAAGGAATTTGATACACGTATTGCACTGAGTGCATCCGGCAAATTTGAATTCTCTGATATAGTTGGTGCCAAATGCCAGTATGAACCAGGAAACAATCCAGGGCGAGGACTGTGCAGAGCGGGAGAGGATGCTCTAGAGGTGCAGGTTGCGAGGCTTTTTGCAGACCAAGATGAAAAAAGCAGAGTGCAGAATCTGCTTTCAGAAATCGATAGGATTTCAACGGTTAACAAATCCACATATCGAGCAAAGAGAATTAAGAAATATGATGAAAAAGAGACTTACGAGGAATTTTGTGAGGACATTGAATCTGGAAGGATACCGCTTGGATATTCTGTTGAAGAAATAAAAAAAATATCTATGCCCTTAAGGCAACTTTATTGCATGTCAGTGTATTTTGGGAACCCTGATGGCAGAACGTCGATTTTAAAGAATATTGTAACTGCTGCAGTAAGAGAAAGCATGCACTTGTTGGTTGTTTGTTCTTCGAATTCAAGTTCTTTTGAAACTGAAGATATTCAGACAATGATGAAGAGAGAAGGTGTGGTTGTGAACCTTCTTTCTACGTCGGAAGAGGACAGTGACTGTTTTACGGATATCATGATTAAAGAAATAACTATGCGGAAACAGTTCCGGAATGAGTACTGTGAAGTCAATCACATACCAGTATCTTCTTCTGATGCAATGAAAAAGAGTCGTGATTATATTAGAGAAAAAACGTATCCATTGCTGATCATAATCGAGAATTATGCTGACTTCTGTAAAACCGCCAGTGAAAGATGCCAGCAGTGTATGCAACAAATGATGGCAAACGGTAGGGGATATAACTTCTATATTATTGCTGGATATAATCCGGATGAGGACAGGAGTCTCAGTGTAAATAGTATGTATACAGGTTTTAATCCGGATCACTTTGTTTTGTTATTCGGCGGTCAGTTTCAGAAGCAGTATTTAATTGATCTCCCTATGGCATATAGGAGGATTGAAAAGCCCTCTCAACAATACAACTCGTTCCTGATGCAGTATCGGGGCAATCTTTACCCTCTGGTAATGCCTTGTGGTGACTTGAAGAAGAAGTCGGAAAACCCGGATGACGAAGACATTATGGCTTGATAAAGAAGCAATATAACTCGGATGTTTTTTGATGACCCATTAATTATGGCGCAAATGTTATCCGTCCAAAGGAGTTGTTCATAAATGGAAAAAGCACAGGTCTCATTATGTGTTCCTGCCGTAGACAAAGAATACGAAGTATTGGTTCCAGTTCATATGAAGGTTCAGGATTTGATTCCCTTGTTCATAGATGCGCTAATAGAGGTGACAAGTCAGGAGTATGCTGATTCGAAAGACTCGTTGCTTTGCTGGTTAGATAAGGGCGTTATACTGAACAAAACAAGTACTCTGTCTGAATATGGGATTCAAAATGGCGACAGTCTATTCCTTTATTAATTGTATCTGATGTTTTTGAGGGCTCCGTTTCTTTTGTCTTTAGTGTTGCCATGAAAGGAGGTGATTTTTTGTCTGAAAAGGACAAATTAGCTAACTGCATTAGACAGTGTGAAAAGCTGATCACACAGCTGGAAGAAGCAAGTGATATCCCACCAGAACGATTCAGGGGGAGAACAGCTGAGGCATTGAAGACGATTAGACAGAAAGAGCTGTTCAAAATAAAAACAATATGTAAAAAAGTTCATGCGTTATTGGAGGAACACTAATATGGCAGATTTTAATGGTGCAAAACTAACAACACAATCGATTAGAGAAATAACGGAAGATATTAAGAATGCTTCTAGTAATGTTACTGATATCATGAAGGAATTCAATAATACCATGGATGAAATATCTGGAAATGCCGAAGGAGGAATTGTAGACAAAATTGCTGATACTGGAAGAGATTTATATGATGGCGTGATCTCATTAGCTGAATGCTTTGTAGATCTTGGAATCAAAATTGGAGATTACCTTAAAATGATGCTTACTCATGACTCAGAAATGGCCGATAGATTAAGGGAGAGAATTGAAAGATAGTAAAGTACAGGAGGATAAGCAGCTATGGCAGAAGCTATAAAACTTAAAGTACCGAAAGAAAAATATCTTGAGACGCTTGGCAAGCTTGAAACACAGATTGGGAATCTCACTGAACAAAAAGATTTTCTTAAGGCCAGGGTCAATGATTTGAACGGAGAGACTTTCAGTGGTACAGATGTGCAGTCCGCAATAGACCTGGCAATTGAAGAGATTAGAAGAACTGAAAATGCTATTGCAACAATAACTACACAACGTCAGATAATTCAAGACTATGTAAACAGCACAGAAGGAGATGCTGTCCAGATTCAAACTGACGTGAAGGCAATCCAAGATAAGCTTCCAGATTTGTTTAAGTAAACCGATTCACCGTTAGGCAGATACAATTTCAAATTGAAGTCTGCGGACTGCTCTTTAAAAGAGTGTAGTCCGCAGAAAATCTATTCATTTGTAATAGTGAAAGTGAGATAATTTGTGACCGACAGACTTGTTATAGACAGGTTATGGCTTTCCGATTACCTGCAGAATATCCGAATGCAAATAAGAACTATAGAGAATATTATGGTTAATCTGGAAAAAGCGAGAGCAGTTACCGAAAACATTCATTATTCAACTTATGATAGCTTGATCAGAGATTTAAAAGAAATCGAAGAAGAGTTCAGGGGTGTCCACGATATTTTAGGTGAAATTATAACAGGTACGGAAAATGCATCAGCCTACTTAAAGAAGACTATAGATGAACACCACAGCTCCAGCAGATATTATATATAGAATATATCTGTTTTATGGTTCGTATGGGGATATATATGTTATATACAGAGAAGAAAATGGTAATGTATATAAAAGTGCATTACCCCCTAACTTGTCTGCATTTTTGAAAAATTATTTTGAAAAAATTTGTGTCAAGCATATTTGAAAAAATTTGTTGACATTCGTCCCTTGTTGCGGTATATTATCTATTGTCCGTTGCGGAAGTAACGGTCAATAGAAATGCGATAGTAGTACAGTTGGTAGTACGCCACCTTGCCAAGGTGGAGGTCGCGAGTT